>Ga0307430_1000917_pt1 | contig 23274 bp, 19 predicted proteins | sample SalMarWE160130MG_FD_202159 | JGI IMG/M metagenome (GOLD analysis project Ga0307430, IMG submission 202159) | Salt marsh sediment microbial communities from the Plum Island Ecosystem LTER, Massachusetts, United States - WE1603-130 | ecosystem: Environmental > Aquatic > Marine > Intertidal zone >...
CCCTTTTTATGTTTTTCCACCCCTCTCCCTTCAAGGGGGAGGGGACAGCCTCAGAAGTGGGGTGGGTGGAATGGAATGGAACCCACCTTTACAAATGGCGGTGGAAATGGTGGGTTTCGCCCTTCCGATGAAGGGCTGCACCCACCCTACTAATTTTTGAAATGAGGAATGAGGGAGTCCTCTCCCTCAGCTTTCGTGAAGGAAAGGATTCCTTCACGCCTCAGACTTGTCAATACGTTCGTGGTGAGCCATGCACCGTTCGTGGTGAGCTTGTCGAACCATGAACGGCCCTTCGGTGAACTCAGGACAGGCCCTTCGACAGGCTCAGGGCAAACGGGAACAAAAAGGGGAGTCCACCCTTCGACAAGCTCAGGGTGAGCGGTCTCTGCCCTCTTGTGGGGGTCTGGGGGTTTCCCCCAGTTACATTTTCCCCCCTCTCCTTGAGGAGAGGGGGTTAGGGGGTAAGGTGACTTCACCCTCATCTGTATTTACGCTTAATGTATCGCGACCCTTTAGGGTCGCTTTGAGCGAGGCTAAAGCCTCGCGCTACGTAGCTAACGCTACGTAGCTAAAATGGGCAGCCCAGGGGGGTGTCGTACAAGGGGTTGACAGGTATTAACAGCTATGGTATAATTTACCCCTACTAAATTTATCGTTCTTTATATCAAGAGAGAGAAAATTAGTTAATAGCACGTAGTAGTACGCCAAACCAGTCATTCCAGGGGCTACCATATTTATTAGTGATCCAGCGTTAGTCGCTAGATCCCAATCAAAGTGCCGAAGGCACTCATTAAAAGAGGTTCTAGCTCGTTTTTCTAAAGCGGGGGCAAGGAAGCGGAACCTGGATGTGGTTGCTTTGGGGTTCCGTGGAGCCATTAGCAAAACCGACCGCGAAGGTCGGTTTTTATATTTTTTGGGGGTGGAACCAGAAGATAGATTTTAGTTGAAAATAAAATGGCCCCGAGTGAGGTGGTGACTCACCGGGGCCGTGACATCAGGCGCACGCAGCACCCGTATACGTTTATCGGGTATATCACAAAATCCGAAGAATGTCAAGTAGGCCAGCCGTGCTGCCTGATGGGAAGCATGGCTGGCCTAACTTATATACCGGAATTAATGAGGCTCAAGCAGGGCAGCGGAGAAATATGAAGAATACTAAGAGGGTAATATCTTACATAATCGTCGGCATTTTTGTGATTATCGCCGCTGCAATTTTGTTCTTGATCCTGTCCCCGAGTTACGAAGCCAGAATAGTCAGAAGCGAGAGCATGAAGCCGGCACTGAACCTGGGAGACGTAGTCATAATGAGATCGGCAACAGATATAGGAGACATCGAGCCGGGCGTGGTCATAGGCTTTGAGCGTGGTGAAGAGATGATCGCCCACCGCGTCGTTTCGGTAGAGGGAGAAAACATACAGACTGCGGGTGATGCGACTGGAGACCCGGACCCGTGGCTGGTTCCATTCTCCGATGTTAGCGGTGTATACATGTTCAAGGTCCCCTACCTGGGATACGTTTCCAAGTTTACCCGTACCCCCGTTGGTTGGATACTGATGGTTATTATACCCGGGACGCTGCTTATGGGCTATCTGGTGTGGGACATGTTCCGTAAACCTAAGAAGGCTGTGCCGTCAAGGGTAAAGGCTGGTAATAGTAATAGCGTTTCTTCAGCGAAGGCAAGGGGCAACAATGCTGGCTCCTCGGCAAAAGCCGGGCTGAGAAAGGAACGCCGTCAAAGGGCAACGAGCCGATAATAAATGTAGTTGCCTGTCCTTCAGCGGAAGGATCAGGCACAAATACAACCAAATAGCCGAGAATCAAAAAAGGAGGTGTACTCAAGGGATAATAAGTTAATAGGACTAAAGAGAACAAGGATAGCAAAATCTAAACTAGAAAGGAGGTGATTAAGAATGAAAAAGGTGCTATTTAGTGTACTGTTTATCGCGATGGTTGCTTCCATGATTGGAGCTGGCACATGGGCCTACTTCAGCGACTACGAGACCTCCTGCGAAAACTACTTCGGCGCTGGCGTACTCGATCTGAAGGTGGACGGTGGGGATGATGCCCTGCCGGTCTTCTTCAACGATACCTGCATAGCGCCGGGCTGGGACCAGGTCGATTTGCTCACGGTCAGCAACCCGGGCTGCGTACCCGGCAAGCTGGACATTCAGATGCTGGACCTCGTCGACAGGGAGAACGCCTGTGAAGAGCCTGAGGCCGAGGGGTGCGCGGTTCCGGACAACGAAAGCTGCGACCCGGACCCCACCTGCGGTGACCCTGGCGAGGGAGAGGGCGAACTGTCGCAGTACATGATGGTTGAGATCCTTGCTGACTGCGACGACGATTCCACCACCGGCCCAGCGGGCTACGAGACAACCGTGTTCGCTGAGAACACTGTGCTCGCACTCTATACCCAGGGGAACATCAGGTTCTGTGACTGCATTGCAACCCCGGAAGACCCGCCGGATGCTCCGATAGACGAGGTCCCCATGATGTTCCACTGGTGGATCGACGGTCCTTCGGTGGGGAACATCATCATGGGGGATAGCATCGAGTTCTGCATTGAGTTCAGCCTGGAGCAGGAGCCGTGCATGGGCGAGTGTGTGCTTGAGGTTACTGGATTCCAGCAACCGGCGAGCGTGATCGCGGGCAATCCGTACAACTTCTCCGTGGACGTGCATGCCAACGGAACGACTGCGTGCGACGGCTGGATCAATGTTGAGGTCCCTGAGGCTGTGTGGGCTGACTCGACGTACGTATCTGGCCTCAACCCATGTGACACGGTCAAGCTGCCCTTCTCCATGCCCACAGCGGGCCTGACTCCTGGCAGTTACACCGTAGTTGCCGATGGCGAGGTGTGCCCGTTTGAGGTCCTGGAGCCCGGTGCGCTGGCGGTAACCGGCATACAGCAGGACGACTACATCCAGATCTGCGAGGACCTCAGCGTGGGGATTGACATCCACAATACGGGTGGCGTGCCCACCGAGGGCATGGTATTCGCTTGCGTCGTTGACCCGCTGGGCAACCCTCTGGTCGCTCCGCAGTTCCTACCCACTGGTGTGATAGACCCGTGCCAGACGGTCAAGGTAGCGGTCGACTTCGGCCACGTGGGTGAGAGCTGGAGACCTGGCGGCGCGGTCGTCGCCGGATTCCCGGCGAACCTGGCTGACCCGCAGGAAGAGGAGCTCTTCATCTGCCCGATGGGATTCCTCCTGCCAGCGACCTTTGAGGTTACTGGCATCCAGCAGCCAGCCGGTTTGCAGCCTTGCGAGGACATCGTCATCGCGGTCGATGTACACAACGCCGGTGACAAGCCCGGAGTGTGCACCGTGGTGACCATGTGGATCGAGGACGAGATCGGACAGACCATCTACGGTCCCGTGACCGGCACGACAGACGTGCTGAACCCGTGCGACACGGAGAAGGTACCGTTCGCCTCAGTCCATGCCGATCCGGCATGGCTGGACACGACCATCTACGTCTTCGCGCAGGCATGTGGCGGCATACCTACCATGTGCCCGATCAACGTTGTTGGTGGGCCGTGCATCGAGGTGACCGGCATCCAGCAGCCTGAGGAGGTCATGATCTGCGATGAACTGGTTGTCGCGGTTGACGTCCACAACGCTGGTGGCAAGCCCGGCGAGTGCTCCGTAGACGTGTGGGTTGAGGACCAGGGCGGCGCGACGATTGCTGGTCCGTGGAACCAGGCTGTTCCGATGCTCGCCCCGTGCGACACCGAGAAGCTCCCGTTCACCATCGGACACGTAGACGAGACCTGGGAGCCTGGCATCGTTGTATGGGCGGAAAGCTGCTGCGGAGACCCGGTCTCCTGCCCGATCGTAGTAATCCCTATACCGCCGCCTGAGCCACCGGTGCCCGAGCCGTGCTGCTGGTGCATCTACGAAGCTACCTACTACGAGTGCGGAAGCGTAGCGCATCCGGAACCTTGTGAAGACATGCCGGAGCCGGGAGTGACTGAGTTCGATGCCCAGGAGTACTACGCCCGCCATACTGACTTTCAGCGTGAAGCCGGCTATGCGGTGCCTGGATGTGTGCCGCCAACCACCATTGCGGCACCAAGCTACGAGTATCACACGAGCTTCTATGGCATGGACTGGCATCTATTGAATGAGTGTGATCCAGGCGACTGCCCGCAACGCTACGCCGGCGCGCTCGGTTTTAAGGTAGAGCTGGCAGACATGGCAGGCTGGATGGACAAGGAGAACCTGACAAGCTTCGTGACCCTGTTCCAGGTCGATATATCGCTCGGTCCGGCTTGCGCATACATGTACGTCTGGGCCATCAACCAGCTGGACGGCTGGGTGATCGCGGGTGACAACGCTGGCTGGCCGTACGCCGTGGGCAACGAGTGGGTCACCCACACAGTTGCGCTGGGCGGCGGCGTCGACACATGGAGCTACAGCTACGTAAACGACACCATGATGCTGCCGGCCCCTGCCACCACTGCAACGCCTGTCTACCCCAGCGGCATGATAGAGTGCTACCAGGTTATGGGCTACACGTGGGATGACGCCAATACGAACGGCATTGTAGAGCCAGAGGAGTGCGTTCCCAACGGCATAAATTACTACCACAACGATTACGGTTGCCAAATACTGGAGATAGTGTTCCCAGGCCTGATACTGCAGGGTTGGGAGTGGCGATGGCTTCAGTGGTACTGCCACGCGCCAAACTGGCCAGACCCAGCACCAGACCTTCCATGGTGGTCTACGCCGTAAGTCTTTAGAGTGTAACAAGGCTAACTGGCGAGTTTTAAAGGGCCCTGCCCTTCCCGAAGGGGGCGGGGCCCTTCCCTTTGCCCATCTGAAACCCCCACAAGACCACCCTACAATATAGCCTCTGTATGAGGACTGAGGGAGTCCTCTCCCTCAGTTTTCGTGAAGGAAAGGATTCCTTCACGCCTCAGACTTGTCAACGCCCATGTGTCATTACGAGGCCTGTCATAAACATCGTAGGGGCACGGCCCTTCTAAGAAGGGTGCCCCTACTTGACCATGGCCGCCATGACCCCGGATGATTTTGTAAAGGGAGTGAAGAAGTAGCCTTGTTCCAATAAGGCGCTTGTGCTACACTAGGAGGTTATAAGGAGTTATTAAATGAAGTTCAGCAAGTTTATACCGCTCATTTTGCTTATCCTGGTCCTCCTGGCAGGCGGTTCATGCTCATGTGGGGGAGATGGAGGAAAACCCACGCCCACAAGTACGCCATCGCCTACCCCAAGCCCCACGGCCAACGCCACCCTTACCCCTACGCCTATTACCGAGTACCTGGAGTACATCGATGAGGAGAACGGCTTCGCTATCTCCTACCCGCAGGGATGGGAAATGTTGCCCCACGAATATTGGTCTAATGAGACGCTTGCTTTTTTTTGGACTGGGCAAGCAGACATGCAGTGCGCACCTCAGTTCTATTTGTCCAGAGAGGAACTAGACCAGCCGACCAGTGTTCAGGATTGGTTTGAACAAGACAGAGGCAATCTAACTGCTAGCGAGGGGTACAGCCCCATTTCTGAAGAGATGATCACAGTGGATGGCAATGCGGCGATAAAGCATGTACTGACCGTTGAGTATGGCGAGGCCACTCTCCAGCTTATACGGCTATATCTGGTGAAGGATACGTCTGGATGGCTCTTAAACTGTGTATGTCTATCTGACTGCTGGCCACGCTACGGCCCTAATTTCGAAACCGTAGCGGTAAGCCTCCGTTTTCTTGACTAGACTCCTCTCGAGACTGAGTAGCTTTCTACGTGTAGCATGGAATTGTTTTATATGGCTAGCAACATCGACGACTCGAGCAACTTCGAATGGTAAGTTGCAGCAGGGGCAGGTTTATTGGACGGTAACGCTCAGGGACACGCCGCGAGCGGAGCGTTGGTACGAGAAGGCACGCATTATGTACATGTATAGGAACAGGGCTTGGCTGGTGCTATTGACCGTGGTGACGATGGCGATGGTGTTGGGATGTGGCGTGCCAGTGACGCAACAACACATGGAGCAGGGAAATAAGTATTTGGAACAGGGATTGTGGGGAAATGCGACTGCAGAGTATACGGAGGCTATTCAGCTTGACCCATGCCTAACCCTCGCCTACGTCAATAGGGCGTTGGCCTATACTCATATGGGAAAGTATGAAATAGCGATTGCGGACTGCACAAAGGCTATTGAGCTCGACCCGGATCTTGCCATCGCCTACAGCAACAGGGGAGGCGCCAAATGGGGGAAGGGGGCGTACGACGAGGCCATAGTCGACTGCACGAAGGCCATCGAGCTTGACGTCATGCTTGCGAGCGCATATATCCACAGGGGAATGTCCTACTGGGTCAAGAGGGAATACGATAAGGCGGCTGCCGACTTCTTCACAGCTATCGATATCGACCCTGGCGATGCTCAACTGTACTACAATCGAGGATATTGCTACTCCAAAGTTGGTAAGGTTGACGATGCCATCAGCGACTTCGAGCAGTGTATCGCGATATCTGATAACCCTGGATTGATTTATAACGCGGAAATCATGCTGCAAAGACTCAAGTAGGCAGCCAACCATGAAAAAGAATCCTACACATCTACGTGTGATCATAAAAGATGAGCCTAATAAAATAGGTAGCTCCTGAAGCTTAGTCCGCCGCCTCTGGCAATGACGGTATGTCTGATGAAAGCCGCGCTTGCGCTGACCGCATGCGATGGGACAGTGCCGACTGAGGGCACAACGACTATGGCTGATCCATCAAGAAGGACACCTATCCCGGGGCTCCGTACCTGGGTACGGAATATCTGAGCATGGTGTGGTACTGCTTCGACCCACCATTCCCGCCATGGTTCTAGGTCTGTAGACACTACGCCTTAAGTTTGGCGAGTTTTTCAAGGGCCCTGCCCTTCCCGAAGGGGGCGGGGCCCTTCCCTTTGCCCATCTGAAACCCCCACAAACCCACCCTACAATATAGCCTCTGTATGAGGACTGAGGGAGTCCTCTCCCTCAGTTTTCGTGAAGGAAAGGATTCCTTCACGCCTCAGACTTGTCAACCCCCATGTGTCATTGCGAGGCTTGTCCCAAACATTGTAGGGGCACGGCCCTTCTAAGAAGGGTGCCCCTACTTGAGCATGTCAGCCTGTCGTGGTATAATTTGCGCAATGCCTTTCTGGGGAAAGTGCGCGGCGCAGGCTAGTGAAGAGATGATTGAAGACGCAACGATAAAATCAGGCGGTGATGAATGAACCGGCGCAGGGTCAGCGCTTTTGTGCTGCTGTTTGTCATCATGGCCATTGCCCTGACTGCGGCGTGCGGCGGTTCACCACCGCTGCCTTCCGTCGGTGAGCAGTTCGCCATCTGCACCGAGGAAGGCGACCAGGATCATCCCGCCGTCTGGGGGGGTATGGTGGTATGGCAGGACAACCGCAACGGCACCAATGAGACCCACTACAACATCTACGGCTACAAATTCTCCACCGGTGCGGAGTTCCCCATCTGCACCGAAATAGCCGACCAGCCCATGGAACACGGCCAGATTCTCCCTGCCCTCACCGACGAGTACGTGGTATGGACCGATGGGCGCAACTACGGCATCCACGACTGGGAGATATTTGGCTACGACCTCGCCGGCAAAACCGAGTTCCCCATCTGCACCAACCCGACCTGGCAGTATGCCGCTGCCATCTCGGGGGACATCGTGGTGTGGGGGGACTACCGCAAGCACAACCATGACATCTACGGCTACGACCTGGCCACCGGTACCGAGTTCTCCATTTGCTCCGATCCAGGCACCCAGTTTGACCCTGACATATCGGGGGACATCGTAGTGTGGATAGACAAGCGCAACGGCAACGAGGACATCTACGGCTACGACCTGGCCGCCGACACCGAGTTCGCCATCTGCGCCGATCCAGCCGTGCAAACAGTCCCTGCAGTCTCAGGAGATATCGTAGTGTGGGAGGACCACCGCAACGGCAACGAGGATATCTATGCCTACGATGTCGCCACTGGCACCGAGTTCGCTATCTGCACCGATGCGGCGCAGCAGCGCGAGCCGGCGATCTCAGGGGACATCGTTGTCTGGTGGGACGAGCGCAACGGCAACGATGACATCTATGGTTACAGCCTTTCCTCCAGGACCGAGTTCGCCATCTGCACCGATGCGGCGCGCCAGTGGCTGCCCGATATCTCAGGTGATATTGTGGTGTGGCAGGAGTTTCGTGACGGCTACTGGGACATCTACGGCATCAGGCTGGGGGTGGAAGAGTAGGGCCAGCAACCTGCTGTGGTTATAGTAGGGGCACGGCCCTTCTAAGAAGGGTTCCCCTACCAGATTCCGTTCACCCTGAGCCTGTCGAAGGGCCTGTCCTGAGTTTACCGAAGGGCCGTTCATGTCTCCAAAGGCGACTCGCCTATGGCGAGGTTCGACAGGCTCACCACGAACGGCGCATGGCTAACCACGAACGGCTTGATGTGGCTGTCCTCAGCATTTCGGCTTCCTGTCATTCTGAGCCGAAGGCGAAGAATCTCGGTGGTGCGGGGGTAGGGGCGGGTTTCAAACCCGCCCCTACGATGTTCAAGACGGGCCTCGCAACAATAAGTCAGCCAGTAGGGTGGGTGCAGCTCTTCAGCGGAAGGGCGCAACCCACCATTTCCATCCCCTCGACCCGGATTGCCACGTTGCATGAAGGCAGAACAGAGTTAACGGAGTGGGATACGCGCCCTAGGGCGCCCACGAGGGCTGCCAGTCCCAGCTTGGGTTGTTGCTGATGTTGGTCTGGTTGGAGCCGTCAGGGTCTATCATATAGATTTCCTTGTAGCCGCGCCACGAGACGAAGGCGATCTTGCTCCCATCCGGTGACCACAGCGGGTGGTCATCCTCAAAGGTGTCGCTGGTAAGGTTGATGTGGTTGGAGCCATCGGCATCCATGACGAAAATGTCAGACTGGTCATCGAGCAACGATACAAAGGCGATCTTGCTGCCATCAGGGGACCACGAGGGGCCCCAATCCCACATTGGGTTAACGGTGAGGTTGGTCTGGCTGGTGCCATCAGCCTCCATGACGTAGATTTCACCATCGCCGTCACGGTCAGAGACGAAGGTGATTTTACTACCGTCCGGTGACCATGAATGATCGGAATCACTAGCGGGGTTGTTGGTGAGGTTGATGTGGTTGGCGCCGTCGTTGTCTATGACGTAGATTTCCTTGTTGCCGTCGCGGTCGGATGCGAATGCTATCCTGGTTCCATCTGGCGACCACGAGGGATGCGAATCGGCAGCGGGGTTGTTGGTTAGGTTGGTCTGGTTGGCGCCGTCGGCTTCCATGATGTAGATTTCCTCGTTGCCGTCGCGGTCAGATACGAAGGCAATCCTGCTGCCGTCTGGCGACCAGCATAGGGCCAAATCGCTGGCCGGGTTATTGGTCAGGTTAATCTGGTTGGAGCCATCGGCGTCCATGATGTAGATCTCGTCATTGCCATCGCGGATGGATATGAAGGTAATCGCGCTTCCGTCTGGCGACCACAGGGGCTGCCAGTCAAAACCGGCGTTATTGGTCAGGTTGATCTGGTTGGAGCCATCGGCGTCCATGATGTAGATCTCGGGGACCGGGGGATTGACATTGGTTTCGCGGTCTGAGGTAAACACGATCTTGCCCTGCGTCGCTGCGGGGGTTGGTGTTGGGGTGGCCTCAGGTCCTCCGCCGCCACAGCAGGCAAGGACTGAGAGTGCCGCGATGCACGCAAGGGTTATTATTACAATTGCTGTGGCTCTCACACATGCCCTCCTTGTTGGAGAAAGATGCTATAGATGCTATTACGAAAGCTATTTTGTGCTGCTGGATGGCAAAAGAATATCACTTGGCAGGCGTGGTGTCAACCTTTTATTAACCGTTCACCCTGTCCTTCTGCGGAAGGATGTCGACGGGCCTGTCGTGTTCCCTCTCCTCAAAGATATGGGGATAAACATTGTAGGGGCACGGCCCTTCTAAGAAGGGTGCCCCTACCGAAGGGCCGTTCATGGTTCGACAGGCTCACCACGAACGGTGCATGGCTCACCACGAACCGATTGACAATTGGCAGTAGGGGCATTCAATTGAAACCCCTACCAAGGCGGGGAAGTTCACTGGCGAGGTGTCGAGGCGGAGGGATGGCCAATCACCCGTGGCGCGGAACGAAGGTTAGCCGGTGTCGTGGGCTCGAATATGCGCGCCCTAGGGCGACCATGAGGGGTGCCTATCCTCAGCCGGGTTGTTGGTGAGGTTGGTCTGGTTGGAGCCATCGGCGTCCATGGCGTAGACCTCAGAGTCGCCGTCACGTTCAGAGATAAAGGCTATCCTGCTGCCGTCCGGCGACCACGACAACTGATAGTCAACAGCCGGGTTGTTGGTTAGGTTGGTCTGGTTGGAGCCGTCGTCGCCCATGACGTAGACCTCGGAGTGGCGGGCAAAGGCGATCTTGCTCCCGTCCGGCGACCACGAAGGTGATGCATCGCTAGCTGGATTATTAGTGAGGTTGATGTGGTTGGAGCCATCGGCGTCCATCACATAGATTTCAAAGTTGCCGTCACGGTCAGAGTGGAAGGCAATCCGGCTCCCGTCCGGCGACCAGCATAGGGCTAAATCGCTGGCCGGGTCATTGGTGAGGTTGGTCTGATTGGAGCCGTCAGCGTCGACAGCGTAGATTTCACTATTGCCGTCACGGTCAGAGACAAAGGCGATCCTGCTCCCGTCGGGGGACCACGAGGGGGCCTGCTCCTTGGCCTCGTTGTTGGTAAGGTTGGTCTGGTTGGAGCCATCGGCGTCCATGACGTGTATTTCATCGTTGCCGTCACGGTTGGAGACGAAGGCTATCCTGCTGCCATCGGGGGACCAGGATATCTGGAAATCCCGCGCCGGGTTGTTGGTGAGATTGACCGGGTTGGAGCCATCGGGCTCCATCACATATATCTCCGACTGGCCGTCACGGCTGGTTTGGAAGGCGATCTTGGTGCCATCCGGCGACCAGGTCGGGGTCCATTCGCTGAGTTTGGTGTTGCTGAGGTTGGTCGGATTGGAGCCGTCGCCGCCCACGACGTAGACCTCAGCGTTGCCATCGCGGTGAGAGATGAAAGCAATGCTGGCCGGTGATGGTGCTCCGCCCTCACCGCAACCAAGAACTGACAATGGCACGACGCACACAAGTATGGCTATAAAAATTCCGCTGGCTCTCATACACGCCCTCCTCACTGTTACAAGAAGTGCCCGATATTCCCCGGGGAAGCTGTTTGCCGAGGGGCTAGCACGAGACTAGCATCTCGCAGGTGTGGTGTCAACTTTCGGTCATTCTGCCACAGGTAGGCATTGTTGCATGTGAGCTTGCTATAGAGTAGAATTGTTGCAATGAGATATCCTCTACCTGTTCTGCTGGTCATTCTGCTCCTGGTTATTTCCTTAGCCGGTTGCGCCGGGCCGTCGACCACAAACGGCAATGGTGCATCGAGCACAACCTACCTTCACACTACCTTCAGCGTCGGCGATGGACCGCGGGGCGTGTGCTTTGACGGACAGAATATCTGGGTAGCCAACTCCTACGGCGACGACGTGACCAAGCTGAGGGCCAGCGATGGCGAGTTCCTCGGCAACTTCACTGTGGGTACTGCCCCTCGTCGATTCTGCTTCGATGGCGAAAACATCTGGGTTGCCGGCTATGAAAGCGACAGCCTGACCAAGCTCAGGGCCAGCGATGGCGAGGTGCTGGGCACCTTTCACGTAGGCCACCGCCCCCGTGACGTTCGCTTCGATGGAGATAACATCTGGATGACGAGCCACAGCGGTTGCACCGTGACCAAGCTGAGGCCCAGCGATGGCCAGATGTTGGGCCATTTCCTCGTCGGTCTGTATCCTCAGGGCATCTGCTTTGAGGGGGAAAATGTGTGGGTAGCAAACGTCGGCGGACTGAGCGTGACCAAGCTCAGGGCCAGCGATGGTGAGCTATTGGGCACCTTCGATGTCGGCGAAAGCCCCAGGTTCCTCGCTTTTGACGGCGAGAATATGTGGATCACCGACACCGATAGCGGCAGTGTGGTCAAGATGAGGACTAGTGACGGCGAAATCCTGGGTACATACAGCGGCGGCGAATCCCCTTACGACATCTGCTTTGACGGGGAGTACATCTGGGTCTCAGACCTCAGGTTAAATCAGGCGCACAAGCTGAGTACCAGCACCGGCGAGATCCTGGACAGCTATGAGGCTGGTGGCGCTCCTTACGGCATCTGCTGCGACGGGGAGAATATCTGGGTCACTAACTATGTCTATGACACCGTCACCAAGCTATATCCCGAGGAGTAGTTTGATTACATGAAATCAGTTCTGCGCTTGTTGCTGGCGATAGCGGTCCTCCTCATGTTCCTCTCTGGGTGTTCCTCCGGTCCTGCAACGCCCCAAGTCCAGAGCTTTCCCGCTGGCGATGGACCCTGGGGCATCTGCTGCGATGGGGAGCATGTATGGGTCGCCAACTACTGGAGCGACACGGTGACCAAGCTCAGCGCCAGCACTGGCGAGATAGTGGGCAACTTCACCGTGGGCCGTGCTCCCCGTGAACTGTGCTTCGATGGGGAGAACATCTGGGTGACGAAGCACCTGAGTGACGAGGTGACCAAGATCAGGGCCAGCGATGGTGAGGTGCTGGGCAACTTCGCCGTCGGTCATTATCCCGAGGGCATCTGTTACCAGGGGGGAAGCGTTTGGGTGGCAAACCATGCCAACAACACCATGGCCAGGCTCAGGGCCAGCGATGGTGAAGTCCTGGCCACTTTCGAGGTGGGCAGTGCCCCCCAGGGAGTACACTGCGATGGGCAATACGTGTGGGTGACAGTCTGTGCCAGCGACACTATCGTCAAGCTGAGGCCTGATGACGGCGAAGTCCTGGCCATGTTTAACCTGGGCAATAATACCTCACCGTTTAAGCTCTGCACTGACAGCGAGGACAATATCTGGGTCACAAACGCCGGCAGGGATACGGTGACCAAGCTGAGGGCCAGCGATGGCCAGATACTGGGAATCTTTGGTGTGGGCGATGCTCCCCATGGCATATGTTTCGATGGGGAGAACATCTGGGTGGTCAACGACTGGAGCGACGAGGTGACCAAGCTCAGGGCCAGCGATGGCGAGGTTCTAGACACTTTCCCGGTTGAGGACTATCCCCAGAGCATATGCTTCGACGGCAAGTACGTCTGGGTGACAAATGCCTGGGGCGACAGCGTAACCAGGATAAGGGCCGGCGATAACTAGATTGTGGTCGCCGCTCATTATGGCGACCATCGACGTGCCGTCCACGCCAGTCGGCGGCGCGGATTCCCCCGTTCTAGAGCGGCCAATAAGGTCCCGTTCATGTCTCCAAAGGCGACTCGCCTATGGCGAGGTTCGACAGGCTCACCACGAACGCTGAGGGAGAGGACTCCCTCAGCCCTCCAATACCCACTTGGGAAGGTGGGTTCCATCCTTCTGCGGAAGGATTTCAACCACCCTACCGGTGTTGTGGCGCGGTTGACAATCTGGCGCAGTATGCGTATGCTATTTAACTCAACTGTCAATGGGAGCACAGGGGCCTTCAATAAATATCACTAACGGAGGTGGAGCGAATGGCTATTTATGTGATGATGACGACTCTCACCGATGAGGGAAGAAAGACCATCAAGCAGAACCCGGAGCGAATAAAGGAGGTCAATAAGGAAGTCGAAGACATGGGGGCGAAGATACTGGCCCAGTATGCCCTTCTCGGCCAGTATGATTTCGTTAACATCCTCGAAGCGCCCAACAATGAGGTTATAACAAGGGTAGCGATAGAGCTGGGCGCCAGGGGCACCCTCGGCACCCTGACCATGGCCGCCATGACCCTGGACGAATTCATAAAGGGAGTGAAGAAGTAACCCTGTTCCAATAAGGCCCTTGTGCTCCTCCCGAATGCGAAAAGGAGTTAGTTAATGAAGTTCAGCAGTCTAATATCAATTATTTTGCTTATCTTGGTCCTCCTGGCAGGCAGTTCATGCTCATGTGGGGGAGGTGGAGGGACGCCCACACCCGGCCCGACAGGCACGCCAACTGGAGGATACCTGGAGTACACCGATGAGGAAAACGGTTTCGCCATCCTGTACCCGCAGGGCTGGGAGATGGCGACCACAGGGGCTCTTGTTAGTTTTGGGGCTGGCGAAGCAGACCCGATGTGTGCCCCGCAGTTCTCAGTCACGATAGCGGAGCTGTCCGAGCCGATGAGCGTTGACGCCTGGTTTGAGGAACTAAAGGGCAACTATACCGCTGCCGGTGGATACACACCCATTTCCGAAGAGGCACTGACGGTGGATGGCGTAGCAGCGATTAAACACGTGTGTTCAATCGATGTGTACGAGGTAGCTTTTCAGTCGATGTTGCTCTATGTGGTTGAAGACTCCAACGGCTGGATCGTCTTCTGTGCGTGTCGGGGTGACTGCTGGAGCCAGTATGAGACTACCTTCGACACGATAGTGGGCAGTTTCCGCCTTCTCGACTAGACCCAGAGTAAGATATGAAAGGTTATCGCACGCCGTCCTGGTTTCGGATGAAGGGGTTGGTGGGCAAGAAACGGGCAGTGGCCCAGGGTGTAAAGCCCGGAGCATCCAAAAACAGGAAAGCCAAGAGGAAGTCATAGCGGGAAACAGCACTGATTGTTCGGTTTTTGCGGCAGGGGCTCCGACTTGTCGGAGCCCCTGTCATTGCGAGGTCTCCGAAGGCGACCGAAGCAATATCGTAAACTTCATTTTGTGTAGGGTCGCAATGACAACCGTGGCCTAATGTAGCGCGACCCTTTAGGGTCGCTCTTAATGGCGAGGCTAAAGCCTCGCGCTACGTAACGGGGATAGAAAAGGTGGGTTTCACCCTTCCGCTGAAGGGCTATACCCACCCTACAATTTGTGTTTGGGTAGGTTGGTCGCCTTAGGTCTCCTGAGGCGACTCTGGCGACCGACCAACCACACCTGGAGCGGATGCTCCAGGCTACCCTCTTTTGGTTGAAGGCCCGACATGATCATTGTAGGGGCTCCGACTTGTCGGAGCCCCTGTCATTGCGAGGAGCTGCAGCGACGAAGCAATCTCGGAGAGGAGGTGGAGTGGCTGATAGCACCTCCCACCACAACCACCGGGATTGCTTCGCTCCGCTCGCAATGACAAAGGGGCGTCGCCACAGCGTGGCGACGAATTGAAGTAAGAAGTAGGGTGGGTGGAATGAAATGGAACCCACCTTTGCAAATGGCGGTGGAAATGGTGGGTTTCGCCCTTCCGTTTAGGCGACCAACCACGCCTGGAGCGAATGCTCCAGGCTACCCTGTTTTAGTAGCGTCGCCACTCCGTGTCGACGAATTAGAGTTTAGAGTATGGAAGACAATACTCCGCCCTTGGTGGATGGAAACTACCATTTTAGAGCGAACTCGCTTGTAAATGGAGAAATAGTGAATTATAATGAAATGTTAAGATTCTTTAACCTAGGAACGTAGATTATGGCTACAAAGCGTGATTATTATGATGTTATGGGGGTGGGTAGGTCTGCCTCCGAGGGGGAAATAAAGCGGGCCTTCAGGAAACTCGCCTTCAAGTACCATCCTGACCACAACCGCGAGGACGGCGCCGAGGAAAAGTTCAAGGAGGTCAATGAGGCCTTTGAGGTGCTTTCCGACCCCGATAAGCGGGCGAACTATGACCGCTTCGGGCATGCCGGGGCTGGCTTTGGTCAGGGCTTTGATCAAGGGTTCGGCGGCTTCAGGGGATTCGACGATGTCTTCGGCGGCCTTGGCGACATTTTCGATACTTTCTTCGGTGGCGCTACCACGGCAACCGGGCGTGGCCCACAGCAGGGCACCGATATCCGTTATGGCCTCACCCTCTCTTTTGAGGAGGCGGTTTTCGGATGCGACAGGGAGATCGAGGTTCAGCGCATCGAGAACTGCTCCAGGTGTAGCGGCACGGGCTCCGAGCCGGGCAGTCAGCCGGAGAAGTGCCCCGAGTGCGGGGGCACCGGGCAGGTGCGCCGGGTGCAGCGAAGCGTTTTCGGGCGGTTTGTCAATATCACCGCCTGCAACCGCTGCGGCGGTGAGGGACGGATCGTCACCAAGCCCTGTACTCAGTGCCGCGGTTCGGGCAAGGAGAGGCAGAAGCGCAGGCTTGTGGTCAGCATACCCGCCGGGGTGGATGATGGCTCCCAGATGCGCCTAAGCGGTGAGGGCAACGCGGGGACCCACGGCGGTGGCCCGGGGAATCTTTATGTAAGCCTCTCGGTGGAGGAGCATTCATTCTTCAAGCGTCGGGGGAATGATATCCTCTATGACCTGCCAATTAACTTCGTTCAGGCGGCGATGGGCGATGAGGTTGAGGTTCCCACAGTGGATAGTTCGGTCAAACTCAAGATACCGCCGGGGACGCAGACAGGCAAGCTATTCAGACTCAAGGACAAAGGTGTACCCCACCTCAGGGGTGGGGGCAGGGGCTCTCAATTGGTAATGGTTCATGTAGTCACCCCTGAAACGATGAATAAGGAGCAGCGAAGGCTGTTTGCGGAACTGAAGAAAAGTCTGGGTGAAGCGAAGATGCCCAAGGAGGCGAAGGGGCTTTTCGAAAAAATCAGGGACGTCTTCGAGGCGTAAATATGGCCCGTTTGCATATAACGTGTCGAAAACCTGTATAAGAACAGGGTGGCCGGGAGCATCTGCTTCTGGAGGGTTGGTACCTTAGGCGACAACCTACCCCGAAGGAATTCCACCACAATAGCAACAAGTTCTCTATTTTAACTGTAATGGCAGCGGAGGATGCACCGTTTTTTTATCCCTTCGGAATGGATCGACCAGGATAGGGTGGTCATCAAAGGCAGGCAGGTTCATCAGCTCAGGGACGTGCTGCGATTGATGAGTGGCGACCGCATTGCCGTTCTGGGCAACACTGGCCTGGAATATGAGGTTGAGCTGGAAAGGGTCGATCGAGGCCATGTCTACGGTGTGGTCAGGAAAACAACCTCGGTGGCCGAGCCCCGCACCAGGGTCACTGTATATCAGGCATTGCTGAAGGGCAGCAAGTTCGAGTTCATCATCCAGAAGTGCACTGAGCTCGGGGTGGCGCGTTTTGTTCCCACGCTATGCGAGCGATGCGCCGTCCAAGAGATAAGCGACGTGTCCACCAGGAAGTTGGAGCGCTGGCGAAGGATAATCATCGAGGCGGCGGAGCAATCGGGGCGGGGAAAGCTGCCCGTGCTTGAGCCGGTGGCGCCCTTTGAGCAGGCCTGCCAGTCGGCAGCGGGATTCTCCCTGCTACCGTGGGAAGAGGAGAAAACGGTGGGGCTTCGTGCAGCACTGCAAGACGAGATTAACCACCGGGGAGATTTGTTGTCGGTGAACCTGTTCATCGGTCCTGAGGGGGGATTCACCCGTTCTGAGGTAGACTTTGCCCGAAATCGCGGCATAGATTTGGTAACACTGGGTAGCCGGGTGTTGCGGGCGGAGACCGCTGGCCTGGTGGCGGCCAGCGCAGTATTGTATGAATGCGGCGATTTAGACCCCTTGCCCTCGGATTAGCCGCTCCATCGCCGCAGCGAGGTCGCGGCCTTCAAAGAGCACCTTATACAGTTGCTCGGTTATCGGCACCTCTACCCCTAGCTCTCTGGCTAGCTTCAGGGCAGCGGAGGTGGTATCAATCCCCTCGACGACGCTGGTCATAGTGGTTCTTATCTCCTCTGCGGGGCGCCCCTTAGCAAGCTCCCGGCCGAAGGTGCGGTTGCGGCTGAGTGTACTGGAGCAGGTGGCGACCAGGTCACCCACGCCGGCAAGCCCGGTGAGAGTGGCCGGGTTAGCCCCGGCGGCGACGCTGATTCGAGTGATTTCGGCAAGACCCCGTGTGGCGAAGGCAGCCTTAGCGTTATCGCCATAGCCCAGGGCGTCCATCATGCCCGCCCCCAGTGCAACGATGTTCTTCAGCGCCCCGGCTAACTCAACACCAACCATGTCATTGCTGGTCTCAACCTGGAAGGCGGGCGAGTTCATTATCTCCTTAACTCTTCCCGCCACGGTACCATTCTGGGCGGCGACCACGGTCGATGCTGGCAACCCCTGGGCGATCTCTTTGGAGAAGTTGGGACCTGAAATGGCGCAAATCTTATCGAGGAGGGAGGGGTCGAGCTCCTCGGCAAGCACCTGACTCATCCTCTTTGAGGTGTCTTTCTCCAGCCCTTTGGCAGCGCTCACTATAGGCGCGTCTGCGTCGATATGTCCTCTCACCAGCCTCACGTTTCGCCGTATCTCCTGCGAGGGCACGGCGAGAATGACCAATGAAGCGCCTTTCAGTGCCTCCTCTACGGAGGAGGTGGGCGACAGATTTTCAGGGAAGGTGATGCCGGGCAGGCGGGCGGTATTCTCCCTATCGGTATTCAGCCTGTCGGCCTCATCTTTTGTCCTCGCCCAGAGCGCCACCTCTATCCCTTTTCGGGACAGCATTATCCCCAATGCTGTCCCCCAGGCGGTAGTTCCGATGATGGCAGCCTTCATGGGACCTCCGCTCTCTGGCCTATCTTTCGTTCCGTACCCGAAAGCAGCCTCTGGATATTGCCGCGATGACGGAAAATGATGATGGGCACAACGATCAGGCCAAAGATCAGGCAGGCGAATGGCTCCAAATCAAAAAGAACGAATGCAATCATGGCTGCAAGCATGGCAAGCCCTGCCAGTATGGAGCCGAGGGAGACATAGCGCGACAGCGCCACCACAGCGATGAAAATGGCGAAGCAGATGAGCGCAACTGGCCAACTTATCACCAGGAGGGCGCCAAAACCGGTGCTAACGCCACGCCCTCCACGGAATCCAATGTAAACCGGCCAGTTATGCCCGATAACCGCTGCCGCCCCACCAGCCATAATCCCCCAGGTGTGCATTGTGGGATCGGACGCGAAGATGGCCCAGGCAAGCCCCACCGCAGCGGCTCCTTTGACCAGGTCAGCGGCGAAGACGAAAGCCCCGGCTTTCTTACCAGTGGTGCGCAACACGTTTGTCATTCCCATGCTGCCACTACCGTAATCCCTGACATCGATGCCCCGAGTTACTCTTCCCGCTATGACGCCAAAGGGGATTGCCCCGATAAGGTAACCCAGAATAATCACGCCAATGAACATTAATACGATCATTCCTCGCCCCTTCCTTTGAAAATAAATCGTAATGAAAGCCGAAGCTCTGGCGTAGCCTGTTCTCCAGGTAGCGCTGATAGGAGAAGTGCAACAGGCTGGGGTTGTTGACGAAGAAGACAAATGTGGGGGGGCTTTTCTCAGCCTGAGTGGCATAGAGTATCTTGAGCTTCTTGCCCTGCACCGATGGTGGGGCGTGGTCCGCCACCGCACGGTGAACTACGCCGTTCAGTAGTGAGGTGGGGATACGTTTTTGGCGCTCTTCAAATAGCTCTCTGGCGGTGGCAATGACCTTTTCCACCCCTTGCTTGAGTTTGGCCGAGGTAAACAGAATAGGCGTATAGGGCATAAACTTCAGCTTTTGCTGGGCGTACCGGGTGTATTCTTTACGGTCTGCTGTCTGTTCAACCAGGTCCCACTTGTTGACTACTAATACCATCCCTTTGAAGGCTCGCTGAATGTAGCCGGCGATGTGTGTATCCTGGGCGGTAAGGGGCTCGGTAGCATCGGTGATGAGGAGCGCCACATCCGCCCGGTCGATGGCGCGCTGCGCCCGCATCACACCGTAGCGCTCAATGCCGCCTTCGATTCGCCCCCTTCTTCTGATGCCGGCAGTATCGATAAGCAGCATTCGGTCGCCATTATACTCAAAAACGGTGTCTATAGCATCCCTGGTGGTGCCTGGGGTTTCGGTGACGATGGCTCGCTCCTGCCCCAGGATGGCGTTCAACAGCAGGGATTTGCCCACGTTGGGGCGACCCACGATAGCCACCTTCATCATATCGAGCTCCTCTTCAGGCGGTACGTAGGGCAGACTTTCCACGACTTTATCGAGTAGTACGTCGATGTCGATGTTGTGGTGGGCGCTTATGGGCAGTGGGTCGCCTATGGCAAGCTGGTGGAACTGCTGGGCCTGGTAGCTGCGCTGCTCGTTGTCCGCCTTGTTGGCGGCGAGCACTACCGGCTTATCGCAACGCCGCAGCATTTCAGCGATATCCCTGTCCATGTGGGTCACTCCGTCGAGCACGTCGACCAGGAAGATGATGGCATCGGCCTCGTCGATAGCCACCTCCACCTGTTTTTTCACGCTATGGCCGATATCCGTATCCGGGGCGACCAGCAGCCCGCCAGTGTCGACTATGGCGAAAGCATTTTCATTCCAGGTGATGTCGGCGTAGAGGCGGTCTCTGGTCGTGCCTGGCTCATCCTCGATGATGGACAGACGCTTTCCAACCAGGCGATTGAACAGGGTGGACTTGCCCACATTCGGCCTGCCAACGATGGCAACGATGGGTTTGGTCATTTTGTTCCCAACAGCTTCACCAGAATCGCTTTCTGCATGTGGAGCCTGTTCTCCGCCTGGTCGAACACCACCGATTGGGGCGCATCCAGAATGCCCTCGGCGACCTCCTCGCCGTGATGCGCCGGAAGGGGGTGCATGAAGATGGCGTTATTCCTTGCTAAGGATAGAAGGCGGCTATCCACCTGGTATCCAGAAAAGGTGAGGCGGCGGCGCGGCGCCTCTGCCTCCTGCCCCATGCTCGTCCACACATCGGTATAGACCACATCGGCGCCCTGAACCGCCTCATCAGGCTCCTCGGTTAGCATGACCTGGCCACCGTTTTTTCGCGCCTGTGCCACAACATCGTCGGAGAGCTGGTAGCCTTTCGGACACGCAATCCTGAGGTCGATGCCCATTAAGGAGCAAGCCAGGAGCAGGCTGTTGGCGACATTATTGGCATCTCCAATATAGCTGACGATTAGACCCTCCATGCTACCCTTCTTCTCATAGATGGTTAAAAGATCGGCAAGGACCTGGCAGGGGTGCTCCCGGTCGGAGAGGCCATTTATCACCGGGATGGTGGCATACTGTGCCAGCGTCTCGATGCTCTCATGGGCGAAGGTTCGGGCGACGATGCCGTCTACATAGCGAGAAAGCACTCGCGCCACGTCGGAGATTGGCTCCCGCTCCCCCAGACCGACCTCAGCCGGGGACAGGTATAGCGCATGCCCGCCAAGCTGGTACATGGCGATATCGAAGCTCACCCGGGTGCGTAGCGAGGGCTTCTCAAAGATGAGGGCCAAAGTCCTTCCCTCAAGCATCCTTTTTCTGCCTCCCTGCTTCATTTCGATGGCGCTCCTTATCAGGCTATGGATTTCCTGAGAGTCAAGGTCAGCAATAGAGAGCAGTTGTTTCATTTGGGTTTTCCCCTTTCGATAGTGGCCATAGTATAGCACAGGGCCGCCCCTAACAAAATATGCTAAGAATCTATGAAGAACACAACACAAAATAGGAATTGACTTGCGATATATGTTGACAAATGTATACATTTGTGATACAATTGTTTTTGCTTGGGAGACAAAGATGTTAAGAATAGAGGCGATTTGGGTAGATGATGATGTTCTAGATAAAATTGAAGGAAAACACGGCCTCAGATTTCAGGATGTGGAAGAGGGATTAGTCCATTCACGCGAACGCTGCTTCCACAAGGTTGGCGGAGGTCAGATACGCGCGCTATTCAAAACTTTGGGAGGCGACTATGTTACTGTATTTCTGAGTCCTCTTGGATGCGGTGATTGGAAAATCAATACTGCGAGGAGGATGGCACCAAAAGAGAGGCGCTATTACAAATTGTCCAAGAAGGGGTGAATTATGGCGAAGATAGAAAAAGGATTGACCGTAGAAGAGATAGGAGAGCAGGTGGAAGTTGAAGTCAAACAACCGCTTCAAAAAATCGTACCTATTCGCTTGTCATCTGAGCATTGGTCAGAGCTTTACCGGTATGCTCATGAACTGGGCATAGGTCCAACAACATTGGCACGGATGTGGATCCTCGAGAGGCTGGCTTTCCTTAGAATGGCCACTTCTGGGAGTGGTGCTTCCGGCGCACTGCTGCCTCGCCCACAAGCGCCGGTTAGCGCACCGATGCGCCTCACCCTCGATCAGTTCATGGAGAGACTTGTGGGTTACTTGTATGACCAGGAGAAGCAGGACATCTTGGAGGCAGGCAAGGGCAGCATGGTGCCTCCAAATGCAGACAGGCCAGAGGACGTCAGATACATGCTCATGACTGGGAAGACTGCGGCTGAGGCGGGGAAGATGTTTTTCCGAGCTATCGCCAGAGCGATGGGCGTAGAAATCGTGGAGGAAGAGGCTGAAGCCACAGGACAAAAGGTTTAAGGGTAACGGCTGCATCCAAGAGCTACGATACGTCCTTTTCACGAAATGCGGAGTGGTAACCCCTGCCACTCCGTATTCTATTCAAACGCATCAAGTGGGACGGTGGGTTTCATTTCACCCACCCTACTACTGAGGGTGTTCCCTCTCCCTTGACGGGAGAGGGAAAGGGTGAGGGTGTAGCTTCCCCCTCACTCTAACTCCCTCCACATTCGCTATGTCATTGCGAGCAAGCCGAAGGAGCAGCGAAGCAATCTAGGTGGTGTATCCCGTCCTCATCCCTCCACCGAGATTGCTTCGGCGCTAGAGCGCCTCGCAATGACATGTCTTCCTAATTACCTTTTCCGCACTTCTTGCTATAATAGGGCAGGAATGGAAGATAGAAAGCCTTTACTTGTCCTGTTCGATGGCAATGCGCTGGTGCATCGTGCCTTTCATGCCCTGCCTGAGCTGGCGGTTAGCAGGACCGGCGAGCCGACAGGGGCGGTCTTTGGCTTTGCCAGCATGGTGTTGAAGGTGATCACCGAGCTTAAACCGACGCATTATGCCATCGCCTTTGACTACCCTGCCCCCACATTCAGGCACCGAGCATTTGCTGCCTACAAGGCACAAAGGCCGCCGACTCCCGAGGAACTGAAGGCTCAGTTTGGCCGCGTGCACCAGTTGGTGGAAGCCTTCAATATCGCCAGCTTTGAAGTGGAGAAATACGAGGCGGACGACATTCTCGGCGCCCTCTCACAACAGGCGTCGGCCGAGGATGTCGACACCATCATCGTTACCGGGGACCTGGATACATTGCAGCTTGTCTCTCCGAGGGTTAAGGTACTCACGCCACGCCCGGGAAGAACGTTCAGCGATACCATCCTTTATGACGAGGAGAAGGTGTCGGAGAAGTACGGCATCTCCCCTTCACAGGTCGTTGACCTGAAAGGGCTGAAGGGTGACCCC
>Ga0307430_1000923_pt1 | contig 23190 bp, 25 predicted proteins | sample SalMarWE160130MG_FD_202159 | JGI IMG/M metagenome (GOLD analysis project Ga0307430, IMG submission 202159) | Salt marsh sediment microbial communities from the Plum Island Ecosystem LTER, Massachusetts, United States - WE1603-130 | ecosystem: Environmental > Aquatic > Marine > Intertidal zone >...
AGCCAGAGATCGAGCCATCGATGAAGCCTATCCCCTTCTTACGGACCATAGCATCATCAGACTTCGAAGCGGCGGAAAAAATATCGATAGAGACTGTCATGATTGCTCCAGGCAACTCGTTTGCTCAGCATTTGCCGCCAGCAGGCTGGACGGAAGTTGAACATGGGTATCTGTTTCTGGTATTGGCGATATGCATCGCAGAATTTCCGAATCGCTTCCGGTTCCTCCACTAGCTTGACCAACGCCATAATAATGAGTATCTCTATTGGGGCGATGACCAGGAAAAAGGTTGTTGAACCGAGGATCAACGCTGCCGACCAGGGGAAGAACAATAATCCCAGGTGCATGGGATGGCGCATACATCCATAAACGCCTGTGGTGACCAATTTGTTGGTATCCATGCGGGGGAGATCGCCTTCACGCCCCATGCTCGCCAACAAACGACCGGTATAGCGGCTGACACGCATCACGAGACGCAGCAATAGTATTCCAAAGGCAAGAGTCGCCAGATGGAAAACAGGATTAGCAAACAGCTCGTGGAACCAGCGACTGTCCAGCCAGATACCCAGCGCGCCGCCGCCAAGCAACATATGCACCCAGATTAATGTCCGCAGCATCATTTAATTCCCCGCCTTTCGCGCTGCCATCAGTCGTACGTACCCCAAGTAATGCGGGTAAGTACGGAATTGATCAAATCCTTGTTGACGCAGTATTGCTTCTATGTCTCGGCCAACAAAATCAGCAGCCAAAGGACATTCCATCTTGAAGATAAAACGCACTAACCACGGCGACTGCTCCAGATCGAATCCGTTGTAATCCAGGATAATGAACTCGCCGCCGGGCCGTAGGGCGCGTTGTGCATTCTTGATAATCTTCAGCCGATCCTCTTGAACAAATCCATGCAGAACAAAGGAGATGAAGACCTTATCGAATTCACCATCAAAGGGAAGAGATTCGTCAACCCTCCGATTTTCGATCGTAATGTTAGGGATATGCTCGGTGCGCCGTTTGGACTGTTCCAGCATCTCCGGGCCAATGTCAAGCCCCAACACACGGCCCTGCCCCGAGAGCTCCTTATTCATCAGAGAAATATTGCGTCCAGTGCCAGAGCCGAGCACAAGGATTTCATCATCTGGCTGGATATGCATTTCCCGCACAGCGCGTTGGATGAAGAAAGGATACGTGCCGACGGTGATGAGGTTCATGAAAAAGTCATAATGACGGGCTTCTAAACCGGTCACTTCTACTTTGGAAACAGAACGGTCATATTCTTGATTCATAATTTCTCCTCAACGTGTATGTCTCCGGAACCCTTTAACAGGGAATGGCATACCGAGACGGATGAATTGTTCCTCAACACTCTCCGTTAAAGGCCCAGGGTTCTAGGAAATGGGAAGCGTCTCCTGCAGGAACGCATGGACCTTTTCCCAAAATCGGGGATGGGCATTGCAGTCACTGTGCCCCTTGCCAGGGACAATCCATAAGTGTGTTCTTTCTGCCTCCCCGGCTGCTGCGAGCTCCTGCCCCTGGGCAAGCGGGACGATAGTATCCTCTGCCCCTTGGATTATGAGGATATCTGCGTTGGCATGGGAAATGTTGTTAACGGGAGCAATTTTTTCGAAATCCAATCCGAAGCGGAAGCGCATATACTGGAAAAGCAGCCAGTGAATTAGATTCGGGATCTTCCTCTTCTGAAATTCCCTCTTCATGACTTCAAGCGGATGGGAGATCGCACCCACCGTAATGACGCTTTTCACTCGGTCGTCCCAGCCAGCGGCGTTGATAGCCGCTCCCCCAGCGACTGAAAGTCCCACGATTCCAATCCCCCTTGGCAAAGCCCAACCCGAACGGATGACAAAATCCAGCACGGAAAGAATGTCTTCAGAAAAAGTGCCCACCGTGGGGTGTTTTATCGGCGTGCTGCTGCCGTGATTGCGAGCATCGAAGGCCAGCAGGTTGTAACCCATCGGGTGTAATGCTCGAATATAGGGCATCATACGGGCCAGATTTCGACTCCAGCCGTGGACCAGGATCAAGGTCGGCGCATCTGGTGAGGTTGGAATCCACCACCCATAAAGTTTAGCATCCCTTACTACAGGAATATGGATCTCAGTGAATGCCAAACCATATTTTTCTGGTGTCACCTGATGGATCTGGATCTTGTAGCGATACATGTATTGGATGAGCCAATCAAGCAGGAAGACGATTGAACTAGAGACTATGAAGATCCAAAGCAAGACCATAAACTGCTCCATTTACTTCAAAATTGTCGTCACATCGGGCTGGTTGGGGACGAGGCACAGGAACTCAAATGGCTCATCGCCAATGTTCGTATACCAGTGGGGGATCTGTGCGGGGATGAAGACTACAGCCCCTGCTTGGACTTCGAATGTCTCCTCACCGATGCCAATGCGCGCCCGACCTCTTAGGACGTACTGTTCGTGCTCGACCAGGTTAGTGTGGTTTGGCATGCCGCCGCCAGGCTCCATGCTAAAGCAGCGCATAGCGAAGTTAGGCCCTTCATCCGGCGGAATCAGCACCTGATTCGTCGTACCGATGCCCCCTTCAACAATCGTCTTCTCGATGTCTTCTATGTATTTTACGGACATGCGCAGCCTCCAAATAAGTGGTCTAAACCAACAAGAGCCGCAGCGCCCCATAATACGGCTCAAGAGCCGAGTTCTCTTCCCCCACACCGAGACCGATTGTAAAACCCTCCGAAGTGATTTGATCCTGAGTTACCATATCGGGTACAATCGCCGCCAAGATAGCGGCGCCATCGGCTGTCAGGTATGTCCCGGCCTCCAGCCGCTGCTCGTAGGGTATATGATACTGTTCCATGATTACCTGCGGGTCCCGACTCAACCCGCCTGCCCGCCCCGTGGGCACAGGTGATGCGCATCGGATTAAACCTAGGTCTACGCCGAGCTGCTGTAATCCCCAGCCGATGCCGATCAAGCAAACCAGCAGGCGCTCGATCTTTTGCATCTCTTCGCTGCTCTGTGGATGTTCATGGGGAATCCCCAACCGGTGCAGTTCAAGGTGATCGCTACCCTGCAGCCAACCATCATTACCTTCCTCCGCAGGGCGATCAACAGCATCCAGAGATCGAATAAACGGTTTGATGTCTACGATGGGCGTACGATTAAAAAGATCCAGAGGGCCAGTGTAGATGCGATCGCCCTCGATGCGTTGCAAACGCGCACGGCTGAGACCAATCGGGCTGGGTCGATTCGGTGAGCGGGTGGCAAAAACCCCGTATTCATCTTGCCCCTCCGTCCAAGGCGGACGTACGCTCAATTTTGCTGTCTGGCTGCGATCCAGGTAAGCGAACACGAGGATATGGCTGAACGTCTCTAAACCCGCCAACCCAGGCAAAAATTGTGGTGTTACCTGGATGAAGAATACCCCATCGCCGACATTCTCGGGGGCAGGTTGATAGGGTGCTTTATGCTCATAGGGTGTATGCGCTTGACCGATGACCAACAAATGAACCGTCTCCACTTGCGGGAATGAGATGGGGTTAACGTTTTGAGCTTCACTTGTAGATAGAATAGATAGCGCCCTTTTTACAACAGCGGCATACTCACCTTCTACTCCTGCGAGGGACAGAATATCGTTCAATATATCCGCAGCATCATCCATGGACAGGGGTTTCATCTGCTCCAAGAAAGTAATGTGCAGTCGGTGCGCAAGGCTTCCATCGGGTAGAAACTCGACATGCGAGTGAGCATCCAACAAACCAAGTTTGTCTGCAGCGGCATCCATGGCCCGCATCATCCCCTGCTCGGGAACGCCCAACCCGATCAGTGCGGCTGCAAACTTTTCACATGAAATCCCTCCGCTGGGATCAATCCACAAAGCCGATTCCATCACATCATCCTCACGCGGTCTTGCTGCCAGGTATTGACGATAAAGAAATCGCACGAAAGAGCCATTTCATCCCTGTCATTGGCGAGTCTAGTTGTACGCGAGGCGCGTCTCTTCGTCGGCGAGTGTGGGCTTAATGAGTGCTTTCCATGCTGGATCCTCCCAAGTTCCCAGACTTGTATGCATGGTAAGGTATTTCTCTGGGATCGGATGAGTGCCAACAATAACCTTTAATCCGTATCGCTGCGTCAGGAATTTTTGAAAAGTGTCCATATAAGGACAAGGCGGATAGCCTACAATAAGCCCTGTAGCGAGATGAATGACCTCGGCACCGTTCTTCACCATTTCGTCGCCTGCATATTCGATATTTCCACCCGGGCAACCGTCGCAAGTTGTATAGCCGACCAATTCCACATCTTGATCCGCATAAATACTGAAGGCGCCCTCCCGGTTCTTCATCGCCCGGAAGCACTTCCCACCAGCACATTGTCGGTAACGATCGCAAATAATGATGCCGATCTTCGTCTTAGAAGTCATCTTTTCCTCCTATCACAATCATGATTCGAGTCCGCGGTCTTCTTGCACTTGGACGGCCCATCGCCGCGCCATGATTGCACCTGCACCGATAAAAACTGCTGCTATGATGAAAAACGTTGTGTATGAAAATCCTTGTAGAAACAGGCCGGCCCCTAAAGAGAGAAACGCAAGCGGTAAAATCAAGATCGCGTTGATGCCGGCGTAGGTGGCCCGCTTGGCTGCTGGAGCCAGCTCGAGCAGCGCACTTTGAAATCCCACATTACGGCCACTGAATGTAGCGCCTGCGAGAAGGAAGACCAGCGTCATGTAGGGCCAACCCAGAGGAGCCAAGGCGATGGCCAATAGTGGCGTCAACATTGAGACGACCGCACAGCAAACCAGCATCCATCGGCTTCCCGCCCGGTCTACAAGACGAGCCCACAATAGATTGGCTACAAACCCACCCGTAACTTGTGCGAGCAAGAACCAGCCGATGGCTTCAGGCGGCGCGCCTACTCGATCCTGGGCGTAGACAACATAGAAGGGCAATACCATCAAACTGAAGCCTGTGAGGAGCTCGATGATAATGAGCGCTTTCAAGTGTCGACCGGCATCCTTGATCCCTTGCCAGTAGACGCCCCACGATTGAGGACGCTGCAGCTCGGCGTCTGCGCTGGGTTCGCGTATGGTCCAGAACCCAAGCGAGGCGATGGCCAGAGCCAGAGCGGCAAGGCCGAACAAGATGGCATAACTATTCGGATAGGGAACATGCGCCAAAATCTGGCGAGCGGCGAGTGCGGCACCCATCGCCAGTGGTCCAGCGATAGCCGCTTTGCCACCGAAAAATGCCCCGCGCCGATCTGGTGGGATGATCTTGCCGATGATATCTGTGTAAGGGATGTTGCCTAATCCGCCACCGGCGTAAAACACGACCAACATAGCCACGAGAGCCCAGGCCAATGTGAGCGGTTGTTCATCGCCGATCGAGAAAATAAGCCAGGCTAAAACACCCCAGCTGAAGACACGCAGATAGATAGCCAACAGTAGATAGGGCATTTTCCGTGGGATGTGTTCAATGCGATAAGCCACAAATAACTGTGGGAGTGCCCCTGCTACAATCAACACCGTCGATAACCCACCTACCCATACGGTTGAACCGGTCAGATCGGCCACAAAGGCAGAAATAACCGTGGTCGGCTGTGTCAATGAGACACCAAGCGCTAAGAAGGCCCCGTGCCATAATCCGGCGACGAAGTTGCGGCGACGCGTTGCCGACTTGTCGACAGGGAAATCTGAGATTGATATGGATTTAGACTGCATAAATTACTCTCTACAAGAACAGAATGCGAGACGTCATATATATTGGAACGATGGTCTTCAAAGGATGCGGCATCTCTCACACAAAACACGGGTGGGATGTGGGTTTAATGCCCCGCTCGCTTAAGCGCTGCTTTAACCCGTTCGGCTGTATAGGGCAGCTCGCGCATCCAGATACCGGTCGCATCATGCAGTGCGCTGGCCATCGCTGGGGAGACCCCATCGATGGCGATTTCTGAGACCGATTTAGCACCGAATGGTCCGCTGGGCTCATCAGTTTGAACAAAGATCACGTCCATCGCCGGCATTTCAGCTGCGCGTGGGATGCGGTACCTGCTCAAGTTCGGATTCAGGGGTTGACCATCGTCATCGAAAAGCATCTCTTCCTCGAGAGCAAACCCGAGAGCCTGGGCCATCCCTCCTTCCACTTGCCCGGAGGCGGTGGCTGGGTTGATCACGCGCCCGCAATCTACGACCATCAATAATCTCTCCGTATTGATCTTCCCTGTTTCCATATCAACCACGATCTCGGCAAACTGCGCAGCTGTTGGAGGCGGGCTGAGCGGACTTTTGTGAGAGGCGGAGGCGATAATCTGATGTTGGTTTTGCTGGTGCAGACTGCTTAATCCGATCTCGGCCAGGGAGATCGAGCGACCATCCGCGGCATTAACCCGCCGATCTTGAAGCTCCAAATCAGTCGCATCGATTCCACCGAGCATCAAACCTGCATGCTCTAGGATCTGCGCTTTTATCTTCAGGGCGGCTTTGCGAACAGCCCCGCCGCTGATATAGGTCGTGCTGCTGGCATAGGCCCCTTTGTCAAACGGCGTAAAATCCGTGTCTGAGGAATACACAATGATGTCATCCAGAGGGACCCCCAGGATCTCCGCGGCCATTTGCGCCAGGATGGTATCCGAGCCCGTGCCCAGGTCGGTTGCTCCCATCAATAAATTGAATGATCCATCATCGTTCATTTTCAACGTGGCGGAAGCCATATCCAGATCGGCAATACCGCTGCCGTGCATCACAACTGCCATGCCAATGCCGTGCCGATAGCGGCCATCTTGTTGGCGATATTTCTCCCGCTTGGCTTCAAAATTCGTAGCCAACCTGCCGATATCCACACACAGATCAAGCGCACTGGTCTGCAGTGACTGTTCTACACCTTCACGCCCCTCCCCCAGCGATTTCGATAAATGCATCGGTTCGCCGACCTTGAGCCAATTGCTTCGCTTGAACTCGACAACATTCAAGCCCAACTTGTCGGCAATCTCTTCCATCAAAACCTCAATTCCAAATTGACACTGCATAGCGCCATAGCCCCGAAAAGCGCCTGCCGGGGGCGTATCTGTGTACACCACATCGCTGACGAATTGGACGTTTGGCGGGTTGTAGAGTGTCAACCCCTTGAACCCGCCAACCATATTGACCGTCAGCGCATGCGCGCCATAGGCGCCGGTATCGCCAATCAAATACAGACTTGCCGCCGTTACTTTCTCGTCCTTCACCCCGATCTTGTAACGGATGATATTTGCATGCCGACTGCGTGAGCTGGTGAACTCCTGCGTGCGAGTATATTCCATACGCATGGGTCGATTGGTCGCCAACGTTAGATGCGCACAAAGATCTTCCAGGATAAGTTCCTGCTTGTTGCCAAAACCACCACCTATGCGTGGTTTAATCACGCGGATCTTCTTCACTGGCAGGCCGATGAGCGGAGCGACCATGCGGCGAATATGGAAAGGCACCTGCGTGCTGGTTCGGATGACCAAGCGCTCGTCCTCGTCGAAGTAGGTTATACAGACGTGGGGTTCCAAGTGGACTTGCTGCTGCTTGGGTGTACGGTAAGTTCCTTCGAAGAGATAATCTGCTTCGGCAAAGGCTGCATCGACGTCGCCTACTTGCGCTTCGATATGATGGACGATATTTCGTTCCGCGTCATAGATACCCTCCGAATCCGTCTCATCGTGGATGATCGGTGCACCATCCTGCATGGCGGCTTCTGGATCCACGACTGCCGGCAGGAGATCATACTCAACATTGATGAGGCTGAGAGCTTCCTGCGCCAGTTCGAGTGTTTCTGCAGCGGCAATGGCGACACGATCGCCAACATGCCGGACCTTCTTGTCCAGGCTGACCTGATCGTAAGGCAGCGGCTGCGGATAACTCTGTCCGCCGGAGGTATATTTGATCCGGGGAATGTCCTCGCATGTTAGAACTGCATGGACCCCGGGCAGCTCGCGGGCGCGACTTGCATCGATCCGTCGAATGTGCGCATGCGCGTGGGGGCTGGTGAGTAAAGCGCCGTATAACATACCTTCCAGACGAAAGTCGTCGGTAAATACTGGACGGCCTTGTACTAATTTCTTTGCGTCAACTTTAACTTCAGGTTTCCCCACGATACGGGTTGTGGTCATCTCCAGCGGGGTGAAGACGAGTGGGGGTAGCGGATTACGACTGCCATCACGACGGTAGAAAGCATGCGGGAGTTCGATCTTGGCCAGATCTTGCGGCAAAGTTTGCTCAATATGGCTGAAGGGCTCGACAGTTTTACCCCGCATCTTTGCAGCCGCACGCTGGACAGCATCCACCCCACGAACATACCCGGTACAGCGACAGAGGACACCATTCAATGCATGGCGGATCTCATCTTCCGTCGGGTTGGAATTTTCATCAAGAAGAGCTTTGGCGCGAAGGATCTGTGCCGGGGTGCAAAACCCGCATTGGATCGCCCCTGTCTCCATAAAAGCTTTCTGGAGTGGGTGCAGCATCTCGACATCGCCAAGACCCTCAATAGTTGTGATTTCTGCTCCTTCTACTGCAAGGGCCTTGATTTTACAGCTGCGCTCGGGTTTTCCATTAATGAGAACAGTGCAAACCCCGCACGTGCCATCATCACAGCCAGATTTAACACTGAAGTAGGAAGCGCGTCGGAGGGCAAGTAATAAGCTTTCGTCTTGAGCAACTGTAAGTGTTTTGAGAACGTTATTAATGGTTACGTTTACGTCCACCCCTTGCGTTTTCATGATTTCTGATCTCTCCTTAAACCCAATCAGGGTCAGGGTTTAGAATCTTCCTCGCCATCAAGCCTTTCAAGCCATTGGCCGAATTCCGATTGACACCCTGAGCATAAGGATAAGTGATGGCGTATAGACGAGTGGAGCTCGTCCACAGACGCACCTGCCGCCAGTAAATCCGCGTCGTGCTCGATCAAGGCAAAGCATTCTGCGCAGGTAAGGTGAATCGGTATTTTCGTATTGCGAGCCAACAACAGCAGTTCCCACAATTGTGATGTACCTTGCCCCATCCTTGAAACCCTTTCGACGACGATGTATGCCGTCAATGGGTTGTAGCAACCGTTCTTCAAGATGGCACCCTCCCATCTGATTTTTCAGAAATGGAAGGTGTCATCGCCGGTCTGTAAAACCCTTCAGGTAGTCTTCCCGGACATCTTCTTAACCATGCCCATGGGTTATCGAAGCGCCTAACTTTTCCAGAGCAGACAGTAAATGTGTATTGACCCGGCTCATGGCCTCAGCCGCATCCAGGATATCCTGAGCGGTTTCACCAGCCTGTTCTGCCCAGTCACGAAATTCCTGAGCATGCACGTTATTGTGTTCAACCCAGTTTGGGATCAACACCCTCAGCTTTTCTATCTCATTCATCTTTCTTCTCTTCCTTTGTAATCGCCTTAAGGATGAGTTTATTTTTCATCAAATCAATCTGCTGTATCGAGGCGGGGATCACTCTGGGTTCTTCAAACAGCTTCGTCAATCGCACCCCCTCGGAGGTTGGCTCGACCAGCATCACGCTGTCCATGATTTTCTCGTCATCCAGATACACTGCGACTTGGCACATTTTTTAACTCCATCAGTTCATCCCTGAAGCTTATAATTTCGAGACGAGCGGGATAACTTTCTTGCGGCTATGATCGGCAATCTCTTTAACATCGGCCAATAGCTCCGCGGAAAATGGGACCTCGATTTCATCTGAGATATGAGCGTTCCCTCTGCTACGGACCACTTGCATGTAGAGTCGGAATGGCGATTTGGCGCTTCGAGTCAAAATCAGATTGTCCACCACGGCCTCAAGCTCGGCGATTTCCTCTGCCTTGGCGGTTGTGCTGGCTGAATAGAGATAGGTGAACCTTTGTGCACCTTGAGCAGCCGACTTCATCTTCTCCAAAATCCCTGGGCCATAGGTGGGCGAGAAAAGCAGCAGGTTTAGCGCAGAGCTGAAGATCAGGATGCCAGGCCCATCCTCCGGCAACATACCGCTAGCCTGCTCGATGGCGCGGTCCCAAACTTCTGGTTTGACGACATTGGCCCGGAACCGATTATCCTCCGGCTCAGTCATGGAGTCTATCGTCGCATCTAACTCAATGAAGACGACCCTGCCTTTGTAATCATCCAAATCCAAATGGGCAATCTTACTCAGACTAGCTTTGATAAAGCTGTGGTCGGGATACTGCAAGGACATGAAGATCACACTGCCATATTGCTTCAGCCAGGCGGCGGCGATAACGTTTCCAACAAGGGGCTTGCCCGAACCGCCAGGTCCGCTCAGCAGTGTAGAACTGGGGATGGGTAATCCATCGGGTAGAAGTCGATCAAACCAATCCTGTTGTGTATGTAAGACTCTCACGACTCATCCTCTCCAATTTTGCTTTTCCTTCGCCAGGAAGTCTTGTCGCTCGACATCGTTCATCAAAGCCACAGCTGCCTTGACCAATTCTCCCCCTGCGTATCCCACAGCCGCTGGTAGGCTGTTCACCATATAGTTGCGCACGTTGTTCTCTCGGGGATGCTGGGGAACGGCAGCACCAGGGTCAGGCTGGTTTGTCCTTCAGGGATTATAACCACTTCACGCAGCATTCCCAGATCCATCAAACTGGTTGCGATTGCAGGATGCTCAACTTTACCAATCGCAGCGAGGATAGCCTCATTCTGAGCGCCAATCATTGTTCGTCGCCTCTCCCTACCTTCATTCTTGTCACCTCGGAATCCATTTCCCATCTTCCGCACACTCCCTGCAACCAGTGCAAACATCGCCGGGAACCCATCGAGCAATAAGCAGGGGTGAATCCATCAACTGAATCCTCCGGTGATCCTTGTGGGTTCGCATCAACCGGTTAAAGGTTGCCCGGCATAAACACAGTCATCACAGATCACACCTTTCACAGTACCATCCGAATAGACCGCAATCCATGCCCCGGAGCTGAGCGGCTGGTCACATCCAGGGCATTCCTTTTTTCCGCCAAGTTCATTGATCCGATCCAACCGTATATACCCCTGCAACACCGGCGGATTGAGTTCCCTGTAATAATGATCGATCGCCTCAAGGAGCGCCTTCGTTAGATTATTGTTGTGCTCGCGTTCGGCGATCTCTCGCAGCAGCTCGAGCTTATCATCCGGAAAACGAAATGATCGTAGTTTTGTCATCACACTTGCCTCCAATTGCTGTGCACGCCTTCTGGCCGAGATCGCTTTCCGTCTTTGTGTCGAGCTACCAGATGGCGGGGCCACTGCGAACCCTTTCCAGCAGATCTCTAAGGCGCTTCTTGCCTGGTCATCCCTGATACCTATCCAATGCCAAGCCCTGCATCGTCATCTCGAACAGCTTCCGACTTAAGGTCAATGGTCCAGGACGACCTTTTTTTAGACGATTCCTTTGCATGAAACACCTGGTTCGCAATCAGGACTCTGTATGACAATGGTATATACACTAGTATATACCATTGCAAAGAAAGTCACTTGTCAAGATCGGGGAGTCTGGGAGTCGAACGAACGCAGTTAATTGAAAGGGGCCCATCAAACCACCTGTAGTAGGGAGATACCTCATCCGTATGAAATCATTCTATACTTAAGGTGTGTTTGTAGAACACACGGCCAGCTTATGCTTTATATCGTTTGACTTTTGGGGTGAATTTCCCCCAGTAATCCCGCCAACTTATGCTTTACATCGCGGCCATAATATCCTTTAAGTGACAGCGGCGCTGTTGTGAGAAATCTTGCAAAGAACAGCACACTGCATACCCGCCGGGCGGGTGAAGCCAGTCAGTAGACACGGTCAAGTATTTTAACACTTTTCATTCGAGAGTTTTATAAATCACAATTGATATTAAAAAAAACAACCCCTCACGTATGAGGGGTTGTTTAAAGTTCAACCGATCGTTGGTTTAGTATTCCGGCATCGGCGGTACTGCAGGTTTGTCATCCTCCGGAATATCTGTGATCAGCGCTTCGGTTGTCAATATCATCGCCGCGATGGAGGCAGCATTTTCCAATGCACCCTTGGTAACCTTCGCCGGATCGATGATGCCCGTCTTGACCATGTCGAAGTAATCTTCCTTTATTACGTCATAGCCGATATTGATGTTCTTTTCTTCAGCCTGTTTGCGACGGACAGTATCCAGAATTACGGCGCCATCCTTGCCGGCGTTTTCAACAATGCCCTTCATGGGCATCTCGAGCGCTTTACGCACAATGTTGACGCCAATATTGGCATCCTCGTCTGAATCCTTGAGTTTCTTGATCGCTTCCAATGCATTGATGAGGGCAACCCCGCCACCGGGAACGATGCCTTCCTCAACGGCTGCGCGTGTTGCCGAGAGTGCATCTTCAACGCGATGCTTTTTCTCTTTCAATTCGGTCTCGGTTGCGGCACCCACACCGATCACGGCCACGCCGCCTGCCAATTTTGCCAGACGCTCTTGCAGTTTCTCTTTGTCGTAGTCGCTTGTCGAGCGGTCGATTTCGACTTTGATCTCATCGATTCGACCCTTAATCCGGGCAGTTTCTCCCTGACCCTCGACTATCGTGGTGTCATCCTTGGTGACGACGACTTTGCCGGCCTTGCCGAGATCGTTGATGGTGACGGACTCAAGTTTCCGGCCCAATTCCTCGGTGATCACGGTTCCACCAGTGAGGATGGCGATATCCTGCAGCATAGCCTTGCGCCGATCCCCAAAACCGGGAGCCTTCACCGCGACGACATTGAGCATGCCGCGCAGTTTATTGAGTACCAACGTGGCCATGGCCTCGCCATCCACGTCCTCTGCGATCACGACCAACTCGCGCTTCCCAACTTGTACAAGTTTCTCAAGAATGGGCACGATGTCCGTTGCAGCAGATATCTTCTTGTCGTGGATCAAGACATAGGGATCCTCGATAGCCGCTTCCATCTGTTCCGGATCGGTAACGAAGTAGGGCGAGACATATCCGCGATCGAACTGCATACCCTCAACATACTCCGTCTCGAATTCCAAGCCCTTTGACTCTTCCACCGTGATGACACCATCCTTGCCAACTTTGGCCATCACTTCGGCGATTAGGTCACCGATCTCGCGATCTTGCGCAGAAATTGCGGCAACAGATGCAATATCTTCAATACTTTCTGTCACATCAATTGCCTGTTTCCCAATGGCATCCGCAGCGGCTTTAGCCGCGGCGAAAATACCACGCTTCAGCATCATGGGATTTGAGCCGGCGGCGAGACTCTTCAAGCCGTTAGTCACAATGGCATGCGCTAAAACCGTGGATGTGGTTGTGCCGTCTCCGGCGATGTCATTGGTTTTGGTGGCCGCCTCTTTCAACAATTGGGCCCCCATGTTCTCAAATGGATCTTCCAGCTCGATCTCCTTGGCCACGGTCACACCGTCATGGGTGATTGTGGGGGAACCGAACTTGCGATCCAGCGCCACGTTGCGTCCTTTTGGACCCAACGTTGTGGCTACAGCATTGGCCAGCACGTCTACGCCGGCCTTCAGACGCCTTCGTGCGTCTTCCGAAAATGCGAGTTGCTTGGCAGTCATTGCTCACTTGCTCCTATCATAGATTTGTTCTTTCGGTCTTTTACGCTGGTTCATATAATTGCCAGCTTGCTTTACACGATGATCGCCAGAATGTCGCTCTCTTTTAGAATCAGGTATTTATCGCCATCGATCTTGATTTCCGTCCCCGCGTACTTGGCAAACCAGACTTTATCGCCTACGGAAACGTCGGGTGTAATGCGCTCGCCTTTATCGTCACGAGCGCCAGGGCCAACAGCCATAACCTCGCCTTTCTGAGGCTTTTCTTTGGCCGTCTCGGGCAGCACGATCCCGCTCGGCGTGACATCTTCACCCTCAAGAGGCTTGATGACCAAACGATCAGCCATCGGTTTAATATTGAGTGACATGCGGATCCTCCTATTGCATAAAATTTGTCGTTTGAAAACAAGAAATGTGGTTTAGCACTCTACCTTTTCGAGTGCTAAACTGCGTTGGAAGTGTACCGAAATTACACTTCGATGTCAAGAGTTTTCAGTTGGATTCACAGTTGGTGTGGGGATTATTACGGGTGGACCCGGACTGGCACAAATGGTTCGGCCTTCATCCACGATCGCAATTACGATGGGATCGTTGCCGAATTCTGCCATTAACGCCGTGAAAATCCTTTCGGCGTCCACACAGGCGTTGGAAAATTCTTCCGTACCCGCGAAGGCGGCCAGAACGGATCCGTAGGTGTAATAATATTCCAGTGTGCTCGAATCGAGTTCCAAGCCGATCACATCCCAACCGATAGCTTCATTACTGGCTCCTACACCTTCACAGCGGTAGATCTCCAGATTGCACAGGATCTCTCGATTCTCTTCCGCACTGCAGCCATCCAGGGCGCAATGGAAGATCGGGATCGCGCTTTCGTAATTGCGAGCCTGGAAGTAAACGCTGCCCAGGCGGGCATAAATCTCTGCATTGGTTTGATCGATCAGTAAAGCACTGCGGATATTTACGGCTGCGATAAAAAATTGGCCTTCCTGGACATAGGTGCGGCCGATCGCCAGATAGGGCGTAGGGTCTTCAAACCCGAGTTGCTGATTTATCTTCGCCGCTTTGTCGAACGCGGCCAAGGCAGAATCGACGTCAAGTAAGGTCCGGAAGTTGGCCCCTATACGCAGGTAGAGAAAAGTCAGGTTGGGATTGATTTCAACCGCACGTTGATAGGCTTCTATGGCACTCAGATAGCGGCCGTTGCTTTCCAGCACATATCCGTACACACGATAAACATCCAATTGGTCGGGCGCGGGGAGTAAGTCCGCGTTCGAGGCCGCATCCTGCGCCAAGTCCAGCGCTTGTGCGAAGCTCTGTTGATCAACCAGGACCTCGGCGCGAAATGCCAATGCAAATGGATCGCCTGGCGCCAGTTGTACTGCTCTGGTTGCAGCAATATCCGCCTCAGCCAGGAAATCCTCGCGGCGGTTTTCATCGCGAACGTCCGTTTGATCGTTCACGATTACAGTTCGGCCACTCACAAGCCACTCGCCCGGCTGGATATTTTCCACTTCGCCGGAAAAGATGACGGCTTCTTCATTACTCTCCAATACGCCATCTTCCGGTAATCCACTCAACAATTCAATCCGTTGTGCGACTACCCGTCCCCCTTCCTCGATTGCCGCAATAACGCGGACTTGATCTCCAATGCCAATGGGATCAGCGACTTCGGCGGCTGCGGACCAATCGTAGACCAAAGCCCGGATGGCATGTGCGCGAGCGTTGTCCTCATCCGCGGCAACCGCCTCTTCGATGGATTCTCGCGCATCCGCCAAGCGTTCACTACGAAATGCCTGTGTGGTTAATAAGTCACTTGAGTAGGTTTGGACTCTGGCCAATTCGGCCCACAACTGTGCGTTGCCCAGATCGATGGCGACAGCCTGTTCGTAGGCTTCAATCGCCCTCTTCAAATTTCCGGCGGAGAAATGTGCAGCTGCTTCCTCGGCATACGAAGCCGGCATTCTCGTCGGCGTCGGTGTGGGTAAGAAGAGCGGCTGCACTTTACCAACCTGCAGCATATGCGTCAGGGATAGTCCGCCGGCAATGAGCACAAGATAAAACAACATCCGCCAGGGATTGGAACGATTCTGCTCACGCACGAGAGGCAAACGATCACCGGTTAGGCGCATGATTCCTACGACCCTGCTATAACTCGGACTCGGAGTCCGTGTTTTCATCAGGCGTTGGCTTGGGCGCGAGTTCACCACAAATAATCAAGCCTTCTTCCGCATTAAACACGGCAATTTCGTTATCCGGAACACCTTGCAATAACGCCTGAAATATCGGAACAGCTTCTTCACAACGCTCGAGTTTGGCCAACGCCAAACCATAGGTGTAATAGAATTCAACCACACGATCATCGGGTGCTTGCCCTGGTTCAGCCAATGGCAAACCATCGACCCATTCGCCATTCTCATTCGAACCACCCCGAATCGCCAACTCCAATTGAATCACGGCGTCATCCAACACGTTATTGTGATAATACATGCGTCCCAAATCGCCTCGCAGCCGAGCATTCGTCGGTTCAAGACCAACGGCATCCTTGGCAAACTGACTGGCCTTTCCGTATTCTCCAATGCGAGCATACGCCTGTGCGATACGCTGTAGTGGCTCCACATTCTCCGGCGCCAGTGCGATCGCGTCCTTATAACTCTCCACCGCTCCGATTGTATCGCCTTGTGCTTGCAACATGTTCCCAATATCGATGTGCAGGCGAGGCAAATTTGGATTTATCGACTTGGCCGTTTCATAGGCTCCTACGGCTTGGGTATAATTCCCTGTTCGCTCCCAAACGTAACCCACAGCTCGATGTGTTTCGAGCAATTCAGGACCCAGCTCGATAGAGCGTTGTGCCAAATCCAAGGCTTGCTCGTAATCATTGATGTTATTGTCGATCACCACTTCGGAATAAAAGGCCAGCACCAACGCCGAACTCGGATTGAGTTCGTATGCGCGTTCTACTTCTGTTAATGCTGCTGCTAAAAGGTCGTTCTGTTCACCCACGTTTAATGACGCTTCGCCCGCACGAAAATCAAGCGCCCAGCCAAGCACAGCGTGTGCGATTGCCGAGTCAGGATTGATCAACAGCGCGTCTCGTGCAGCTGTTTCCGCAGCCGCGTAATCGCCTGCGAAAACACGCACCCTAGCCAAATCGAGGTGATAATTGATTTCTCTTGGTTCGATGGCGATCGCCTGCAGATATGCTTCCTCGGCCTGGCCCAGTTTTCCAGCCTGAAAGAAACTCTCCGCTTCGATTATATACAGTGCCGGGCTCCTCGTGGGTGTCGGGGTGGGGCCCACCAAGATCTCGATTTCTGGCACGTAAAATTGCCAGAAATAAACGACTCCCACAACGAGCACGAGTAAGAACAGCACGCGCCAGGGTTTGGAGCGCCTCCGTTTTTTACTCGTATGCCATTTACTTCCCTTGAGATACATGATCGTTTTGGCCTATTCACTCGTGGGGGTTGTCGAATTGCATCTTACCTCCCATCTTCCAGAGCGTCAAGAAAGCTTTTTCGGGGCGATTATCCACACCATCCGACCCTCCATTTACCCACGAAAGTACCTGCAAGTTACGCTTGGTTTCATCCGAGGGGTGAAATCAAGACGCCGCATCTCATTCTCACACCTCGAGCCACCTACGGGCGATAGAAACTGGCATCCCCCTATTCATTCGGTGAATCAGTGACATCAATTGGGGTATAATCCACCCCATGAATCCCAATGCCACACAACCTCAGGAACCGGACGATCCGGTGCAAACCCAGCCAATCGCCTCACAACCTGCCGTTGCGATCTCTGACCCAGACGGCAACGGAGAGAAAAAATCGCGCAGACGCTGGCCCTGGTACGTCTTGATCTATCTTGCTGTGGTACTCCTGGTCAGCGGCGCAGCCTTTCTGCGAGGCAAGAATCTCAGAAAAGATGTGAGTGAAGATCGTATGGCGCAGTACCTTCAAGAACAATTCAATCTCGGAATGGACAACCTGGCGGCCGGACAATACGAGATCGCACGTCAGCGTTTCGAGGAAATCATTTACCACGATCCAGCCTATCCACAAGTCGAAGAGAAACTCATCGAAGTGTACGTCGTATTGGGAAAACCCACACCGGCGCCTACGGCAAGGCCGACTTCGACGCCCGATCCTTCACCGCCGGATGAACTCTTCCGCCAAGCGCAAGAGGCGCTTGCCGCCGAGGATTGGACGACCGTCATTGAGAAACTCCTCACCTTACGAAGTAAGGACCCCACCTACAATTCTGTGGAAGCGGACGGCATGATGTTCCTGGCGCTGCGCAATCGCGGCATGGAACAGATCGCCATCGGCCTGATGGAAGAAGGTCTCTACGATCTCAGTCTGGCCGAGCGTTTTGGCCCCCTCGATCGAGACGCTATGTTTCGAAGGACTCTCGCAGAGCAATACTTGTTGGCCAACAGCTTCATTGGCCTGGATTGGTTTCAGGCAGCCACACTCTTCGCCTCACTTTGCGAACAAGGGGCAACAACGGATTCCTGTCCCAAGTATGCCGAAGCGGCCTGGGAGTATGGCGATCTGCTCTGGAACGCCGAAGATCCATGCGGCGCACAAGAATATTATCAAGGGTCGCTCAATGCAGTGCCGAACAGCACACTCGAACCCACCGCCACAGAAGCGGCAAAGGCCTGCCAGAAAGCCACCGCGCCACCTACAGTACCCCCCACAGCCACACCCACCATCGAGGGCACACTAGATGAGCCCACACCTGAGGAGACGCCAACCCCAAAAACAGAGGAGGTATAAAACTTCCTGCTTCTGCGGTACCCAAGAAGCCTCAAACGGGCAATCGTCTTGCTGATCGCCCGATTTTCACGCCCCTGCGGTATTCCACACACTTTTCAGGCGAGTGAATGACCTGCGGCACATTCCTTGCACGTTTTAGCAGCAACCGATTACTTATATTGAGGCAAAAGTGCTTCACGTTTCTGTTCTTTTATGGCTTGGCGTAACCGTCCTGTACATCGGATTTGCCGCCGTCCTGGGCGTTCTGGCAAGACACGCAGCCAACGACTCCACCACGAGCATTAAATGCCTGGCATGGCTGCATGGAGCTTTTCTTTTCACCCCAGCATCGATCTTCGTGTTGTGGATGCCCGAAAGCACACCTTGGGTACAGATCCCTGTATTTTTCTCCGGTTTGGCCGTTGCGTATCTCGCTTTCAAACAACCCGAAGCCATTCCCGCCCGCTTGTGGGAGCGTGCATTCGCGCTGCGCTACTTAGGCACCTCCATGGCCTTTGCCACACTATGGGGACTGAGTATGTTGCTCGCCGACGAAGTCCTTCTCATCCTACCGTTCATGTTGGCGACGAGCTTTGCCAGTACAATTTCGTTTCTCAGCGCACCTCGCATCACCTGAATTCATCTCCACTTTGCGGTACAATGAACCCCTCGGTACCAGAATAGCGAGATCATCCACACAGGGATTCTTTTGTTTGAAATCACGTTCTTGGGCACTTCTGCGTCCGCCCCTTCGGTTCACCGGGGCTTGACCGCGCAGGTCGTAAGCTATCGGGATTATCGCTTCCTGATCGATTGTGGCGAAGGCACCCAGCGCCAGATCCTTCGATCGGGAATCGGTTTTCGCCGACTGAATCGCATCCTGATCACACACGGTCATCTGGACCACATTCTTGGATTGGGCGGCTTGTTGTCCACCTTCTCGCGTTGGGAAACCCTCGAACATCTGGAGATATGGGCTGGCGCCTGGGCGCTCGAGCGGATAAAGGATCTCATTTTTGGTGTGGTGCTGCGCGGCACACGTCCATCCATCCAAATCGACTTGATCCCGATCAAGGCCGGGGTGCTCCTTGAGGACGAGTACTTCAAACTCTCCGCTTTTCCCGTCTCGCACCGCGGACCGGACTGCTTTGGTTTTCTGTTCGAAGAAACCCCGCGGCGCCCTTTCCTGCCGGAGCGTGCAGAAGAATTGAGTATTCCTCCCGGTCCGCTCCGCAGGGACCTGGTAAACGGAAAATCCGTAACCCTGCCGGATGGCCGCACAATAGACCCGGATGAAGTGCTCGGACCCACGCGTCGGGGAACACGCCTGGTCCACGTCGGAGATTGCGGTAAAGTGAACAACCTGCTCGATGTGTGTCAGCAGGCCGACGCGCTGGTGATCGAAGCCACCTACCTCGAATTTGAAAAGAAGATGGCCAAGAAATTCGGACATCTCACGGCCGCGCAGGCCGCCTCGCTGGCCAAGCGCGCCGGTGTGGGACATCTGTATCTCACCCACCTATCCCGGCGATATCGAGAGAAAGACATCGCCGATGAAGCAAGTAAAGTATTTCCCAACGTTACCGTGGCGAGAGATTTCGACAACTTCTCGATCCGCAAGATGCAGCGCGATGGAAACTCGATCGATCCTGCTTGAGCTTTTATGCCGCAGATGTGATTCGGGACGAATCAGGACCGCAGCTGCCGAAACCAAGGATATTGATCCCTATGCCGTTGTATGAATATGTTTGTACCGACTGCGACCACATATTCGACGCTCTGCGCGCCATGCAGGACGCCGATGCACCGATCGAATGCACGCAATGCCACAGCGATCGAACCCAACGGCGGATATCCCTCTTCGCAACCCACATCGAAGGACGCCTCCTGGCCGGTAACGGCGCAAGCTGCAGCACCTGCCGCACACACACCTGCTCGACCTGCAGCAGCAAACCTACTTAAACCAAAAACGACACCACTCGGGCGTCGCAGTTCAATCTGGTCACATTTAAAATAACTAACAAGTAATATGCAAAGCGGCCGAGACCCGCTTTTTATCAAGCATCTGGTTATACAATTCGCAGGCCTCTCGAGTGGCCAGAATGCTCATCTCGATCCCCTCCTCCCGTACCTTCTTTTGCACCTCTTCAGGCACCCGCATGCGGCCGAAAATTCCCGTTCCGATCACCAACAACTCCGGCGGATCCGAAAGCGCTTGCTGCAGATCTTCGTAAGAAAGCAAGTGCCCTTCTACGCGCCACCAATTGGGCAAGACTCGATCCGGCAGTACGATCACGTCTCGATTATAGGAATGGCCATCAATGACGATCTTGCCGAAGCGGATATTTTCAATCTTCGGTTGATTTTTCATCCTGGCCGCCTCTCGCCGTTGGACGGATCACAAATCCAACGCAGTCTTCCTGTGAAGTCTCCCATTCTACCCAGACATCATCTACGCGTGCCGAGCTTGGCCCATGTTTACACCAAGCAATGACCTCTTTCACACTCGCTTCATCACCCTGAACGACCGCCTCTACCCGACCGTCCCAGAGGTTCCGCACCCACCCATTGACACCTTTGGCAAATGCTTGTTGGCGTGTGTAGTAGCGGAAGCTCACCCCCTGGACGCGACCGCGAATATAAAGATGTGCCCTGACTTCTTCCATCCGTTAACCTTCTACCAAAGCGATGTTCATAGTCAATAGCCTTATCGACTTGTGATATATAGAACACCCGAATCCAAAGACCGGATTCAATTAAATGTCATCTGAATGAAAAGAGCGATGATTCCTCAGGAAACCTGGTTCAAGGAATGAATGAGAGGAATTGAGCCTGGCTGGCAAACTCGAGCAGCAATCCGGGCAGCAGACCGAAAACCAGAGTCCCCAGAGCTGTGAGTACAACCGTAGTGTTCAGCCAACCTTCCGATCGTGTCTGCGGTTCTCCCGACTTCATGTACATCACGACAATCACGCGTAAATAGTAGTACGCGGAGATTAACGATGTAATCACTCCCACGAGGGCAAGCCAGACCAGTTCAGCATCGACAGCCGCCCGGAAGATATAGAATTTTCCGATGAAACCTACTGTGGGCGGCATACCGGTTAAGGAAAGCATAAAAATCGCCATGGCCAGCGCCAGTGCCGGTTTCTTGCGGCCCAATCCGGCGTAATCTTCGATCTCGAGCCCCTTGCCTTCCGCCTGCTCCATTGTAAGCACGACCGCCCAAGCTCCCAGATTGGTGAATGCGTAACTGATCAGATAGAAAAGAGCGGCCCGGATGGCTTCCGGTGCGACGACGGAATTCGCCGCAGCGGGTAACGAAACCAGAATATATCCGGCGTGCGCGATGCTGGAGTAAGCCAACATACGTTTGATGTTGGTTTGTGCGATTGCAGCGATGTTTCCCCAGGCCATGGTTAGCGCAGCGATCCACATGGCAAGCGGAGCCCAATAGGAGGCCATTTCCGGAAAGGCGGTGACAAAGACGCGCAGCAGCGCTGCGAACCCCCCCGCTTTGGCACCGACAGACATGAAAGCCGTAACGGATGACGGTGCACCTTGATAGACATCGGGCGTCCACATGTGAAACGGTACGGCAGCGACCTTGAAGCCCAATCCAACGAGGAATAGGCCACACCCTAGCAGCATCAATACGGATGGGGTCTTAACCGCTGCGACGATTCCTGCGAGCGAAGTGGTCATCGTGGCGCCGAAGATCAACGCAATGCCGTAAACCACAAAACCCGAAGCAAACGCCCCCAGCAGGAAGTATTTGATCGCCGATTCCTCCGATTGCAGATCGGGTCGGGCAAATCCCGCCAGGATGTAAAGCGGCAAGGAAAGCAATTCCAACGCCAGAAAGACAACGATCAAATCACCGGCGTTGGCCATGAGCATCATGCCGCTTAACGTGAAGAGCAGCAAGATGTAGTACTCACCGCGTTCGATCCCTTTGCGTTTAATGTAATCGTAGGACTGCATGACGGCGAACAAACCGACACCGATGAAGAGGATATGCAGGACTGCGGTGTAGCCGTCAACGACGATCATCCCGCCAAATCCCTCTGCCTGCATACCAAGCTGCTGTACCGCTGCTGCCAGACCGGCAACTAAACCGGCAGCAGCAAGAAAAGCGGTTAGACCCTTTTTCTCGCGCGGGATGAAAAGATCGACGAGCAGCAAGACGCATGCCCAGACGATGACGATGAGAAACGGAAGGATCGTAGTTAAATCGTTTAAGTCCATGATCTACCGCACCGCTTGAGTAACAGCCTGCAAGGTCGCCATCACTTTATCCACCGCAGGCGATATCAATTCGAAAAATGGCTTCGGATACAGACCGATCCAGAAGATCATCACGATAATGGGAACCAGGATGGCAATCTCTCGCCAGTCCAGGTCTTTCAAACCCTTGTTTTCCTCTTTATCGACGGGACCGAGGAACAACTTCTGGAACATGTAGAGCATGTAAATCGCCGCCAGAATCACGCCGGCTGCGGCGAAACCGGCGAAGAGCTGAGATCCGATCGCAGCGGAGCCGAAGGAACCAAGCAGGATCGTAAATTCACCCACAAATCCATTCAGTCCGGGCAACCCCATCGAGGACAGGGTCACGATCAAGGTCAGGGCGCCATAGACGGGCATGACCTTCCACAATCCGCCGAATGCATCCATTTCGCGTGTGTGCCGCCGTTCGTAGATCATACCCACGAGCAGGAACAACGCCCCTGTGCTGAGACCATGATTGACCATCTGCAAGATTCCACCCTGTATGCCCTGCGAATTGAGCGCGAAAAGGCCCAACATCACAAAGCCCAGGTGGCTGACGGATGAATACGCCACAAGTTTCTTAACATCCTTCTGGGCGTAGGACACCGCCGCGCCGTAGAGAATCCCGATCACGGCCAGCAA
>Ga0307430_1000924_pt1 | contig 23168 bp, 24 predicted proteins | sample SalMarWE160130MG_FD_202159 | JGI IMG/M metagenome (GOLD analysis project Ga0307430, IMG submission 202159) | Salt marsh sediment microbial communities from the Plum Island Ecosystem LTER, Massachusetts, United States - WE1603-130 | ecosystem: Environmental > Aquatic > Marine > Intertidal zone >...
ACATGGGAGCGGCGACGATCAAGATGAACGAGGACGGCTCGTTTAACCTTCTTGTCGGTGCAACCGACCTTGGAACCGGCTCGGACACGATCCTCGGGCAGATCGCCGCCGAGGTCCTCGGCGTGCCACTTACGAAGATCATCGTTACCTCTTCAGATACCGACATTACCCCGTTCGACGTTGGCGCCTACGCCTCTTCCACAACTTACGTGTCCGGAATGGCGGTGCAGCGGGCGGCCAACAAGGTTCGCGAGCAGATCGTGAAGGTCGCCGCTGGGCTGCTTGAAGAAGACGAGGACTCCCTCGCCCTCGCAGAGGAACGGGTCAAGGCCTCCAACGGACAGAGCGTTACCCTTGCGAAGGTCTGCCAGCACGCGATGTATCAGTCGGGTCAGTTCCAGATCATCGCCTCCGCTTCATGTGTTCCCGAGGAGTCGCCCCCACCGTTCATGGCGAGCTTCGCCGAGGTGGCGGTCGACATCGAAACCGGCTTTGTGAAGGTTTTGAACTACGTAGCTGCGGTCGATTGCGGGGTGGCGATCAACCCCAAGATGGCGCAGGGGCAGGTTGAGGGATCGATCGTAAACGGGATTGGCTACGCCCTTACAGAGGAGATGCTCATAAGCTCCAAGGGGCGGGTGCGAAACCCCAGTCTGTTTGACTACAAGATCCTAGGGAGCCTCGATATCCCGCCGATCGAGGTGATCCTTGTCGAGTCCTACGAGCCGACCGGTCCTATGGGAGCAAAGTCCGTGGGCGAGGTCGCGATCAACGCGCCTGTCCCTACCATCGCCAATGCCGTTTATGATGCCGTGGGTGTGCGGTTGACGTGCACCCCTTTTACCCCCGAGAAAGTCCTGGCGGCGATCGATGCTGCAACATTCGGTGACCTATAAACAGGATCACCCTTGAGGGGTTGAGGACCGGCAGGCTTTTGACTAGGGGAGAAGTGTTGCCGCCTCCACTTTAGGCATGAATATGTCGAAGGTGAAACCCTCTTGCCCACCCCGGATCAATGGGAAGAGTCGGGCGAGGACATTACTAACTGAGGTTAGAACTTATTCATTGATGATATGCTTTTTAAACCGCCGCGCAAGCAGGGTTGCCCCTGCAACAAACAAGAGACCAATGACGATAAGAATTGAGGCAACCGCTGTAGATGGGGTGTCAATCAGAAAGCCGATTACCAGTCCAACGAGGGCTGCCCCTATTCCGAGTAAAACCGAGTAAATATAGAATCTTACCGTTTTCATTATGAAGGAAGTTTACTCTTCCTCTGCGCTTCCCGCAAACAAGAAAGAGGAACAGAAAGGGGGTTGGTAATAGCGGCGAGGCCGTAGCGTCGCACCTTGTGTGCGACGTTACGGCCTCCCTATTACCTGTATCAGGGTCTCGCAACGAGAGAGACCGCCCTTACATCGGTGGTTCAATGGAGATAGGTTGGTTAACGTCCTTAAGCTCCATCGACCATTCGACGGACCCGCTATCGCCCTCAGGATCCGTCCCCGAGGCTTTGAAGAGATACTTTACGGGAAAGCCCTCCTCAGCAATCCAGATATCACCTTTTGCCTCAGTGATCTCCTCACCGAAAGTTGCTCCCCACTGGTTATAGCTTGAGGCATAGTGAAAACAGGAAATGCCATTTACAACTTCCTTGTCAATAAGGTTAGAGGCATCGGGTAATCCTTCGTAGAGGGTGCCCCAGCTATAGGCGGGAGAGAAAATGGAGATCGTTTGCATCATGATCTCGGCAACCTGGACTGGTACCTCCGTCCATTCATCGTCCTCTTTCATCCAGGCCTTATCACCAATGCGAGTTACCTCAAATTTTTCCCCGGTGCTTAGATCCGTCCAGACGACGCGCTCTTTATCGGGGGGGATATACTCTCCCTCAATCTTGACGGAGCCAGCGGTGATCTTTGCCTCCTCCTCGGTTTCGAACTTGAAAAGACTGAGATAGCGATAGCTTTCAAGCCCTTGTAGGGCCGCTGAGGATCCAGCAAAAATCTCTTCTGGCGATGCCTCCGTTATCGGTGCTGTCGTTGGTGGTGTCTCTGGCGTAGGTGTCTCTGTTGCTGGTGCCTCCGGTGCCGGTTCCTCTGTGGGGGTGGTTACTGTTTCTTCTTGAGTTAGCTCGGCGGGGGGTTGCTCCTCCTTGGGTCCGCAAGCTGTCAATGAAAGAACCAACCCCAACACTAACAGCAAAAGACATAGTAGAAGTGTTTTCTCCCTCATCGCAAAAACCTCCTTGTTAAAGTTGCTTATCCACGGCTACCAGCAAACTACTAGGATACCATGGGCAAACACGTTTAACATTTTACCATATTTTCGATCCAGGATAGTATGGATTTGACTCCCTGTCAAGCTGTTTCAATATCGGGAGTGAAGCCTACACGCGACCGGTCTTCTGCGCCGGAGCTCGCGCATCACCCAGGAATGAGGGGTCTTAGTTTTTTGACCATTCTCTGGTTATCCTTTTATCACGCGATCTCAACAGTGGCTTGAAACTATGGGACGATCTCAAACGCCAGGAAGAGATTCCTTTGGGAGTCGTTGAAGTTGTTGTCACTTGCCAAAAGCAATGTATGGTGCCCGTTTGGCAGTTTAGGGCCAAGGGCGATTGCCTCGATGTTGTCCGGCTGGATGGGGATATCTGACAGCTCCTCTATTGCGGAGATCCGCACTAGGAGCTCCTTCTTTACGGCATTCCTATTAAATGGGAAGGGAAGGGCCTCCATGTCCTTGACGTTCTCGGCTCCCTCAAGGCTAACCCCGAAGATCTTGATGTCGTTTCCCACTCCGCTTGAGTAAACGCGCTCAACCGTCAATAAGTCGTATGCGGGGAGGATGTGCTTTATGTAAAGCATCGCTGGCACTCCATTGTCCGCGTAATCGCCATCCGTTGGTGCAGCAAAGATCGGCTCGGTAACATAGGCGTATTCGGCCGTAACTTCAGATGTCATGAGCTTAAGATCGTACTGGATGATGCGTACTGTTGTCCCATGGTCCACCGTGGAGGTGGGGCCATCCTGCTTTAGGGCCTGCTCGTTTGTCACGTACAGGGTCTTGCCATCCGGAGTGAGGGTCATCGCCTCAAACGATAGGTTATCACGCACGCCTACGCCCTCTGCGGACACGAACTTCTCCGGAATCGGTATCTCCCGCAACAAGAGCCCCGTTTCGGTAAATTCGCGAATCCATGGTTGGTCTTCAAGATCTCGCTCGGAGGCGACGAAAAACGTGCGGCTGGGTGTGAACACGATATCTTCTGCATCGATGGCCTTCCTGGCGTACGTCTGCACCCCTCCTGTATCTGGATCGCTATCGAGCAGGGTCATATCGTAGACTGTCACATTGTGAATGCCCGAGCTGTCAAGCGGGATATCCAGGATGTAAAGACGGCCAGCGGGACCGACATCGCCACGGTCATCACAGATGCCATAGTAGACATTGAGCACGGGATCGTACGCGAGGCCTGAGATCTCTCCCACCGGTACGCTATCGCAGGTCCATTCTCCCGTGGGGATGGCGTAGGAGCCTAAGAACCGAAGGGGTTTCTGCCCCCCCAGAGGTAAGAGCAAAATCGCTAAAGCCACTGCTAATCCGACACCAAGAAGTATTTTCCACATCGTTGCCTCCTTCACTCATTTGGAATGGACCTCGCTATTCCACATCTATTTTGTCCTAGAGTCAAGCAGCGCGGAGGGAATAACATCCCAGGGCTGCGGAATAGATGAAGAAGCCATCGCTCCCCCAGTGGTGTATGTGCTTGTCGGTGATCTGATGTGGAAACGTGTGGCCGAGAGATATCGCGCCCGTGTGAGGCTGTGTGCATGGCCTTACAAATAGGGAGTGTCTTACCTTGGCTTACGGAACCACCTCAAACGCCAGGAAGAGATTCCTCTGAGAGTCGTTAAAGTCGTTGTCGCTTGTCAGAATCAGCGTATAGTGACCGTTGGCTAGTTTGGGACCGATCGTCATCGCTTCCATATTATCCGGCTGGATGGGGATGTTTGAGTGACCCGGCTCTGCTGATATTCGTAGAAGGAGTGTCTTTTTCACTGTCCGTGTTGAGCAGAGACAAGGAAGCCTCTCGGCGTTCATGATGTTGGTCGCACCGGCCAGGCTAACCCCGAAGAGCTTGATGTCGTACCCTACTCCGCTTGAGTAAGCGCGCTCCATCACCAGCAAATCGTACTCGGGCATGAGATGCTTTATAGACAGCATGGCTGATACACCGTTTTCGGCAGAGGTGCCGCCTACGGGAACCACGAAAATTGGTTCGGTTCTGTAGGCATACTCAGCCGTTACGGTCGCTATGTCATGGTTCATGTTGTATGCGATGATGCGCACAATGGTTCCACGACTTACCGTGGCTGTCGGATAATCCTGACCAAGCGCCTGTTCATTCGCTACGTAAAGGGTGTTTCCGGTGGGTGTGAGTGCTAACGCCTCGAAGGCGAGATCCGGGCGTACACCCTGTGTCAGACTAGGTATGGGAATGAACTTGCGAGGGATGGGGATCTGCCCGAGGAGAGCTCCATCGAGTGCGAATGTTCGGATCCAAGGGTTACCGTTGTGATCAAGTTCAGATGAGATGATCAAGGTATCATCCGGTGTGAGAACGACCTCTTCGGCATCGATATTGTCCTCTTCGTATGGTTGAATTCCAAGGGTTATCTGATTGCTGTCAAGGCGGGTCATTCCAAGGACCTCTACGTCGTGGATGCCGTTCTCATCGATTGTTATCTTTAAGGTGTAGAGGATTCCCTGGTCGTCATTGACGCCATAATAGACGTCTCGGGTAGCGTCGTATGCCAGGCCTGAAATCCCCCAAACTAGCGCATCCTCATAGTTCCATTCGTCAGAGGGAATAGCATAGGATCCAAGGAACCTCAGTGTACTTGCCCATGCGAGTGAACCAATCGCTACGATGGCAAGGACCGTTGCGTAAATCGCGAGTTGCTTCATTGCTGTCTGCCTCCTTTACCTGGCACCGTTATTCAACTCCAATCGGCGGTTTTATTCAAGGTATCTACGCTGTTTTCCAAGCGCTTCTTTAAGGTAAGTGAATTTCTTTCTCAGATCGGCGGCTTTTCCCTAAAGGGGTTTGGACTGAGACCTACCTGAAAACTTAAAAGGAGCTCTTCTACGCGATCTTGAGTTCTTAAACGTCGACTAAGGAGGGGTGACTCCAGTGTCGCAGAAAGGGCGTTATGCACAGCTCGAAGTGTGACAGGCTGGGCAGCCGTTTTAAGTTCGTGTCCCAGAAGGAAGGCTCCTGCTTGGTCGAAAGTGAGTTCCTGAGCGGTGAGATTGTATACGGAGAACCGGCGCTCCCCCTGAAGCTCGTACTGCTCTAGGCACTCCAAAAGGTCATTTAGGTCGTCCTTTCCCCTGCGTTGCGCGCTTGTTGAGGCGATCAACTTCAAGCCAGCCAGGATAGGCAAGGGAGCGACCCGGATCTCACAATCTGGCAGGAGAACGTGAACAGCAAGGTCCAATGCCTCTTTAAGCCCCACTGCAGTCATCGTTGTTCCATCAGGCCACTCGATCACACCGGTCTTCGCGCCCTTGCTGCTTACTGGCAGGATGTCCACTTGGGTGTCTTGAGGACTAACTAGCCGATGTGCAGTCTTGGTTCTTCGGAAGCCCCGAGTGACAAGTTCATCGAGCGTATCTGTGAAGCTTCCGCGTATGGCAACGACGACATCAAGATCTTGTGTTATTCGGGGAAGGTCGATGTGATGAACAAGCAGAGCCGTGGCCCCGATGAGGGAATAGTGAATTCTCATCTGGACAAAGGTTTCATTGAGAAGACACAAGCTAGGCAAAGCCTTCGGGCCAAGTCGCTCTACGAGATCCATGAAAGATACTTCTCCTTGAGAAGGAGAGCCGTTTCACCGCATCGGGGATCATCCGTATCCAGAAGATCCGCATAGACAATCGCCGGATGAACGAGTGGAAGGGAGAATCCTTTGCGTCTAAAGGCCACCTCCGGTGAAAAGGTGGCCACAGTCTCCAGGACGCCCTCGTCGGACCTCAAAAGCTTGAGGCGTTGGCACAACAGCGGAAGTTGATACTTCGGAATCCATAACGCCATAGTTGCAGCCCGGAGATGTTCGGTCAAGACCTCCGCCGCGTACTCGCCCCCAACGGCAAGATCGCGGGCACTTGGGTCCTCTTTGGCCCAGACGGTGATCTGCCGGAAATCTCGCCCATGCGGCCAGGCGAACCAGCCCAGGGCAAGCTTGGGCTTCAACTTGGTCGAGTAGGCCGTTACCCAGCTTTCCAACAGCCGTTTGGGTTGGGCGACCCTGTATCGCCCTCTTTTCTGTTGGATAAGGATTCCGATCTGCAGCAGTTCCTGCATGACCTGCGATATCCTCCCCAACGAGACGCCCAATGCAGCGGCCATATCCCGGTAGGTCAACGAGATCTCGGGGCCGTACTTGAGTAACAAGAAGAGAATCTTGGCCCCTGCTGGGCTGAGATACGCGCCGCGTGTAGTCTCGGTGTTGGCAGGACGGTTTCCTATAGCGTAGATCATCAGTGCGCCTGGCACTTCCAGATAAGCGTTCCCAACACTATCGAGGAACCATATCCCTTTATCCCGCAGTTTCTTAGCCAGGTTGGCGGATACGTAGTTGGTGATAACAAGGCCATGCTTACAAGGCCCCAAGCGTGTTTGCTGTTCAAACCTGTGCTCTAGAAGCGGAAGTTGAGCAAGTCGCAGATGCCTGACGATCTCAGCGCATACTGGGAGTTGCTGGTTGGACAGGGAGAGGGTTAGGAAAAGAGCGGGCGCCTCTTCACGACGGGTACCCGATTTAACGGTCAGTGAACTTGATTCTATTCCCAAAAGTGCGGTGAGAGTTTCCAGACCCTGTTGTACGAGTGGATCTTCGATCTTTTTGTTCACTTTTTTATCATGTTCACGAATCATGAACATAGTATATTAATGAACAAGGCAAGTGTCAAGACCCCTCGATAAACAACCGCAGTACCTTCTTTTGTCTCTTCTTCAGCCAGCTTGCGGCTATAGTTTTATCGGCAGCAGCGTCTCTTCCACCTCAGGATAAAGCTTGTCGATTTCGGCTTGGATCTTAATCGTCTTAGCTAGCGCGGTGACGATGCGGCAGTAGGTCTTGATCTCATCCAAGGAGAGAGTCCGGCCTTTGCGGTCTTTTAACCACTTGCGGCAGACCTGATACCCGCCGATCTGATACTCCCAAACCTCCGGTGGAACGCCCTCGAAGAACCGTTCTTCGTTGATGTAGACCCGCTGGGCATTCGGGTCGTATCGAAGCCCCTTCTTGCCGGATCGAACCTTGTTGTCCCCTTTAGCCTGGAAACGGGCGATCGGCGGATCGAGCTCGGAGGAATGAAGGAGATGCAGATCGACCAACCGCTGTCCTAGTGAAGCGAGTTTGTGAAAGAGCTCGACGTCGTTGGTGAACGGGATGCGCGGGAAGTCGATGCGGAGCAATTCTGCGTACTCTCCTCGGTAGTCTTTGGAACTTAGTATTGCATACACGTAATAGAAGATGCTCTCAGGTGTGAACTCGCCTTTGCAAGCTGATTGCAGGCTATCCAACAGCATAGGGTTGAGATTAGACCTCTCTTGTCCTTCGACCATGCCATCGCCACAGAATCCATGGTTTGAGAAATCTGAGTACAAGTAGAGTGGGAAGCTAACAACTCCTCCACGATAAAACATGTTGTGGTCCTGGATTGAATCTGCGCAGAATGTCAGATTCCAAGGAGCATCTTCTCCTACTACTTGTCCTGCTCTACCGCTACAAAGACATAGGTTCTTTCGTAGCATATTCTTCATGACTTCCTCCCGACTGCGCTCAACCATGGAAGGATGGTAGAACAACCATCGTACATCGAATGGTCTGTAAAGACATGGGATAATCCTGCTGCTCCAATCTTTGTCCTGTTGGACAGTCTTGCGAGCGTTTTCTAGACTCCATGTTCCAGAGTCTTTCAGCCCGAAGGTTTCGCGAACGAAGTCGTCAGGGAGATTCAGGTCAATGAATGTGCGAATGCGCCGTTTGAGTGCCTCCTTGTCAAAATCGATCACAAAATGGTCTCGATGAGTCTTGACACCCGTGCTGCTTACTGGGAAGATGTCCGTTGCCTTGATGAACTTCTGATAGCGCTCGAGCGCCGCCTCGTCGCGGGGCACAAAAAGGTAGAACTCCGAGTGGGGACGGGCCTTCTGCCAGTTGGTGGTCTCCCAGTCGTGTTCGGAAAGCCAGGCGTACTTCTCCTCCCTCGGGCCCCACAGGTCGGCATGGTACACCTTGGCTTTTCGCTCTTTGGCGGTCATACCTCTACCCCGACCCCTTTAACCTCATCACCGATGAAACTCCCCTCTTGCCGGGCGTCAAACTCTTCTGTGGTATACCCCCAGGCCTGAACGGGCTCCATGACCCTCGCTGCTGCTATCCCCAAGATCTCCAGTCTCTCCCGTAGATTCATGTTGGCGAAATCCTCCGAGATCACCACGACATCGATATCGCTATGTTCACCCGCTTTTCCCTGGGCATGGGAGCCAAAGACGATGACCCTTTCAGGGTTTATCCCGAGTTTTCGGAGCATCTCCTTATACCTGTCTAGGATTTCAATTGTCTTGTTATCCATCGCATGACCTCTCCCGACCTTTTGAGGTATTCCTCGGCTACGTCTTTAGTATACACCCGCACGGCCTCCGAAAAATCCTCCGGATACCTTGCGGCTACGCTTGCGCTACCCAGTTTGCCCAGGAAGTCGAGTAGCTTCCCTGGGGGAGCTAATTCGCTGAGCTTAAGAAGCCCGATCAAATCGTGGGTTTTGGGAGGGGTCCTACCTGTAGCCTCACGAACCTTAGCCTTTAAAGCCTTTTCAACTGCCAGATGGCAAAGGAACACAGTGTAAAGGTATCGGCCCGTCTCCAGCATGTATTTGGCCGTCTCGAGATCATATTGGGCGGAGTCCAGCCAGTTCTTAATTTGTCTTTCCATGACCATATTTCAGGAAAAGAGCGATTGCCACGCCTTGGCGGATGTCGAAGACATTTTCATCTTTGGAGCCGTCCGGGCAACGCTCCTTTTTCAGGGAGTTGCCGTGGAGATCCAACACGTAGATTTCATCAAACGTGTCCATCAGATGCTGGCGCATGCCACGGAACGTGGGACTATCCAGATAGGAGTGATTGGTGATCATACCGACGACACCCTCGCCGGCCTGAGCGATCTTCCACTCGGCAAAGCGGATGAACTTGACGTAGTCGTCGGAAAGGGGCATGAGATTTCGTTCGTCTCGGACCGCTTCTTTGTAGGCTTCCATTTCGCGTTCGATGAACTCAGATTTGTTGGTCGAACTGACCGAGTAGGGTGGATTGCCGAGGATGACGAGGATCGGCGTGTCCTTCTTGACCTTGCCAGCTTTGTGGGACTCCTCAGCTAAAGAGGAAAGCCCGGGAAGCTTCGCCTCGGCAAGCTCCTCCATCTCCAGGGTGTTTGTGAGGTAGAACTTGACACGTTCCTCTGGCTTCAACCTGTAGCCAAGCTCCTCAAGGAAGAACGCCATCTTGAGATGCCCCACTGCGTACGGCGCCATCATCAGCTCAAAGGCGTAGAAGTTCTTTAAGATCTGATCGCGAATGAAGCTCTCCCGGCTGCCTTCTCCATATTTTCCCACGAACTCCTCCACCGCTACCTGTGCCGCCTTGGCGACAAAGGTCATAGTTCCGGCGGCCGGGTCGAGCAACGTCACGCCTTCTGAGGCGAGACCGTCCGGTTTTCCGAACTTCTCTTTCAGGATCGCATGAAGCGAACGTACGATATAGGAGACCACAGGCTCGGGCGTGTAGTACACCCCGCGGCGTTCCCGCTCCTTGGGATCGTAGTGTTTCAGGAAGGTCTCATAGAAGTGGACGATCGGGTCAGCACCCTTTCCCTTGGGGGGTGGGGTAAGCTTCTCTACTTCACCCCCCGAGTGGAAGTAGCGATGCAGAATCCCTTGTACATCGGCAATGGCTAAGACCTCGGCAATGTCATCAACATTACATTCCAGAGGCTTGGGAAGATCCCCCAAGGAGATGAACCGGAACAGATCCCGCAAGATGCCAATGGTATGAGGAATGGCATCGAACGCGGCACGCCTATTGAACCCCTGACCTACACGCACGCGAGCGGCAAACAGGCCGTAGGTAATGGTCTGAGAGTAAAGGTCCGCAAAATCCTCGTGAGTCAATCCACCGATCAGATAGGTCTGGAAGGCCTCATAGAAGCCAAGAAGGTCACCGGTACCAAGCTCCTTTTCCTCTGCAAGCTCTTGGCTTATCACTTCGTCGCGCAGGAAGCGGGTTCGCTTGGCGAGTTCGGTGGCAAGCGACTCCGCGGAATAGGTTTTGGGTAGCGAGAACGCGAAGAACTTCTCTAGAAGTTCCACGAATTCGTCGGCCTTCTCCAGCGGCGGCACTTTTTCGAGCTTTGTCGAGATCAGCGGGCGCGCGATCTGTACGGTATCAACTAGATCGCCGTCTCGGTAGAGGCGAAACTCGAAGAAGTTAGTGAGGATCAGATTGGGAAAGGTATGTCGATAACGTTTAAGCTGCTCGGTCTCGGAAACGAGCTGTAAGTTCCTTTCGTTGGGGTGCTTGGCTTCGATGTAGCCGACGCTGTGTTGTTTGCCATCCCAAATCCGGAAATCCGGGTATCCCGCTTCGGTCTTCTTTGGAAGCGTGGTTACGTGGATATCCCTCTTATCGCTTGCGTTTGCATATGCGTCGATCAGGGCTTCGAGAGCGGAATAGAAGGACTCTTCACGTGCATCGCCCTGCCCGATGATCTTATGCAGGTTTTTCAGGTAGCCCCGGAATATTGCTTTATCCTTCATCACTTGGTTTATACCCCTTGGCAGAGGAAATTGCCAAGCTTACCAGTGTGATGAGGATTGTGCCAATCCGGTTGCAGTACGGGCATACTTACAATTCGATCTTGATGAATTTGCGTTCAGGTATTCACTTCGGAGGAAGGAGAAACTGCTTATGGACCTAGTCCCAGCAAGTTTTGAAGCCTACTGACCCTCATAACCCACGCAAAGAGCAATTTCAGCGGTGATGTTCTCCAGTTCTTCTGGTGACACCTTGCCGACCTTACTCCTAAAGCGCTTTTACGGAGACGGGTTTGACTTGAAATGAATCCGCGCTTGAATCCTTGCTTAAGCCATTCAGTGGAGATGGCTCTAGCTTCGTATGCCAGGGGAGCATGGCATACCCGGCATTCCATTCCGTGACGGGAACAACGATATGCAGAGGAAGCTTCCCTACTTCTGGAACATCAACCACTGCTGCTGGTCTTTCTTTCGTTATCTCTGCCCCCAGAGTCGGATCAAAACTGACTATCCAGATCTCTCCTCTACGGGGTCGTGTCGTAGAGGTCATCTTCACCGAACGCTTCAAAATCCGTTAGCCTCTTGTCGTTTGTGTAAAGCACCTCGGCTTCGGCTGCTGTACACGCAAGAATTTTCAATCGCTCCTTGAGCGGGAGTTTCATTAACTCAATAGCCGAATATGTCGGCTGTTCCTGCTTGGTGAAGCTTGTTCTTGTATCACCGGACGTCATCTCAGTCGCCTCCTGAAAGACCCATTGAAGGACACTGAAACCTTGCACCACAGAAAGCGTTGATGCCCTGGCAGGGGTTCGGCGGCAAACGTCCATTTGTCAGTCCTCAGCCGAGTATACACGCCCATCAAAAATCGGCAAACCGAATCATTGCCAACCCTCTGCTACGTAGCGCAAGGTGCCCTCACCATGCACCCCTGGATAGTCCGCAAACAAGAGCGGCAAGGGAATTTGCACTTGTGCTCTTATTCATCCCGATAAACGCCAGATATCAACAGGCTGGCCACGGACGCTGCCGACCTTCTAGGCAATTAGGAACCCATGAGTTCAGGAAAGAAGCCAGGTCTCTTCAAGATGGGCTTAGCGAAATTCAGGATCAAGCCGTTCTCCTTCCCTTTACGTTCAAGCGACATCAGGAATCCTTTATTCCTCCTGGGTTCCTGGGTCCCTCATAGGGGTGTTGGCAACATCCACATTGGGCACCCACGTAGAACAGCGGACAACCGATCTTCAAAGATGGATGGGCAGCAGCGTCTTTTCAACTTGCGGATAGAGCGTATCGATCTCGGCCTGGATGTCGATCGTCTTTGAAAGCGCGGTGACGATGCGGCAGTAGGTCCTGATCTCTTCCAGCGTTTCTGGAACTCAAATCTTGCTACTTCTCCTTGCAATCGGTTATATTCATTACGTTGGTTGGAAGTTGTATTGTTTCTCGAAAAACACAAAGTCGAGATAAGCGGCGCATAGTAGTGGGAGATGAATATGTCGTCTGGCCAAGGGTACTTCTGAGGAGTCGATAGATGCTTCCGCCAGAAGTTCGTGTATCTATCGAGGAAACTGGCAACAACACCTATCTCAGCCACGTTGATACTGGCGATGGGCACGAGATCATGGCTCCTCGCACCTTCGAGTACGACCCCGGCCTGCTGGTGAACATCGAGGCACAGCAGTGGCTGGAAGCTGATGCCCGACGAGAGAGTGGCGAAGAGCCAGAGTGGCTGGCCGCGTATGGCCAGAAGCTCTACGGCTATCTCTTCGGCGATGGGCGAGAATTCGCCAGCTATCTGAGGGGGTGGCCTGAATCCAGCGACGGTTGGCGCTTGACCCTGGTGCTGCACCCCAACGCGGTGGCTCTCTGGGGCCTGCCGTGGGAGTACCTGCACGATGGCAGGAAGCCCCTGGCCCTGAACAACGTCTGGATACAGCGGGTGCCGCGAGGACTGAGGGCCATCAAGGCCCGACGGACGCCGCTTCCGCTGCGCATCCTGGTGGTGGTATCCAGTCCCCTGGGCGTAGCCGACCTGGATACTGAGAAGGAGATTGCCGTGATCCAGGACGCGCTGGACCCGGCGGTGGTGGAAGGGCAGGTGGAACTGGACTTCCTGGAGTCCGAGGTGACGCTGGAGGCGCTGGCCGCGAAGGTACGCGATTGGCCCTGCCACGTGATTCACTACACCGGCCACGGCGGGCGCGATCCCCACACGGGTGAAACCTTCCTTGCAATGGAGGACGAGGAGGAGGGCAAGACTGTATCCGCCACCGGCGCTAAGTTATTGCGTGCTTTGAGAGGAGCCAAGAACCTGCGGCTGGTATTGCTATCCGGCTGCCTGACGGCGCAGATGGCCCACCGCGACGCCATGCGCGGCGTGGCCACGGCACTGCTGGAGGGGAAGATCCCAGCGGTGCTGGCCATGCAGTACCCCGTCCTCGACGATTCTGCCACCAAGTTCGCCAAGACCTTCTACACCGCCCTGGGGCGAGGGGAGTGTCCGGAGACGGCATTGTATGAGGCACGCCGCGACCTGAGTTTTGCCCGGGGCGACGAACGTGCCGACTGGGGATTGCCAGCCCTCTACCTGCGCACGCCGGCCATGCGTCTGGTTGATCCCAGGAAGAAGCCAGAGGTGATCACCAGGGTACAGCGTTTGGACATCGGCGGGCTGCCGCTGCCGCGCTGGTTTGTGGGGCGCAAGCGGGAGTTGCGCCAAATCCGCGCTTCGCTCCAGGATCGGCGTATCACGGCGGTTTACATCCAGGGCATCGGCGGCATCGGCAAGAGCGCGCTGGCGGCCAAAGTGCTGGAACGGCCGGGTGCCGAGGTGGACGATGCGCTGGTGGTGAAGTGCAACGAGATATCGCTCCCAGCCGACATCTTGGGCAAGGTAGCCAGCTTCTGGCAGGGACAGGGTGTGCGTGGTCACGCCGAGGCGGCGGCACTTCTGCTGGACAGTGCGAAGCCGATGGCAGATCGCGCCCGCCAAGCCGGGCAGATGGTCGCCGCGCGGCATTACCTGCTGGTGTTTGATAACTTCGAATCCCTGCTGACCGAAAGCGGCCAGATAGAGGACGCCGACCTGCGGAGCTTCTTCCAGGGGGTATTGGAGGTGCAATGGCGCTCTACGCTGCTGTTCACCGCCCGTTTCCCCTGTGACCTTTTCCCCGATCGACCAGCCGGCACCTGGGTGGACGTGGACTTGCCGGGGCTGACACGGCGGCAGGCGCTGATGCTGATGAACAACCTGCCCCGATTGCGCAAAGAGCCCCTGCAGGACAAGCTGCGGGCCTACGACAAGGTGGGCGGCCATCCCAAAACCATCGAGCTGTTGGAGGGCTACCTGGCCGTCCATTCCTTGAAGGAAGTCCTTGAGAACGAGGAGATCCAAGACCAACTGACGGCCGAGTGGGAGCGCTACTTCATGGGGGCCTTGCTGGAGCGGCTGAGCGCGGACGAGGACGAGGAGGAGAAGTTGGCCGCCCTGTGCGTCTTTCGTGGCGCTTTTAGCATGGACATCGTGGCCCACGTGGGCGGCGGCAACGCTTTAATAGAGAAGTTGCGCAACTTGGAGCTAATACAGCGGGAGGAGGATGCACCTGACGGCAGCGCCCGTTACAGCATCCACCACGTAGTGCGGGAGTACCTGATAGAGCAGTTGACCGAAGCCCAGCGCGAGGCCCACCACCTCCGCGCCGCCGAGTACTACCAGGAGCGCATCCTGGGGCCGGTACGCGACCAGATTCAACCGACCCCCACACCAGAGCAAGAACCCCAGGCAGCAAGAGATGTGCTGGACCAACTAGCCCACCAGACCCAAAACATGGGCCTGGCCCGCTGGGCGGTGGGAACGGGCCTAGCCTGGCGCGAGCACCTGTTCGCCGCGCGGCGCTACGAGGAGGCGGACGATATCGTCGAGGTTATTGTGCCTGTGCTATCCCGCTGGGGACAGCGCGACCTGGCCAAGTCCCTGCTGCGCGACAACATTGCCACGCGCGAGGACTTTAACAAGGCCGTGGCCCAGGGCAACCTAGCGAGCCTGCTGATGGACGAGGGCAACTTGGACGAGGCGCTAGCCACCTACCAGGAGGTGTACCGTACCTTTGAGCAGTTGGACGGAAAGCAACAGATGGCGGCGGTGCTAAGCCAGATCAGCACTGCCCACCGGCTCAAAGGCGACTACGACCGGGCCATCAAGGCCCAGCAGGCCAGCCTGGAGATCTGGCGCGAGATAGGGAACGAGGAAGGCCAGGCCGCTAGCCTGCACCAACTGTCAATGCTATACCGCCACAAGGAGGGCTACGGCGGGGCGCTGGAAACCAGCAAGGAGGCCGAGGCGATTTTCCGCAAGCTGGGCATCGAGGCGCACATCGCCGCTACGCTCCACGAGCGGGGGCTGATCCTCAACCGGATGGGGCAGCCAAAGGAGGCCTTCGCCCGCTTCCAGGAAAGCCTAAAGATCAACCGGCGTATCGGAGACGAGGCCGGCGCGGGCGATAGTCTGGCGGAAATTGGCAAGCTGCTCATGCTTGCGGGGCAGATGGAGGAGGCAATCGCAGCCACGATGGAAGCGCTCGAGATAGCTCGGCGGCTGAACAACCCCGAGAAAATGGGTATTCGTCTGGAAGCTCTTGGCGTTATCCACGAGCTCCAGGGGGAGTACGAGGGGGCGCTGGAGAAGTACCAGCAGGCGCTGGAGTTGGTGCAGAAGTATCATCCGCCCGGCGTCCCTATTGTAGAACACGCCATCGCCCGCGTGCGACAAAAGCTAGCACAAGCAAAGGACGACCAGCTGTAATATGCTGACACAAACCCATTCTTCTAGCTTATCGAGATGACGTAAAAATGTACGAACCCTCTACACTGGAAGTTGTTCTTTTCTAAACCACCTCCCCAAACGCCCCGTTCAGGATCGCTTTGGCTTCCTTGGCCAAGATGCTCTTTTTACCGAAGGTGAAGACGTGCTTGCCGGTGGTCGATTTGATGATCAGCCGATCAGGGCCTCCTGAGGTGTCGATGTCGCCACCGCTTCTCTCGACCTGAATTCGCTCAATCTCTCCGGCATCGGGGGCGAAAATGCCGTTATGCTCTCGTTTCAGGAAATAAGAACCCACAATCACCCACGCTGCAACGAGAAAGGTCAGCTGCGGAAAGCTGGTGTGGCACCGTCTTGCCAGCTACTATCTGCGCACGATGGCTTTGCGACTGGTTGTTGATGAGTCACGCTGCTCGGGGTGTCGGGCGTGCCAGGTTGCCTGCGCGGAAGCGCACGAGAACGCGTTCAGCGTCGCCCTGGCGCGGCTGCGGGTTGAGAAGCGAGATGCGGAAGGGATCGACCGACCGGTTGTCTGTCACTTTTGCGCCGATGCGCCGTGTGTGGCCGCCTGCCCCACGGGGGCGTTGAGCCAGAGAGCCGATGGGGTTCTACTGTTAGATGCGGCCCGCTGCGAGGGCTGTAGCTTATGCATTGAGGCCTGTACTTACGAGGCGTTGCGGCTCCATCCGCGCACCGACAAGCCGCTCTCCTGCGATCTATGCGAAGGCGAGCCCGCCTGCGTCGCCGCGTGCGTCACCGGTGCGCTGAAACTGGAGGAACAGAAGTGACGGCAAACGGTTTGGCAGGGGCTGTGCTGCGGATCGATCTTTCCGCTGGAAGAGTGAGTCGCGAGAAAACCGATCTGAGCCTCGTTCGTGCCTTCCTCGGCGGCCGAGGCTTGAATATGGCGCGCCTGCTGCAAGAGCTTCCGCCGCGTGTGGATCCGTTGGCGCCGGAGGCGCCGTTGTTAATCGGCGTTGGACCGCTTGTCGGTACGTCGTTTCCTGGTGGTGCCCGATTCAATATCACTGCCCGCTCACCACAAACGGGGATCCTCGGCGATTCGAACGCCGGCGGCTTTTTCGGCCCCGAGCTGAAGTTCGCCGGGTTCGATCAGCTGGTGATCACCGGGAAGGCTGCCCACCCCGTGTTCTTGTGGATCGACGACGATCGCGTGGGGCTCAAGGATGCTCGCGAGTTGTGGGGTAAGGACACCGTGGAGACGACGACGGCGATTCAAGAAGAGCTGGGCGACCGCGATGTCCAAGTCGCCACGATCGGGCTGGCCGCCGAGAATGGGGTGCGCTTTGCGGGGGTGTTTGCCAATCTTACACGGCCGGCGGCCCGCACCGGCATGGGTACGGTGATGGCGACAAAGAACCTGAAAGCGATCGCCGTGCGCGGGACCGGCGAGATTCGTGTGGCAGATCCGGCACACTTTCGCGAGTGCATCGCCCGGTTGAACGAGCGGATTCTTTCTCATCCCGAGTATGAGATTCGGACCCGGTTAGGAACTACGAAGTTGATCAATGCGCTCCAAGCGATCGGCGGCCTTCCAACACGCCACTTTCAGGCCGGCCAATTTGAGCACGCCGATCAGGTTTCCGGCGAGGCGATCGAACAGCGATTCAAGGTACGGGCAAAGGCGTGTTTTGCCTGCAACATTCCCTGCAGCCGCTATATAGTGGTCGATGATCCGCGCTTCCCCGGCTTGCGCTTCGAGGGGCCGGAGTACGAGCCGCTGGCCGGCTTTACTGCGCGGGTGGGGAATAGTGATCTGCCGCTGGCGCTTTACGCCATCGATCGGTGTAACCGCCTCGGTATGGACGCGATTTCCGTGACCGAGACAATTGCCTGGACGATGGAGCTTGGCCAGCGAGGATTGCTCATCGATGAGGAAGCGGATGGATTGGCTCTTCACTTCGGCTGTGGTGACACGATCCTTTCACTCATCGAGAAGATCGCCCAACGGGAGGGGTTCGGTGATGTGCTCGCCGATGGGGTGCGCGCCGCCGCGCGCAAGCTTGGTCGTGGACAGGAGATCGCAATGGAGGTGAAGGGCCTAGAGCTCTTCCAGGCCGACGTGCGAGCGATGAAGGGGTATGCGCTGGGAAACGCGGTGTCGAGCCGTGGTGCTGATCACCTTCGCTCCGAGCCCTGGTTCGAGTTCTCCGGCGACCGCGAAGAGGCCATCCGTCGCTACGGCATCCCTGAGGCCGCCGATCGACTGGCCTGGCAGGGAAAGGGAAAGCTGGTCGCACATTTTGAGGAGATGGCGGCGGTTTCCGACGCCATCGGCGTGTGCAAGAACACCTATAACAACATGGAGGCTCTCGATTGGGACGAGACCGCGGAGTTGCTTTCCGCTGCCACCGGCTGGATCTGGAAAGGAGAGCAGGTGCGTCTTGTGGGAGAGCGGATCGTAAATGCGGAGCGGCTGTTGAACGCTCGCTGGGGGATCACGCGGCGTGATGACAGCCTCCCGCGCCGATTCTTGGACGAGCCGGCGGGCCCGCCGGATTCTCCCTCGGCCGGTTCGGTGGTTGAGTTAGGCCCGATGCTCGAGGAATACTACGGCGTTCGGGGGTGGAACTCGGCTACTGGACTCCCCGCTCCGGGAAAACTGCACGATCTGGGTTTGGAGGGCTGAATGGACGAGCTTTGGATTTCCGTTGATAGGGTGCTTGGGGTATGTACAGGTCCGGTTCCGATGACCCCGGGAACGGGCTTCCTCGTACGCGATGGTCGGCTTGTCTTTCCAAAGGCCGGCCCGATCTGTCTGTATGCCCTTCAAAGCGTGCTCCCTTTGCTCCCGGCTAAGGAGCGAACCATTGCCGAAGCCAAGGAGGATGATTGGTTGTGGCGCGTCGATGAGACCCAGTGCCCCGACCCCAAAGGCCGCGTCATCTGGCGCATCGAAAAACGGCCGTTGGGGAGCACTAAGGTGTCAACCGGTTCCATTCCGCAAGCAACTCGAGGCGATCTTCGTATCGCGGTGCAGAAGGTGCTTGGAACATGCACCTCCGGCATGGCCCCTGGACAGATCGCGTTGTTTAGGGGGAGCAGCCTCTATCTTCCACAACCGTTCTGTCTCTACGCCCTTCAGGCTGTCCTCCCGCTTCTGCCCGCGATGCAAAGAAACCTTGCCCCCGAGGACTGGATGGCAAAAGAGAATATCGTTATCTGCCCCGATCCTGCGGGAAATGTCCTGCTACGTGTGGATCGCTTGTAGTTACTCTTCTTGCGCCCAGTCGCGGATCTTGTGCTTGATCTTCTCTTCGATCCTCTCACCGAGGTCGTCCCAGTCCATGTCCGGATCTCCGCCAACCCACTTGGTGATGCCGCGCTTGACTTTTGCTTCAATCTTCTCGCCCAGCTCGTCCCAGTCCTCGTCGTTTTCCTCTTTGGCCCAACGGGAGAGGCTGTGCTTGATCTTTCTCTCGATCTTCTCGCCGATCTCATCCCAATCGCGCTTCTTCCGCCACCAAAGCGAAATGCCACGGTTTGCTCCAATACCCACCCACGCAAAGAGTAAAATAATAAGGAACCACAGCCCGGCCGCTTGCAGGTAGCTAAGCGGTGGAAGCAGTCCTAAATGCCACGTTAGGATGTGGTTCCACAGGCGCATGATCACCCAACTGAAAAAGAAGAACGCAGCGATGCTTCCACCTGTAATAAGTTTGGTAAACAACCTCATTTTTAAAACACCTCCGAACGTTGAATAAACCTATTATAACCCCTCTCCCTCCGCTACGAAGCGATCGCTGCCGGACAGGGTGAACTGGCCCTGGTCTACCGCCGCCCTTGGAGGCGGCACCTCCAGAGAGGACCTTTACCATTACCGTTGCAGTACGTTAAAGGTGGGAAGGCGCATAGCGCCTTCCCACTGGTTTTTAATGTTTAAGAGTCTCAGTCCTCGGAGCGCCACTTGCGCGATAGTAATCCCTTGTTGGCACCGATGCCGGTCCAGGCTGACAACAGGATGATCAGGAACCACAGTCCGGCTGCTTGCCAGTAGTTTAGGGCTTTGAATAGCCCTAAGTGCCCCACCACGATGTTGTTCCACAACATCTGGATCACCCAGCTGAAAAAGAAGAACGCACCGATGCCTCCACCCGCGATGAGTCCGCTAATCCACCGCATCTTTACTCACCTCCCTTAACTTGAATCTGCCATTGTAGCATCCTTGTCTACCAGAAAGGCAAATCGGTCTCGTTTCAGCGGTGCTTAAAAGAGACTTGTGTTAGTCCCCTACTGTGACAAGATCGCGTATCTCTTCGACCACCTTACTTCCAATTCCGCTCACCTGCATTAAATCATCGAGCGTTTGGAAGGGACCGTGCTCCTCTCTGTAGGCGACGATCCGTGCCGCCAGGACCTCCCCGATCCCAGGAAGGGAGGTGAGCTCCTCTGCCGAAGCGGTATTCAGGTTTACCATATCATCCTTTTCTTCGGCATCGAGGAAGGTGGGGAGAAGGATGCGAATACCGGTGATGTCAATCGGTTCGATCGGTTCGAGGATTGTAAGAGGACGGGACCTGATCGTAGGGAGGAAGAGGGCAAGACCGCTTGCCACAAGACCGATTGCAACAAGCATGATCAACCCCCGCTCTTGTGCCGGAGAAAGACGCGGGTTCATGTGAACAGTTCGTTGATTCTCTTAATTCCGGCCTGCTCGCGCGCGATCCGCATTAGCTCGGGGAGGCGTTCGTAGCGTGGCCAACCGAATTTGTCCGAGTAGGCGCGAGCAAACAGCTTTCTCAACCTCTCCCGCAGGGCCGCATCTTTCTTTAAGAGCGCTTCCTTCTCTTTGGCCAAACGCTCCATCTCAGGGATGTATGAGTCAATCTGCGCCGCCTGTGCGAGGAGGTCAACTGCCTTCTCATTATCTACGCCCAGGGCCTCCTTAGCTTCGGTGACCAGATCCCGACGCCTTAGCTCGGCCTTGGCGATGGCTCGCATCTGCCGCTGTTTTTCTCGATGGTAGTCGAGCTCCTTGTGACTGAACGCGAGGATTTTACGCTCACAGCCGTCCTGCCGTTTGGGGAAACTCTCCGGGTCTGTGGAGATCTTACCGTGCCAGGAGAGGCACTCTTTACAGGTGAGGTAGGCCACGTTTGTGTAGTACTGGTAATAGGTCTTGCGCGACATTTAATCCTCCTTCCGGGAGAAGTGTACAATTGATGGCTTGTAGGGGACAAGCCCTTGTCGGTCACTTCCAATTGCCCTTTTTGCCAGTCTCGCGATACAATGCCGCTTGCTAAGGGGGGATCAGGATGCTTAAAATCGCTCTTTCTGCATTTACTTTAGTCTTTCTTGCCGAACTAGGAGATAAGACTCAGCTTGCCGTACTCGCGCTCGCAACAGAGTCTCGATCACCGTGGGCCGTACTCATCGGGGCGGGAAGCGCTCTTTTTCTCTCCACGGCCCTCGCCGTTGGACTTGTATGTTTGTTGCACAAAACGATTCCTGCAGGTTTTGCGAAAGGGCTCCACTACACCGCCGGTGCCCTGTTCATCCTTGTTGGGCTGTGGACGATCTTTAGGGCTTGACTCTCACTCTTCCCCGAACCAGCGGAGCTTTTCCCATTTTCGGAACTTCTCCACAAGCGAAACCTCAGTCATATCAAGCTGAATCGGTGTGATTGAGATGAAGCCATTCGCGATTGCCCAGATGTCGGTGCCCTCATCCTCCGGCGGGATGTCAGTCAACGGATCGCCGCTGAGCCAGTAGTAGGTTCTTCCCCGCGGATCCTCTCCCTTGACCAGGTAATTGCTGTAAGCCTGTCCTCCTAGGCGAGTCAACACCACCTTGGGGGACCTTGGAGCTGAGAGGAGTGGGATGTTGACGTTTAAGAAGATTCCCGGTGGCAGGGGGGTGTCTTTAAGCAGGAAGGCAGCCAGCCTCGCTGCGAACTGGGCAGCAAGGCTATAATCCGGATCGTATGATGTCTCCGTTCCCACGTCAAGCGATACAGCCACCGCAGGGATCCCTCCTCGTACTCCCTCCATCGCTGCGGCGACCGTCCCCGAGTAGGTGATATCCTGCCCGACGTTGTGACCGGCATTGATCCCCGAGACGATTAGATTCGGGGCTTCTTCAAGAAGGCCGAGGAGGGCTAAGGAAACGCAGTCAGACGGAGTGCCACTTGTTACATGTCCCACCGCCCCGTCGAGGAGGTGGACCTCGCTTACACGCAGCGGCTTGTGAAGGGTCAACGTCCGCCCCGCGGCTGACCAGTTACGGTCTGGGGCGTACACCTCCACTCGTGCCACGCGGTCGAGTTCCTCCTTCAGCGCTATCAACCCAGGGGCGTTTATCCCGTCATCGTTCGTCAGCAGAATTGTTCGATCGCTCACCCTATCTCCTCCCAAAGCATTGCCCTATCTTAGTTGTCTTTTGGTCTCTTGCCAACCGGTATTGTGTTGCTGAAGTGGTAAAACCACAGGACATTATCTCCGTAAGTCCTCTTGTTGGTGAGTTTGAGCTTGCCATGGATGGAGGAGAGTTCCTCTTTTTTATGCGCTTCGGTGATGATGAGCGCTTCATCGGCGAGGAGTAGTCCCTCTCCAAGGGAGTCGAGGGCCGCCGCAGCGAGCCCCTTTTCGTAGGGGGGGCCGACGAAGACAAGGTCAAACTGTCTTCCCCGCTTTACCAGGCGGTCAATGCCTTCCCTGAAGTCGGCCTGGATCACTTTGCCTTGCTTGAGGAGATCGAGGGCATCCAGATTGCGGCGGACAATTCCACACGCTCCAGCAGAACTGTCGAGGAAGACGCATTCCACCGCCCCCCGGGAGAGAGCCTCCAATCCAACGCTACCCGTACCGCAGAAGAGATCTAAAAAGCGCGATTCCGGGACAAGGTCTGCAAGGATGTTGAACAGGGCCGTACGTACAAAGTCACGCATCGGCCGGATCCCCGCCTCCTCCCAGGAAACGAGTTTTCGCCCCCGTTTGGCTCCGCCGGTGATCCGCATTCATCTCTCCTTGACTTTAGGGAATCCGCCTTCTATGATTTCCGTTCGTCCGCATAGAATGCGGATTAGCAATGAGGATACAGCACACACAGGAGCCGTTCAACCGATGGAGTTGCAGGGACTGAACACGATTGCCTTCGACCTTGACGGGACGCTTTGCTACTACGCGGTAAGCACCCAAACGGCGATTGCCGAGTCGCTTCTCCGCCTTGAGTGTCCCGTTGACCTGGTCGGAGATCTCGATCAAGCGGCTGCGCGCTATAACGAACTGTGGTACGAGGAAGAGCTGGTTCCAGACCCCGGGAAGTCGTTTCGCGAGCGGGCTTGGGCGCGACTCCTACAGGAACACGGAGTCAACAATCCTGTCCTGACACATGAGCTGGCGATGGAGTACACGAGCATTCGCGTCCCGGGGATCCGTCTGTTCGACGATGCACGCGATCTTCTTCTCGACTTAAAGAAGACCTACCGACTCGGTCTACTGAC
>Ga0307430_1000925_pt1 | contig 23164 bp, 25 predicted proteins | sample SalMarWE160130MG_FD_202159 | JGI IMG/M metagenome (GOLD analysis project Ga0307430, IMG submission 202159) | Salt marsh sediment microbial communities from the Plum Island Ecosystem LTER, Massachusetts, United States - WE1603-130 | ecosystem: Environmental > Aquatic > Marine > Intertidal zone >...
CCAGAACGACCGAAACATCAATGCCTCTGCCGTAGAAAGGAGAAAAACGGTGCGCTTCAATGAAGAGAGGATTATTAATAATTTTTTTTGCGGCAAGGATAGCCGGGTTAAAACGTTCGATATGTCCAACCTGTAAGATAAAATTTGAATTTTTTGCCGTTTTAATTATTTCATCGGCTTCCTTCAGGTCCAGAGAAATCGGTTTTTCTATAAAGACGTGGTTTCCCGAATTAAGCGCTTTAATTGAAATATCTCGATGTGTATTGGTTGGAGTCGCAATCACAGTGCAATTTGTCTCTTTCAGAAGATCATTGTAATTTGAAAAAAATTTACAATTATATGTTTTTGCTATTTTTTTTCCTGTTACCTGGTCAATATCGGAAACACCCACCAGTTTTGCTTTTTTCATTGCTGCTAATATGCGAGTGTGATGTTTCCCCATATGACCTACACCAATTACTCCGCATTTTATCATAATACCCTCCCACTTAAGGAAATTTTTAAGGGATTTTAATTAATTTAGAGTATATTCTAAGAGTATTTTTGTCAATAGTGTGGATCAGCCACGAAGACACTAAGCACGAAGCCACACCCAACCCAAATAAATTGGACGCAGATAAAAAAAGGATTAACAGGATTTTTTATTTTTTTTGCCCATCCAACCACCTAACGACCTAACGAACCAACAAAAAAAACAACGAATTATACAAATGAATTAAAATAGACAACACAAACTAAATAAAATTTACTATCTGGGGTAGAAACAGGATGATATTACTGAAGACTTTGTCCTTCGCTTAAAATTTCATCTTTATCCGGGTTGTTGGAATTTAGTAAGGGAAATATTTCTTTTTCGATTTCCTTTTCTATTTCATCCTGCATGATATTGATTTCTGCTCTATCCTTATTTTTTTCGTCCAGGATGCGAGCACTTTCTAAGAGTAAATAGTGCAAGGGGGTGTCTATCGTAGGTTCTATTTTTCTACATTTGCCGTCAATGTCTATCTCGGCTTTTTCCAAAGATAAAATCTCCAATGCTGCTTCTGTACCAACCTTATTTGGGGCTTTTGCTCCGATTAAAGCTCCGTTTTTGAAATATAAAACTGCTTTATTTCCATCGTATTGAACTTTTAAAGTACATGTTTTGGCTTCTATTTGGATAAGCTGCAAAAAGGAAGGCAGAGAAAATCCTTGGATATGTCCTTCTGTCTCGGCTTTAAGTCCTTCTAAAATTTTTCCTTCGAGCTTTTTGATATCAAAAGGCTTTTCAAGGTAAAGAAAAGCGTTGAATTTTTTAAGGCGCTCCTCAATTTGAGGAGTACCAAAAGAGGTCATAATAATTACTGGGATATCGGGATATTTTTTACTCATATAAGCGAGTAAATCAAGCCCGTCCATTATCGGCATACCTATATCGGTTACGACTAAATCTATTTCGTTTGAGTTAAGGACTTCTATTGCCTCTTTTCCGTTTTCCGCGATGTGGATTATGATTTTACCTGAATATTCGCTAGACAAGTATGCTTTGATCGCTTCTAAGGTCGGCGTGAAATCGTCAACAATCAATACTTCTTTCATAACATAGTATATATTGCAAAAATTGTTCCAAAACTAAGGGTTTGCATTTCAATCCCATAACCATTAAACATTCTAAATTTATGTGAATCTAAGATGACGTTAGTATATTATTTTTTACGCATATTTTATAGTTATTTTCTAATCCTCGGGCTATTTTGTATATTTATGGTATACTTTTTGTAATTTTAGTAGTGGATTATATGTTAAGCCAGGTTTTCATAATAAATTTCTTTGTTGCATTGCTATAATTTTTTGTTAAATTGAGTATTATGATTTTCTTAGGTTATCTGTATTCGATAGTTCTTTTTTCTTTGAGCAGTGATGTTGTATGGCCTCTTGCTGAGAGAAAGGGTCTTCTTTCGTCTTTTGGAGAATGGAGGGATGGACATCTTCATGCCGGTATAGATCTTCCTACGGCAAGAATAGGTGAAGAGGTTTATTCGGTCAGTGACGGCTGGGTGACCAGGGTAAAGACTTCTCCGTGGGGCTATGGAAAAGTTGTATATATAAAAAGTTGGACAGGAGAAACTTATGTTTATGCTCATCTTTCCTCTTTTTCCAAGGATTTAAAAAAGATAGTAAGAAACAAACAATTGCGTAAGAATTCTTACGCGGTGGAAATTTGGTTTAAAGAAGGAGAAATTTCTATTAAGAAGGGAGAGGTAATTGCATATACGGGACGTTCCGGGTGTGTGTCCCCTCATCTTCATTTTGAATTAAGGGACAAGAATAATAATCCGATTGATCCTTTTAGTCGGGGTTTTACTGTTGGGGATACCATTCCTCCGGTTATTAAGGCTATCCGGTTTATTCCCCTGGATGAAACTTCAAAAGTTTTTGGTTCTCATATTGGAAGAATTTTTGAGCCTGTTGCTGATACGGTGTCGGTTTTTATAGAGGGGAAAGTCGGTATAGAGATAGAAGCAATCGATGAAGTTAATTCAAAATCGGGGCGTCTTGGGCCTAAAGAAATAAAATTGTATAAAAACAATTTACTTATAAGAAAAGAATTTGTAGATAGATTTTCTTATTCGAATTACAAGGATTCCAGGTTTCTTTTTGATTTTGAATATAGGATGAAAACAGGCAGAAAATTTAGAAGGTTATTTACCGTTTCGGGCAATGGTTTTCCCTTTTATAAAGGGTTGGATGGGATAATAACCGGAGATGATACGGGAAATTATTTGATTGAGGTTTATGATGGTTCGGGGAATATGAGTAATTTAGTTGTTGAATTGATTAAGTCATTAGGGGAGAAAAAGATTGAATCAAGTGATTTGGATAGTAATAAAATAGTTTTCGGAACGAATGGTTTCCAGGTGTTTGAAAAATGGTATGACTTGAGAAAAACTAAGGAATTTCTGAAATCCGGCGATTCGATTTCAATCTGGAATTTTACTAAGAAAAAATTTAAAAAATTGCTATCTCCGGACGGTAAATGTCAGATAATTTTAAATCAGGGAGATAAAATTAATTCTAAGCTTATAGCAGTTAGAGTGAATTCGGATGAAGATACTACCTGGAGCTGGGAGCCTCCAATCCCTTTAAAGGAAAAAGTCAAAATAAAAATAAAAGTTCCGGGAGGTGAAAAACTCTATTCTCTTTACGAAAAAAGTGATTGGGGCTGGAGTCTTTGTTCTTCTAAAAGAGAAGGGAATTATCTGGTCGCTTTTATAGATCATCTGGGGTCCTTCGGTATATTGAAAGACTCAATGCCGCCGGTTGTTTCTTTAAAAAATAAATACTTTTCTTCAAGAACCCCTCTCCAGATTAATCTCTGGGATTCATTATCCGGCGTGGATTTTTATTCTATCAAGACATTAATCGACGATAAGCAAACTGTTTTCAGATATGACCCTCAGAAAAGAAGGTTGATTTTCGAATACCCGGAAGAGATTTCAAAAGGTAAACACAAATTAAATCTTTCATTAAGTGATAGACAGGGAAACAAAACCTCGAGGGTGTGGGAAATTGTGAAGAAGTAGCCACGGATTTACACGGATTAGAAAAATGTTTTGTTGTTTTAAAAAAAATATGGGACGCAGATGAACGCAGATTTTAAAAACAAATATCTCACACGGAGCCACAGAGGACACAGAGAAAAAAATTATGTTGTTTTCCCAACCTCACCTCACCAAAGAATTAGCCACGGATGAACACGGATAAACACGGATTTTTCTAAATTTAAAATTTACAACTTACAATTTAAAATTTCCAATCTTTAGCAGGGGGATATATGAGGAAAATATGGATAGTAATTAGTGTAATTGTTATTTTATTGATGTTTCAGGGATGTGGGAGTGAGACAACTTATTGGGAAAATTGGGCAGCTCCAAATTGGACAAGTACCGGTAAGATAGTTTTTCTGGAAGATACAGGGGAACAAAAGATAAACAGTTGGGGAAATATGGTTGGTGGGAATCAAACAATTACACTGTACGAAATAGATGAAGATGGAAGTAATTTACAGCAGGTAAGAGAAATAATATCCTGTGACTTTGAAAGTGGTAGGGTCTTGGTTCCTGTATCCACTTCGAGTATCGGAGATTGGGTGGTTCTAAGTATGGAAGACTGGAGAAGAGGAGACCATTATCCTGTTATGTACGCTGTTAAAAGGAACGGAGATTCTCTTTCGGAAATCGGAAGCGGAAGAAATTCCGATTTTTCTCCCGATGCATCGCAGATTGTATATGAAAAACCCAATCAAGGTATATGGATAATGGATAGGGATGGAGATAACGATCAGCAGATCATTTCGGATACTGATGCGAGATATCCCGCATGGAGTCCGGATACTAGCAGAATTGCTTTCACAATTTCACAAGCGGAAACTTTAAAAATATGTAACACTTCTGGGAGTATAATATCCTTTCATACTCCCACAAGTGGAGGATGGTACGAAAAACCTGATTGGGGGCCATCTGATACTAATGCTGTAATTGCTGATGTAAATGGCCGTGACAGAGCCGAAGTTATATATCTCAATCCAGAAAGCATCTTAACAATCGATTTCCTTCGGTACCCAAAATGGTTTCCTAATGGAGCAAGGTTTATAGGATATGACGGTTCCTGGTTTGTTATAAACCGTACCGGTACTAATAGATGGTATTTGCAACCCTGACATGCTGTTATGGAAATTAAAAAACGAGAATTGCAAACTGCAAATAGATAAATAGGAGGATTTTTTATAATTTATAATTTACAATTTATAATTTACAATCTTTAGAAGGAGGTTGTTAAAATGAGGGGAAAAGTAAGTATAATTAAAAAAGTATTTATTTTACAATTATTTACTGTCTTCATGTTAACTCTATCCGCCGAACCATACAAGCCATATCCGATATTATTTATACATGGGATTGGAGCTACTTCGGAAGGTTGCTGGGGAGCAGGTGTGGATACGCTCGCGAATGGTCAATTGTCTGACTGGGTCACTTACTGGGAAAGCACTTACGACCATTTTCTCGACATCATGCAACCGTATATTCTGGCGGATACGTTTTTTATACAACCAGAACAGGCAGATTACCCCAACCGTGACCTTCTTGAGGTAATCAATGGAACGATTTTATTGGTAAGGATTTAATAGAAACAGGTCATACCTACAAAAATTTTCTTAATCATATGGACCCCTATGCGATTGTATGGGATATGGTAGATCCAAGTTATACAAAACCGTCTGATCAGTCTACTGAAGATGGTTTTTATCCCAACAAAACCTTTCTTGAAGTAATCAATTTTGACGATAAATGGGGTAAAACCAATAAAGATTTAAAATTGTAAGTAGTTTTTGTTTTCTCCTTGACTTTTATTGTATATTCGGTAAATTTTATACAAAAGGAGATTCTATGAGTATAAAGTTTGAAATACCAGAAGTCGACATAAAGGAAGAAGAGATAAAAACCCTTCTGGCTACTAAACTTTTTGAAGATGGGATAGTCTCTTTAGGCAAGGCTTCTGAGATAGCTAGTTACTCGGAAAGGGCTTTCGCGGAAATCCTGCTTCATAAAGGAGTTTCTCCGATAAAATATGAAGGCATAGATTTAAAAGAAGAAACCGGTAATGCCTAAAGTTAAAGTAATTGTAGACACTTCTTGTCTAATAGCTTTAGAGAATCTCGGTATTGTTGATATTCTTTGCGATTTGTATAAAGAGGTCATTATAACACAAGGAGTTCTTAAAGAGTTCGGTAAGATTGATTTAAAATGCGCCAAAGTTAAAAAGGTTAAGGGACCTCTTTTAAAACTTCTCGAACAAAGATTAAACCTGGGTACGGGTGAATCGGAAGTTATAACTTTCGCTTTCAGAAATAACTATACAGCTATCATTGACGACTTAACAGCAAGGAATGTTGCTAAAGAACTTGAAATTAAAGTAACCGGAACTATCGGTGTTCTGCTTAAAGCGGAAAAAACAAAGTTGATCAAATCCGTTTATGATAAGGCAATAGAGTTAAGCGATAAAGGTTTTTATTTGCCGGAGACTCTCATTTCTAAAATTAAACATTTTAAAGAGTAAAAACTTTTCCCTATTTCCTGGGACAAGTCAAAAAAAAATCCTGTATATCTGAGAAAATCTGCGTGCTATATTTATATGTCCAGTACTAATTTGATTCCGTTTTCTACTTTGTGCATGATATTTTTACTTATTGTGCTTACGCATTCAGTCAAGTAACTCTTGTCTAAGGTAACTATTTGAGAAACGTTTATGACAGATCTTTTAGGTAATTTACTATCCTTTTTAGACAACATCACATTTCCGGGCGCATCGGCTAACGCGATATTTGAAGTTATGATTGCGCAAATAACAGTATTAATGTTACTCTTGTTAAAAGCATCTGATTGTAATATTAAAACAGGACGTTTGCAACCCGGTTCAGAAGCTCTAGGGATGGGTAAAGTAGCCCACCAGATTTCACTCCTGACCACTACCACTCTTCCTTTGATATAGAACTTAGTTGGGCTGATTCAATGCTTTTGTCTAATTTTGAACTGCTTTTTTTATAACATTCGTTTAAATTGGCTGTGACATCCTTGGGGTTATGATCTTTAAGAAACTCTTTGACTGCTAAAGAAAACAATTTACTTCTGGAAACACCCATTTTTTTTGCCGTTTCCTCAATAACTTCGAATAAAGAATCTGGAATAGATATAGCTGTTTTCATATAATAAGTATAACAAAAGTTATACCATTTGGCAAGTGGTTAAATGAAAAAAGGGGCGGGTGTCAATCTGAGTAGATCTGAGCTAATCTGCGTGCTAATAAGAATTGGGACGCAGATGAACGCAGATTTAAAAGGATTTTTTTAGCTTTTTTACTATACCCTAAATACTATACCCTAAACTCTATTCTTGAGATTCACAGTTATCAATTTTACCCTTGACAAAGAAAAAAAATCATTAAAATGTTAAACATAGAAAATAAATAGTTTTTTATTATTCAAATATCGTATTTTATAAAATTTTTAGCAGAAACGTCGAAAAGGTTCTGAGAAATATATAAAGGGTAATAGTTATTAGGGTATAGGTAATGATCTAATTGAAGATTGTAAATTGGAAATTAGAAATTGAAGATTTTTCGCACCCTGCATTATTTATAATTTGAAATTGGAAAATGAAAAGTATCCTGAAAACCTGATTTGACATTTTGGTGAGTATTTATTATAATTATTGGTATAGTGAGGGGATAGTTTAATTGGAAATTGTAAAGTGAAAATTGAAAACTGCAAATTGACCACACCCAGCAACAGAGGTAATTGAAAATTGGAAATTTAAAAAAAGAAAAAACATAAAATTAAAATTATGAAAGGAAAGGCAAATATTATTTCTGAAAGACTATTAGATTACGGTGCTGAAATTATAAGGATCTGTAGTAAATTGAATAAGAATACTGTCGGCTATCACATCAAAGGCCAACTTCTACGTTCAGGCACCTCTGTTGGTGCCAATTACGAAGAAGCATGTGGAGCTCAAAGTAGGGCAGATTTTATACATAAAATGCAAATTGTTTTAAAGGAGATAAGAGAATCAATGTATTGGTTAAAATTGATAGAAAGAACACAGATTTTGAAAGGTGATGGAATAAAAAAGATAATAAAGGAAACAGAAGAGATTAGCAATATTATAGGTAAATCAATTGTAACAGCTAAAGAAACCCGTAATAAAAGGTAAAAAATGAAAAATTTAAAATTTAAAATTTCTAATTTACAATTTACAATCTTTAGCCGGGGTTCTGTGTGTAAAAAAGTAATAAAAATATTTTTAATTTTTGTTTTAGTTTATTCTATTTATCTCCTCGCGGATAACTTAACGTCTGAAGTCGGTTCAAAGGAAAGAACAATGTGGCAGGAGTTATTGTTTGAGGATTTCGAATCGGGTTACATACCTTCGGATTGGACTGTTGTCGATGGGAATGGGGATGGCGATTCCTGGGAAGTGGGAACTACAGATTTCTTTGAGTCTGAAACCGCACCACCTGATTCGGGTACAGTATACGCTTTTTACGAAGATTGGACTAAAGGACTTTCCCCTTCACTACCCGGAGAAGATTTACTAACTCCTAAATTTTTTACGGAGTCATTTGATTCACTTAAGCTTATCTACTCGAGGGGATACGGAGCTCCCTGGGGTCAAGATGATACCTTTAGGCTTCACTGGCAGGTATTTGAGCTGGGAGCGTGGACTTCATGGATGAAATTAGATGAGTATTCCCACTATATTGCAAGATGGGATACATTAAGTTTACATATAAAAGCCGATAGCGCTCAATTTATGTGGAGATATTTAGATCATGGTGGTGCAAATCTCGCTGTAGGAATCGATAATGTAACAGTGAGCGGACATTTAGATTACGGAGGCACTCATGATATCGCGGTCGCGTCCTTGAACTCTCCTCCTTCTCTTGTGAAATTAGACTCCGCTTACACTGTTTCCTCAACATTCAGAAACCTTGGTGATTCAATAATGACATTCAATGCTCATACGGAAATAGTCAGCACCTCGGGAAGTCCGGTTTATTTCAGTATTGATAGTAATAATATTACATTATTACCGGATAGTTCGATTGAGATTAATTTTGGGGACTGGACAATGATAGAAGCGGATAGCTGTAACTATATCAGTTCCTCAACAACTTTGGATTCAACTTCCATAGATGATACATTGGGAACTCTTCTTTTGGCACAAATAGATTTTAAAACTGATTCCATATTAATACCCCCCTGTTACTGCGACACAAGTATTTCGTATGATGTAATCGCGAGATTCAAAAATGAGGGTATAAGTGATTATACTGTAAACCTTCATTCGGAAATTACACTGGACGGAAATCCGGTCTTTACGAAAGATTCGGCAGATGTTTTAATTCCAGCCGGAGATTCTCTCGAGGTAAACTTTGGTTCGGTTGTATTTAATGAATATGCGGATTATGAATGCCGGATAAATACCTCATTTCCTTATGATATCGATTTTTCAAATGATAGTCTTATAAGTACAGGCAGGGTCAGTCCCTGGAAGATTATAACAAACCTACCAATAAGATTATATGATGAAGCGGTTGTCTTTGACGGGACTTATGTATATGTAATTGGGGGCGACGGCGGTACAGGAGATTCTCTTTTTATTTATAACCCGTTAAATGGAAACTGGTCCCGCGGCGCGAATTTGCCCATTCGTCTTTACGCGACAGACGCGTGTATTCTCGGAGATACAATATACGTTCCTGGTGGATATTCTGCTTCTATTTATGATCCTATAGATTCTCTTTATAAATATTCGATATCGGGAGATAACTGGACAGTTTCACCCGGAACCGGGGATTCCGTAGCCTATTATGCGTGCGCTAGCGCTAATGGAAGGGTTTATAAAATAGGAGGATACAATCATGAGAAGGGAACCCCCTTTAGAACTACCTGGGAATACGAACCTGGCAGCGGATGGACAAGGAAAGCAAATCTACCATGGAAGAGAAGCCATACGGCACGATGGGTCAAAAATGATACAATTTATTTAGCTGGAGGGCTTTTAGACCCAAATATGCCAACCTCTTCGACATTGTTTTATGACCCTATTAATGATACCTGGACTTTGGATTCTACTCTCTTTGCTTATCTGCCTTATGATATTGAGGCTGCAAGCAACGCTATGTATCAGAGTATATTTTATTTGATGGGAGGTATAGATCACAATAAAAATGTTTTATACTACGATAAAAACTCAAATTCGTGGAAGGAATATTTCCCTTTGCTTGAAAGAAGAATACACGCCGCTGGAGTTGGTGTAGAGGGTTTAGGAGATAGCTGTGATGGAATTTATATTTTTGGCGGTTTATCAGTAGCAGTTCAAGCTCTTATAAACCCGCATCCGGATATAGATACAACTCCTGATACAAATGGTTCATGGATTTCAGAACCTTTAGTAGATATAGCCGGTTATCTTGTTATTCCTTCGAATATCGCGGTTAATTCTATAAATTTTACATATAAAGGAAATAAATCAGCAACAGTATTGGTTAGGGATGTTACGGGTAGAGTGATAAAGGAATATTCGGATGTTGAGCCGGAAAAAATGCTCAAATTCGGCGGAAAGGAAATCTCATCCGGGATATATTTTATTAGTGTTAAAGGAAATGAGGAAAGACGGAAGGTTGTGTTGGTTAAATGATGTCGACAATCGAAGAATGTCGAATTGTAAATTGAAAATTGCAAACTGCAAATTGATAACTGAGGAGGAATTTTTGAAATTTAAAATTTACAACTTACAATTTAAAATTTTCAATCTTTAGCTGGAGGATATATGATGAAAAGTAAATTTATTGTCTTTTGCTTAATGATAGTAATCTTAATTGGGTGTGATAATGTATCGTATACTTACGAGGCAAGTGTTGATTATGAAGCACCCAACTGGACATCAGATGGGAAGGTTGTCTTTATAAAGGACTCCAATTATGTAAAGATAGCTCACGGAGCTATGGGTTCTGAGCAGTGGAATGTTGAAGGAAGTAAAGAGGTGTTAACCTTATGTGAGATAAATTCAGATGGAACAGGATTTACAGAAAAAGGGGTAGTTCTTAGAAGTGAGGATTATGCTTATGCTCTTGGCGTAACGGGTTTGTCATCTGCGGGTAGTTGGGTTATCTTCGGTATTGAAGGGCTTCATATTTATATTGCAAGCAGGAATGTAACGGGTTCAGAGGAAGTAGGAGAAGGGAGTTATCCAGATTTTTCTCCTGATGCATCGCAGATTGTATATGAAAAACCCAATCAAGGTATATGGATAATGGATAGGGATGGGGGGAATGATCGGCAGATAATTTCGGATGCTGATGCAAGATATCCCGCATGGAGTGAGGATGGGGGGAGAATAGCTTTTAAATCAGACTCTACTTATGTAGCCGATACAACTGGAACGAAAATAAGAGGGTTTTTTAGAAATCTTATTGATCTTCCAGATTGGGGCCCTCTTGACTCAAATAGTATCTGTGGAAGTAATGGTTATTTCATAGTAATTATCAATTGCGAAAGTGGTGAAGTTGATACTCTTGATATAACTTCAACTTTAGGTTGGGGACAAGGTGTAAAATGGTCGTCAAATGGAGGGTTCTTTATAAGCGCAGATGCGGGCGGATGGTTTACAATAAATGAAAATGGCACTAACAAATGGTATTTGCAACCATGACATGCTGTCATTGTAAATTGAAAAATATATTTAGGGTATAGTTTTGAGGGTATAGAATATAGTGAAAAAAGAGAAAATGAAAAACAAAAAGAAAACTAAGCCAAATACTAGGAGGAGTTTATTAATTGAAAATTAAGATTTAATAAATCTGAAATTTGCAACTTGCAATTTAAAATTTCAAATCTTTAGACAGGAGGTTGTTAAAAATGAGGGGAAAAGTAAGTATAATTAAAAAAGTATTTATTTTACAATTATTTACTGTCTTCATGTTAACTCTATCCGCCGAACCATACAAGCCATATCCGATATTATTTATTCATGGAGTCGGAGCTGCTTCGGAAGGCTGCTGGGGAGCGGGTGTTGATACGCTAGGAGATGGAGATGAACAACAATTATCTGACTGGGTCACTTCCTGGGAAAGCACTTACAGTCAATTCCTTGATTATGTTCATCCGTATGTATACGCTTGGTGGGATTATGAAAATGACCTAGGTTTGGAACCTACTTATACAAGGCCTGAGGATATAGTCCGTTACCCCAACAAAACCTTTCTCGAAGTGGTTAATATGGACGCACCATGGGGAAGTATAGATGACGATTATATAATTGGCGGCGGATACGATTCTCCAGATTACACTTCTTGGCAGGATGAATTGTGGCACAGCCTCAGCGGTAAGCTGTCAGTGTAATATCTCTGTGTGAGATTTTATACTTGACATTTACCCTTTTTTTCGTACCATTTTTACATATAATGAAATCGGTTTATATGGCTTAACATGACTTTTTTATTATTTATATGAGTAACTGTAAACTATTTTATATGTACTCTTTAGAGCATATATACCAGAGAAAGAAAAAAGATATAAAAATGATTTCAACAAACACAAAAGAATGTTCAAAATGCTATTTTGTAATAAAAGGTAAAGATGAAATTGCTAAAAATTGTAATTATATTCTCAACCTGGTCTCTATACCATATTCTCGATTTACCTCAGAATTAATTGATTTGCCCAGATCATTCCTTTGGAGCTTTTATGTTTAACCGAGTTGCATCGATATTTTTAATTATCTTAGGTTTATGCATCATTGCATTTTCCATTTCCTTTTTGATTATTCCGTTTACAGATATCTCTTCTTTTAACACAATATTTCTTCTACATATAATATTAGATATAATAATATTCATTCTGGGAAGCTGTCTAGGATTATATTTTGTGAAGAAAGGACGTAATCTCTGGAAATATTTGAACATTAATCCGGATTTATCAAAACTACATAGCAAATCCTTAGACGAATTGACGGAAAATGAGAAGGAGGCCACTCTAGCCGTTGGGCTTTTTAAACTTATTCTTTATCTGATCATAATTGCTGGAATTGGATATGAGTTATGGTCAATATTTTATTCTTCACCATCTAAGAGAACGGCATCATCTGTCGAATGGGTTGAACGGGGAAATAATTTTGCTAAAGCTAAACAATATAATCAAGCGGTCGAAGCTTATACACAGGCTATTGGACTGGACCCGGATGATTATATATTATATTACAAACGGGGGATTGCTTATTTCCTATCGGAGGAATATCAATTTGCGATAGAGGATTTTACACTGGTTATCAGGCTAAAACCAGACTATGCTGAGGCATATTTCAAGCGAGGAACAACCTACTTCTTCTTAGAGGAATATCAACTTGCGATAAATGATTTTACGCAGGCTATCAAGTGGAAAATAGATTATGATCAGATATATAAATTCCGTGGAAGAGCTTATGAAGAACTAGGTAAAAAAATGCAGGCTATTTATGATTATAACCAGTATTTAGCCATGGTTGGCAATACCCATGGTGATGCAGAAGCAGTCCGAACTCTGATTATAGGACTGGGAGGTACTCCAAAGTATTGATATTATGTGTCGTTAGGGTAGAATCTCCAATTGATTAGATCCTCCGGATCAGTTGAATTGTTGAGTAGTTGAATGGTTGGAGAGGGAAAAACAAAAAAATCTGTGTAAATCCGTGGCTAATTTTGGGGTTGTGGGGTGGGTTTTAAACAAACATTAAAATTTGGGGTTAGGGGTGGTTGTGGCTCTGTACTTTTTGCTCTCTGTGTGTTTTTTCTCTGTGTTCTCTGTGGTGAAAATTTTTTGGGGTTGTGTTGGTTTCAGCGAAAAGCGGACAGCGGATAGCGTGGGGAAAAATGGGGGTGGGGTGGGAAAGCGGCTCTTGACAACAAAGTTATTTTGTGTATCCTAATTTTTAATGGAGGATTGATGTTAACTGTTGAAAAAATTGGTGGAGTTTCAATGTCGAAATTCCAGGACATACTAAAAAATATAATTATTGGTGACCGCAGGGAAGGAGCTTATTACAACAGGATTTTTGTGGTATCTGCTTACGCCGATGTAACGAATTGGCTTCTGGAGCATAAGAAGACAGGAGAACCCGGTGTTTATGAGAAATTTGCGGGGCAGAGAAATTACGACGAAGCTCTGGAGGCAGTACTTCGGAAACTCCTAAAAATAAATAGAGATTTTATCGATATTGGATTGGATCTCGAAATTGCCGATAATTTTATAAAAAATCGGATTCAGGAAGCCAGAAATTATCTCCATAATATGGCTAATGTTTTGGCTTCGGGTTATCTTGACAGAGATAGTATTTTACTTGCAGCGCGCGAAGTTTTAGCTTCCATAGGAGAAGCTCAATCGGCTTTCAACTCGGTAAATATTCTTGAAAACAATAATATTAATTCTACTTTCGTCGATTTATGTGGTTTTGAAGATTCCGAATTGTTGAGCATTGACGAAAGAATACATAAAATATTAAAAGGAATAAATTTCTCTCAAACCTTAGCCATTGTTACCGGATACACGAAGGGAACGGAAGGAATTATGAGGGAATTCGATAGAGGTTATTCCGAGGTTACTTTCAGTAAGGTGGCAGTTGAGGTTGGTGCTTCCGAGGCGGTGATTCATAAGGAATTTCATCTTTCTTCCGCGGATCCTGAAGTCGTGGGAGAGGATAAAGCTGTTCCTGTTGGATTTACGAATTTTAACGTAGCGGATCAGCTCGCAGATATAGGGATGGAAGCGATTCATCCGAAGGCGTCCAAACCCATCGAAATGGCGGGAATAAGTATCAGGATAAAAAATACTTTTGAGCCTGAACATGAGGGAACTCTTATTTCGAAAGATTATGTAGGCGAAAAATCAAGAGTGGAAGTAATATCCGGCAGTGATAAAGTAGTTGTTGTAGAAGTTCATGATCCTCTTATGGTTGGTGAAGTTGGAGCTGACCTTGAGATAATGAAAATTCTCAAAAAATATAAAGTTAGTTATATTTTGAAAGCAACGGATGCGAATAGCATATCGATGGTGATATGGGAGAAGGATTCAAGCGACGAATTAATAAACGAATTGAAAGAGAAATACTATAGAATTACCGTTAAGAAAGTAGCTGTTTTGTGTGTGGTTGGCACCAATATCGCAAGTCCTGGTATTCTTGAAAAAACTACGAAATTGTTGGCGGAAAATAAGGTCAATGTTGAGTGTGTTTCACAATCCCTACAGCAGGTTAATATGCAGTTTGTAATTAAAAGAGAAGATTATAATAGGGCGGTAGTTGCTTTAAATGATGCGTTTTGCGTCAAGCCGACTGGTTCGGCTTGACGGTTAGTTTTCGCATGTATGTAAACACTCGTTATTTAAAAAAGCAAAAGAGGAGAAAATAAATGTCTGAGATAAAAAACATCGGAATTATAACTAGCGGTGGAGACTGCGGTGGTTTGAATGCAGTTGTTCGAGGTGCCGCTTTTATGGCTATGGCAAACGGTGTTTCTGCCTATGTTATTCCAAATGGTTACGCGGGGTTGTATAATCTTATAGATATGGAAAAGCTAACTAAGTTGGACGAGAGGAGAGTTGATACCATAAACTCCACTCTTGCAGGTTCGGAAGCCGGGCACTCCAGAGTGAAAATAAAAAATATACAGAGTGAGGATAAATATAAAAGAATAAAAGAAGGCCTTAAAAAATTCGATATAGGGGGGTTGGTTATCTCCGGTGGCGATGATACGGGCAGTGTGGTAGTAGATTTGTCCCAGCAGGGTATACCCTGTGTTCATGCGCCGAAAACAATGGATCTTGACCTCCAGACTTATTCTGTCGGAGCAGATTCCGCCATCAGTAGGGTTTCAGGTTTTGTTTCCGATCTTAAAACCACGGGGCAAAGCCACAACAGGGTGATGGTAATTGAGGTTTTCGGGCGGTATGCCGGACATACGGCATTTAGAGGAGGTGTGGGTGCTGATGCCGATTGTATTTTGATACCTGAGATTTTGGTGGATTTTAATGTTGTCTTTGAACATCTCAAAAAGCATTATATGAGGAGAATAATCGATAGTGATGTAAATGCGGGTACCTATACAGTCGTTGTCGCAGAGGGAATGAAAGACGCGTCCGGGGGAGAAATAGTTGATGAGAGTCTTGGAGTGGATGCTTTTGGACATAAAAAATTAGCCGGAGCCGGTAGATACGTTCGGCGCCAGTTAGAAAAAAGATTGAGAGAAGATCCGGAAATAAAAAAGTTTATGAAGGAGCAGGGAATGTTTGTCCCGGGATTGTACGAGGTGCCTGAGGTTCGCGACGTCAAACCTGAGCATCTTGTTCGTTCCGGTAAATCTTCCGCTTTTGATGTAAATTTTGGCATGGAAGCCGGTGCGGGTGCTGTGATTCTTCTGCTTAACGGAATTAGCGGATTTACCGTTCAGGATGTTAAGAAAGGAGAGATAAGGTATCTTCCTACAGAACAGGCGATAAAAGAGCGGAATGTAGATCTCGAGATGATCTCTTTTTATGAGAGTCTTGGTTTTTGTTTTGGCAGAAAATCTGTATCCTATAAAGCGAAGTTTAAGGAAAACAAGGGAGAAATAGAACGTCATCTTTAGATTTTAAAGAGATGGTAAAGAGGAGGAAAAGATGTCTAAAATAATAGTTTATTCAACACCCAGCTGTCCTTATTGTAATTTGGTTAAAGATTATTTAAATCAAAAAGGAATTGAATTTGAGGAAAAGGATGTTTCTGTAAATAGAGAGGCGGCCAGAGAGATGGTTGAAAAGTCCGGACAGATGGGAGTTCCTCAGATTGTTATTAAAGACAAAGTAATAGTTGGTTTTAATAGAGATGCTATAGATGAGGAGTTAAATAAGATAGATTAGGAAGCATTAAAATCTACGGGAGGCTAAGTGGCAATTTTTGAAGCGAAGGAAATTTTTAAATTTGCTATAAGGATCGAGGAAAACGGCGAGAAGTTTTATCGATTTGCGAGTAACCTGGTGGAGGATGATGAAACAAAAAAGATATTTAATTATCTTGCAGATGAAGAAATGAAGCATAAGGAAATTTTTACCGGTTTGCTTTCCGGGATAACTAAAGATGTGTCTTTTGATAACTATTCTGATGAGTATTTTGATTACTTGAGATATTATATTGACAATATAATCTTCACTGAAGAGCAGTTAAAAGTACAGGAAAAAGAAGTAAAAGATGTTTCTTCTGCCATTAAATTTGCTATGCAGAGAGAGCTGGATTCGATTCTTTATTATCATGAAGTCGAGAAATTTGTATCCGAGGATAAAAAAAGTTTGATAGAGAAAATAATTGCGGAAGAGAGAAAACATTACGCGAAACTCTCTGAGATGGAAAAAAACTTAACGTAGTTTGACCGACAAAAAGAATTCTTTTTCTTTTAAAATTACTATTTTGGGTTCGGGATCCTGCGTCCCGTCTTTTGAAAGATATCCGTCTTCATATTTCTTTTATCTCCCTGATTTGGAAGAAAATTGGCTCGTAGATATAGGCGAAGGAGCTCTTTTTCGCCTTAAAGAAGCCCGAGAGTCGTATAAAGAAATAGACAGAATATTTGTGAGCCATACTCACCCTGATCATATTGGAGCTCTTATTCCTTTAATCCTTGCTTTAAAATATACTCCGGGTTTCAAAAGGCATAAACCATTATTTATATATGGTCCGGATAACGTTTGGGAATACCTTCAGATGAATTTGGATTTTGCGCCTTATCTGCAATGCGATTTTCCTCTGGAATTTATTTCTTGTTCTGCTGATAGTGAAATTAAAATTAAGAATTGTTTGTTGAAAACAGAAAAGATGAATCATTTTGAGCCTACTTTTGGTTGCAGGTGGAATATTGGCGGCAGGGTTGTCGCTTACGGAGCTGACGGTGCTTTATCGGATGCTTTAACCCGTCTTTCTCGTAACGCTGATTTGTTGATATTGGAAAGTTCTTATCCTATGAATAAGCCAAGCCCGGGGCATCTAACTACTTTTGAAGCCGGGAAGGTTGCCGTAGAGGCTACGGTAGGAAAATTATTACTTACGCATTTTTATCCTGAAGTTGCAGGAATGAAAGAGGAAGAAATTGAAGCAGAGGTTAGAACTTCCGGATATGAAGGAGAAATTCTTCTGGCGAAGGACTTGATGACGCTCGAAATATAGAAGCCACTAAATCTTAACCACAGATTACACGAGATTAACACAAGATTTTTCTTGTTTTTAATAAATCCCAACACACAACACATAAATTTGCCGCGGATAAACAAAGATAGCCCAACCACCCCAAATTTTGTTGTTATTTGATAAAAAAATATAGATAAAAGTTATATGTGCCAGCATTAATCCATAGCTATTATTGGGAGTATTGGGATGGGTTTTAAACAAACATAATTTAAATGGAGAAGTGGGGCTCTGTGTTCTCTGTGGTAATTTTTTTTAATTTATTTATTTAATGCTTTAATATATTGAAGTCGATCATAAAGTTCTGGTTTCTCACTTTCTTTTTTACTAAGTTTTCCTCTGAAGACTTCAATGTTTTTGTAGTTATGTTCATTCATCCATGTTTCAATCTCCTCTAAGATTTTTGTTATATAGTCAATGCCGTTTTTATATAATGTGGAGCAGATTTCCGCCGCTTTTGCTCCGGCTAAAATTTGTTTTATGACATCTTTTCCTGAATAGATACCGGTAGTTGCGGCAAAATCGCAAGTTATGCGGTCAGATAAAAGAGCAATCCATCGTAGACTGTTGCTAATTTCATTGGGAGAACTTAGAGGGTTACCTCCTATTAGCTTAAGATTTTCGATATCTATGTCAAGCTGATAGAAACGGTTAAACAAAACTAAACCTCTTGCCCCTTTCTTTGACAGATCATTAAATATTTTTGCCATGGATGTGAAGTAAGGTCCAATTTTAACCGCTACAGGTAAGTTGATTTCCTCCAACACTCCTTCTAAAATGTCTATATATACGCGCTCTATTTCTTCACTGCCTCTGTCTAAGTTACTCGGGAGCGGCGAAATATTGAGTTCGAGAGCGTCAGCCCCTGATAGTTCGAGCTGTTTCGCGTAATCGATCCACCATTTGGGAGATATACAATTGAGGCTCGCAATTATTGGAATTGAAGTTTCTTTTTTTGCTTTTGATATTAAACCAAGGTATATATCCGGACCATTAGCCATACTCATTCCCCGGACATATTCAAACGCCTCTGTATGACCGGTTAACCAGCTGTTGTCTATCAATTCTTTGGTTTCCGTTTCGATTTGTTCTTCAAAAAGAGATTTTAGGACAACTGCACCCGCACCGGCTTCCTCGCATTTTTTTATGTTTTCAATATTGGCGGTCAAATCACAACTTGCAACGATTAAAGGGTTCTTTAATTCAATACCCATATATACCGTAGAAAGATTCGCCATATTTACCTCCCGGCTACTTTTATTTATATTCTTTTTTTTCTATTATTTTTTTGTGAGTAATAATAAATTTCATTATCAAAAGTTGTATTATTTTATGTTTTTATCGTTTGCTTTTTGGTTTTTTTTATTGCAGTATTATAAAATTCGTATTTTATTTTAGGAATTTCTTTTATATCAAAAAATTTAGCATCCTGGGCATCATCACCTGCGCGGATTTTACCTTCTGTTATTTTAACAAGAAAAATTATTACAACCAGACTGCCGTAAATTTTGGTATCCTGGGAATGCACACCGAGCAATTCTATTATTTCTCCTTTCAAGGAAGTTTCTTCATAAAGTTCCCTTAGAGCTGTTTCTTCCGGTTTTTCTCCGTATTCCATAAATCCGGAAGGAGGTGCCCACGTGCCTTTTGAAGGTTCTATTCCTCTTTTTATGAGAGCAATTTTATCTTCTTTTATTCCTATGATTGATACGCAGGGAAGGGGATTTTTGTAGTCAATGAATCCGCAGGAATGGCAGTTTTTTCGCTTTTTTCCTTCAATAAGATTGTTCTTTAGTTTTTTGCCGCATATTGGGCAGTATGTGAATTCTGGTTTTGAATTATAATTCGTGTTTGTCATAATCTAAAATTAAGGCTTTACGTGATTAAGTCAAGAAGAGAAACAGCCGATTGTTTTCGGTTTCTTTAGTAAGCGGATGTCGAAAAAGAAATATACTATCAAAGAAGAAAGGAAATTAAGCTTTTTACTTTGGTATTTTATTCCCTATTCCAGGCGAAACCCACATAAAGGCCTATTCCCGAATCGTAATAAGGATAGTCTATAATACGTGAATACCTTCCTCCTATTATGTAACTGAAGTCGTAATGTTTAAAGAGCATTATTCCGCCGGCTGCGATAAAAGTTAAACCATCTCTTCTATAGGATGGGCCGAAGCCGAACCCGGGGCCTCCTCCTATGAAAAAAGAATGATTTGCCCTTGCATCACTAATATAGTAAAAAGGGAAATAAATTTGAGTACCTCTATCAATATGTTGTGTTCTTATTAATATTTCTGTGGCAATGTGAGGAGAAAGAAAATACATATAACTGATATCTAAGTCAAAAACTTTATCCACTCTGGTTTCATCTTCCGAGGTTATGTAAGAACTATCTCCAAGAGTATAAAAATATCCAGCCCGAAAGGAAAAGAAAGAACTAACGTTCTCCCTCCAGGTTTCTATTTTGTATTCGGGTAACTCGTATATTTGTTTTTTCTCCGCGTAGGCTTCGGCGAAATCTTCGAGAAGTTTTTCGATATTATTAAGAGAGTGAACAGATTTTTGTGTCGAATAATTAATGATACCGGTCTCTGTTGAAATCTCCTTTATTTCAATCAAAGTTTTGCCTTTAGGCATGTTGCTAAGTACTCCGTACAAGACTTTGTCTGCTTTTGCTTTTCTTCCTTCTTCCATTGCGCAGAAAGGAGTAGCGCAAAACCTGTAACTTTCCATAACAGTGGCATTCTTTAGCCTGCCCCGCACTTCATTTTTGAAGAAATTCGAATATACGTTGAGATCAAGAGGTTCGGTTTCTAAATCTACACTGCCAAAGTTTAATACAAGAATTTTTTCCTGCGCGAACATGCATAAAGAAAAAAGAAACACTAATATTAAAACCTTTTTCATAAAACACCCCCTTTATCTGTATGTTAACGGTTTTTTAAAATTTGTCAATTGAACGTATTGACATTCAAAAGTTTCTTTCTTATTATTTGTTATGATTTTGATTTTATTTTCTATTCCTGTAATTTTACTTCATGGGCATAGATCAGATGCTATCGATACACTGGCGGCAAAAGTCTGGTTGCCTTATCAAGGAGATTATCTTGAACACCCAACTGTTTTTACCGAAATATTGAATGAAAAGTACAATGGATATAGATGTGGTAAGGATAAATCAGGAGATTCTATTGGTTTTAATTCAAAGAGTATTTTATCTGCGCAGAAAGGGGAAAATCTAATATTCAATTTTTCATATTATACCGGTAAATCTTCTGTAATTGGAGATGGACAACTTTTACCCGTGTGTGAAAGATATAGAAGAAAATATTCCGAGAACCTTAAAAGCAAGAGTTATTCAGAAGAACTTGCCATTTTTGTAAAAAAAGTTCTCGTTTCTGTTTATGGAGATAATTGGGAAGAAAAGGAACATGCAAAAGTGAATTTTGTAGCTCATTGTATGGGTGGTGTCGTGTTGCGTTACGCGATAAGATTTCTGAATGTACCTGGGACAGAAGTGAGGTTTAAGGATATAACGGGGAAGATTTGTTATGTGGCTTCTCCCAACAATGGTTTTCACAATCAGCTTTTCGGAGTTGAGGCTCTTGCCGAGGACGCCGAATGGCAAAAATTTGGCGAAGATTTAGAAATGAATATTCCTCCCTCTAAGTTGAAAATCGGAAGGGATATTGAGTTCCATTCAAAAAGTAAAGAAAGGGGGACCTTTTGCGAATTAATCGGGGACGATAACCTTGGTGTGGAAAGCCTTAATATTTATGGAACTCGAAATCATTTTCGTGTTAGGCTTTTCTTTGGCGTTAGTTTCTCGTTAGGACCGGATGATGGAGACATATACTTCGAAGACACTTATGTTAGAGGAACTAAGAATATCCCGGTTCACGCGAGTCATTCATACTCTCTTCCACATAAAGCCAAAGATTATTTGGTGTTTTCTGTCATTGATAAAGGCGCTACAGGAGAGAATGCCCTTACCTCAAATGGTGAAGTAAAGGAAATAATTAAGGATTTTATACTTTCTGACTAAAACAGATTAATTGTAATAGTTTACTTGAGTTTACAGGAGGATAATGCCAACTTCTGACTTAGGCAAAAGCGAGCCCTAACCATTCATCAGGAACGCGGTCAATTTTCCCACCGCGAAAATTGCCACTCGGCTCTTAAGGCAACTCCTATTGAAATCCAACGATTTCAATAGACCATGGCCGTTCGGTCTTGTGAGACGTCCTTCTGAACGGTCAGCCCTCGCTTTTAATTCTTTTACTCTTGACGCTTCCCCTATATCCGGTATACTATTAATATAAACCGTTTTTGTATTTAATTGATATTATGAAGGTTTTTAGAAAAATTATTTAGATATGAGCACGACGCAAATTTACACTCACCTGGAAGACGGAGACCTCGAAGACACATTGAAAAATTTTAGGAGATAGTATTAATTTTAAAAGGAGAAAATAAATGGAAGTGCCATATAAATTTAAGGGAGAAAAAAAAGAACGGGAATTAGCTTTTAATAGAGCAGTAGCCATATCTGAAACAGCCGAAGAATTCTCTCAGGAAAGTTCAATCTTATCCAAAAGAACGAAGACATTTTCTTTAGACGAACCGATCAGGAATATTTTTGAATGGGCTTTAGAAGAATTTCCCTATGGAAATATTTGCCTTTGCCCGGATGAAGGCAGTAAAGAAGAATAAGCAAAAGCATTCTAAAAAGCGTTCTCATACAAACCTGTATTGGCGTTTCTTCCCCCCGTCCCATATAAAACCACCTTTGTTTTCAAGAGTTTTTCAATAAAAAGAAAAAACCCAGGTGGTGATTCCCCCTCCAACCCCCCCTCCCACAAACCCAAAAGTGGCTCCCAAGTGGGGGAATCCCCTTGTCGGTCGCAAGACGATCCAGCTACATTTTTAAGCCAAAGTGGGGCTTAGGTGGGGAACGAGCCTCCGATATCTCCACCTATCGGTGCTTGCTTTAGGTGCAACATTAGTAATTGCTGATTCTTTCTGGAATGCGATTAATCCTTTATCTTGACAAGTTATCCTGATTTATGTATAACTAATAAAAAGGAGTAAAGTAGTGAGAAAACCAAACGAATTAATATGTGATAGATGCGGAGGAAGAATGGTAAAAGGAAGACGAGCGAAATCTGGGGGTTGTGTTTTATTCGTAATTGGTTTTTTACTTTTGCTTTTATTTCCTATTGGAACGATAATTGGAATAATATTAATTATAGGTTCTTTCGCGATGGGAAATGAATATTATTGGATATGTAAAAACTGCAAAATTAAAATTCCTCGAGGGACTGATTGGTGGGAACTTTGGTAAAATGATACTTTTATTATTTTTATTCAATACAACTTTAACTGAA
>Ga0307430_1000926_pt1 | contig 23162 bp, 27 predicted proteins | sample SalMarWE160130MG_FD_202159 | JGI IMG/M metagenome (GOLD analysis project Ga0307430, IMG submission 202159) | Salt marsh sediment microbial communities from the Plum Island Ecosystem LTER, Massachusetts, United States - WE1603-130 | ecosystem: Environmental > Aquatic > Marine > Intertidal zone >...
TTTTCTTCTCATTCTTAGGGCCTTCTTGAATATAAAAAATAAAATAAAAAATTAAAAAGAATTTCTAGTTGTCGTTACCTCCTACTAAAACCTTCTTCTATTTCCGCCAAAGTCCCTTCGTGGCGGTCTTTCTTCCATTGGTCTTGCTTCGTTAACTTTCAGCTTTCTTCCTTCAACATCCTTGTCATTCATTTCTTTTATTGCTTTCTTTGCATCTTCGTCGTTCTTGAAAGTCACAAAACCAAAACCTTTTGACCTGCCTGAAAACTTGTCTGAAATAACTGTTGCTTCCTCAATATCGCCATAAGACGAAAAAAGCTCCTTCAATTTTTCAGAATCAACGCTAAAAGGCAGATTCCCAACATATAACTTCATATTCTAATTTCCTCCTTACACTTATATTTCCATAAGAAATAGCAAACAATTAAACTGAATCACTACTTCTAACAATTTACCTAAAAAATGAGGGTTTTTAAGGATGTTGGTGCGGGAAATTGTTAACTTAAAGGTTGGTAATAGATAAATTTTTATTCTTTTTATTATTAAAACAAATATGGTAAAAACTTGCTTACTTTGTAATAATAGAATAAAAGAAGATGAAGATTTTTGTTGGATACACAACGATAAACCAGTGAAAATAAACAAAAAAAGAGAGAAAAAAGAAATTAAGGAAATGTTAAGAGAATATGGTAAAAAATTCAAAACAGGTTATTTAAACCAATTAACAAAATTTAGAGATGATGTTTCAAGACAATTTGAAAAAGAAAAAAGAAGATTTAAGAAAAAAGAAGCATATTATAATCAGATTATGAAAATCTGGGAAGAATTATTTAATGAGGAATATTCTAAACCCCTCTTTTAAAAATATTAAGAAGAAAGTTCTCTGTTAAGTTAAAGGGACTTTTAGGAAAGTTTTTAAGTTATACTCCACTAAATGAAATATGGAAGATGAGGACAACAATTTTCCCACAATACAAGATTTAAAGAGAAAACCTGTTTTTAAAGAAATCCCTACAGAATCTGGGCATCCAGAAATTACTATTGAAAATTTAACAGGGAAAATAGCAGATATGGGTTATGAGGTATCAAGTTATGGGAGCCATATAACTAATGATGAGGTAGCAGATGGGATAAAAGATTTTAGAGAAAATTTAGAAGCAGAAAGATTGGAAAAACATTATAGAAAAAATGCTAAAGAATATAAGAAATATTCTTGGGTAGGTTTGGGTGTTTCTATTTTATTGACGATTATTGTTTTTACTGGTTCTTCAAGTATAATCATACTTTCAGTTATTTCTTGGATTGCTACAATAATTTTAATTATATTATCTAAACCTAAAGAAAAATTTGATAGAATTTGGATAAAAGTTAATGCAAAGATTTATTCTGGGACTAAAGCACGAGAAATAAGAGATTCAAGTAAACATAAAGCAGGAACTACTAAAAGTGCTTCAAGTGTTTATGTTCACTCAGAGATAAAGTTCTCTATTGGTGCTGATTCTGAAATAGGTGTGGAAAGAGTTAGAGGTGATATAAGTAATATCTCAAAATATTTACAAAAGATTTAATAACCTAATTTAATCAACTCCAACCAACGATTAGGATTTCTTGATTTTTATAGGATAGAAAAAGTTAAGTAGTTTTAATCAATTAATTATCACTCACCTTCATCTCTCTTGATATACATCCAGTCTTTTTTATAATCGAGTTTGAGGTTTTCTATCTCTTGAAGATCATGCAATTGTTTACAATCTGAGCATAGAAACCGATATTGAATGCTCTTTTTTTGGATTTCTTATCATAACTCTCCCTCTATATTCCATATTTGCTCTTCTTCCTGTGCCCGGGCATATTCCATCTATATCTGAATCTTCAAATACTTCTTCAAGTTTTTCCATAAAAAATCCAGATAATTTCCTTTTATAAGGATTATTGTGGTGGGAAATTGTGGTTTTAAAGATAGCGAACGAGCAGAGCGAGTGAGGGGTTGGGGTTTGAGAAGAATTAAATATAAGAAAAAAGTAACTAACTAACATATATAGTTTTCTTTTGTTATGATTGTCGAATATAGAAATATTTATAAATAACAGATATTAGTTATTTTATATTACTTTATTAAAATGAGCGAAGATAATACAAAAAAGATTTTGGAAAGGTTGAACATTTTAGTTTACCTTCTATTGGAAAATGTAAAAAAAGACTCCTCTTTAAGAGAAAAAATTAATTTTCTAAATAAAGCTGGATTGTCAAATAAAGAGATCGCTGAGATTCTCAATAAAACTCAAAATTATATTGCCGTTGAATTAAATGCCTTAAGGAAGAAAAAATGACCGACGAGATTAAAGATTTAAACAGAAGATTTGAAGCTTTATTAGCACTTACAATATCCACTAAAGAATTAAAGTTAAATGAGAAAATCCAATTCTTAGGAAGATTTGATTTTGACAACAAATCAATTTCTCGTATTTTAGGTATAAGTGAAAATCACGTTGCCAAAGAAAAAAGCCTGTTAAAAAAGAAAAATGAAAACTAAAAAATCTAGAGAAAAAGCTGAAAGAGAATTATTCGAGGAAATTAAGGCATTATTAGTTATTATCGCTTCAAAGGTGGGAGTAACATCAGAAGAAATGGGCAAATCTTTAGGAGTTGGTGGAAGTGCTATTAGAAATATCCTCTCTGGAACAAAGCACAAGAATAAGAAAAAATGACAAAAAAATTAAAGGAAGAATCGGGCAACATACAAGAACAAATAAAAGATTTACTTATCCTAATAGCCGCAAAATTAGGAGCAAGCAATAAAGAAGTTGCTAAATTATTAAAGTGTGGAGAAAGTACTCTTAGGAAAAAGGTTTCTTTTAAAAAATAATGGTAAGACAAAAACTTAACCCAAAAATACTCTTAAAACTGAAAAAAGTATATCCTAAAAAAACAGAAAATGCACTTTATGTTAAACTTTCAAAATTATCTAAAAAATATAATATTACTATAAATGCTTCAGCAGAAATTTGGGGTAAAAAAGAAAATTTTTCTGTTTGGGGTTTATTAGATGAGTCAGATAAAGAAAGTTTGAGAGATAAAAGCTTTCAAATTATTAAAATTAAAAGGGGGAATAACAAGAAAGGAAGCAAAAAAATAATTGAATTTATTAATTATAAAACCGATAATAAATTCATTAAACTTCATCTAGATGAGATAAATAGATGTTATACTTATAATTGTTATACAGCTTCATTTATTTTAATTAGGAAGATTATAGAAAATTTAATTATGGAAATAATAAAAAAGAAATTTTCAGGCAATATAAAGCCGGAAAAAGAATTATATTTAAATTTAGATGGGGGAAAAGTTCATGATTTGTCTATTTTAATTAAAAATTTAAGAAAAAAAACTTTTAATTTTGACCCTCTTGAAAAAAAACTTGTATTAAGAATACTTCAATTATCTGAGCAATTTAAGGACGATGCTAATGATAAAACCCATTCTCTTTATCATATTAGTAGTAAATTAGAGTTGGATAATAAAAAACCCCAAGGAATATTTGATTTGATTAATGAATATTTTACAGAATATTCATAAAAAATGACGCTTAAATGGAAAGACAATGATGAAATAAAATCTGATTTCATAAAAAGTGCAATTGATATATCAGATTTATCTGAAGTAGATTCTCTTACGAGGGAAAATATGACTCTTGGAGAAATGAGAAGACAATCACCTAGAAAATGGGTTATTAAAAAGGAAAAATGGTGTAATGGATGTAATAATGCGGAAACTGCTATAAGAAATATAAAAAAATTATCTCATATTCTTAATAAAGGATATACTCAAATTGTTTTAAAATGTATACGAGAAAATAATCTAAAACAATTTACTATTAAAGATCTCTTAAAATTATTAAAAGCTGAAAATTTAACTGAGGGTTCTCTCCAAAGAAAAGCCTTAGCCGTTTTAACTTGTTTGGGGTATATTAAAAAAGATATTCAAAGATATAAAAATAAAAATAATGAAGTAAAAATAAGATATATATTCTCTTTAAATGATGTTATTTCCCCCACACCTTGTTACGATTCTAGAACGGATTCTCATTCTGATAATTGGTCTAGTTGGAGAGAAACAAAATATTTTGATTAAACCAAAAAAAAACAAAAGCAAAGGATCCGTCCAACATGTTTAAAGGTGTTTAATTAAAGATATGTGAGGCTTTCAAATGACCACGCTTGGGCGATTGAATGAATCGCTTGAGCATGATATTGAAAATCTCAAGTGAGGCTTTTAGTAGTTGTAAGCTGAAATAGTCGCCGAAGCTTCTATCTTACACTCCAACTCTATCAACGTTGTCTTTTACAACGGCCTTAGTTGTCTCGTTTTGCGGATGGCTTCGAGCTTAGATGCATTCAGCTCTTATCCACACAATGCGTAGCTATGCAGCCTGCCAATAACAACTGCTCACCAGAGGCATCCGGCCTTCGTTCCTCTCGTACTAGAAGGTCGTTCCACTCAGACAACAGCACACCTAGTAGATATCATACAAACTGTCTCGCGACGTTCTTAACCCAGCTAACGATACCTTTTAATGCGTGAACTCCGACACCCTTGCACGCTTCTGCACGCGCAGGATAGGTAGAGCCGACAGCGATGTACCAAACCGCCCCGTCAATATGGACTATCGGGGGCGACAAGCCTGTTATCCTTGGGGTAACTTTTCTATCAGACACGGCTTCTATTAAAAAAGCACGTGGGTTCACTAGGCCAATCTTTCGATCATGCATTCCTTACTGTTAAGAATGCATTCAGACAAGCTTTTGCCCTCGCACTCAGCTCCGGATTTCCAAGCCGGATGAGCTTGTCTTTGGGTCCTGCCGATATCTTTTCGGCAGGGTGCCGCCCCAGCCAAACTGCCCGCCTGTTGATGTCCTGTAAACAGTAAGCAAATTTAGTCAAGATGAGTAGTATTACATGGTTGCTCCACTGCCACCGAAATGACAGTTTCGACGCTCCTACTTATGCTATGCATCCCAGCTAAACTCACAACAACAAGTTGCAGTAAAGTTCCACAAGGTCTTAGCTTCCCACTAGGCGTCCGTGGCATTTTCACCACGAAGTGTGTTCAGAAGGTTCCAACTAGGGACAGCGACAACCTCGTTAAACCATTCATGCACGTCGCCATTCAGACGACAAGGCATTACGCTACCTTAAGAAGGTCATAGTTACCTCCGCCGTTTAATGGGGCTTAGCTCCCTTGAAGAGGAGTTTGACACACCACCACTGGGCAGGTCTCACCAAGTATACAAGTCCTTTCGGATTAGCACTTGGCTACGTTTTTGGTAAACAGTCGGGCCGTCTTTGTTACTGAGATCTATTGATGCACCCCTATTTCTAAAGACACAAAAATAGACACCCCTTCAACCGAAGTTAAAGGGCCAATTTGCCGAATTCCCTTAATTGGTTTCGCCTTTCACGTCTTAGCCTTCTCAGCTAGGGCACCAGTGCCGGTTGTGGGTACAGCTAACTGAATCCATAAACATACAACTTTTCACTGACTCTTGGAATCAGCGATTTTGTCTGACAAATTCACAAAAATCTAAGTATTACACTCCTAAAGTTTCTTTGCCAGAACACTCTTCCGAGTGCTCGCTTATCCGAAAGCGACTGCATGTATAAGAAACAGTCAGTGCAGGAATATTAACCTGCTATCCATCGTCGTACTCAGTTAAGGTACGACTTAGGCGCTGACTAACCCTTGGCTAACATATATTGCCAAGGAAACCTTGCCCTTTCGACGTATTCCGTTCTCAGGAATATCACATCCTACTACCACCAGGATTCTCGTTGCTTATCGCTCCACTCCTTCTTTAGAAGAAGCTTCTGTGCAATAAACACGCCTACTTACCCGAATCCCCAAATGGGGACCGCTAAAGTATCGGTATTATGCTTAGCCCCGTCCATTTTCAGGGCCCTGGACCTCGATAGGTGAGCTGTTACGCTTTCTTTAAATGATAGCTGCTTCTGAGCTTACATCCCTAGTGTCTCAGGTTCAAGACACCTTTCGTTACACTTAGCATAAATTTAAGGACCTTAACTTTAGTCTCCGTTGTTCCGGTCTTGGAACAGTATCTTACATACTGCCCCTGTTTCCTGTCCTATACAGCCAACAGCTTCTGAGTTGGAAAAAGTTCCGTAAGCATTAGCTCCTGCAAACTTTATCCGTACTTTACACCGCTGGCAAGCAGAACAAGACTATACTGAGGCATATTTCAGTAGGAACCAGCCATCACCAGGTTAGATAGGCTTTTCACCCCTATTCACAGATCATTCGAGTGCATGTACACAACAACGGTTCAGGCCTCCATCCCTCTTTCGAGAGACTTCACCTTGCCCATGAATAGATCACCTGGATTCAGGTCTCATCCGCGTGACTCTCGCCCTTTCAGACTTGCTTTCGCTTTGGTTACTCTTCAAAGAAGATTAGCCTTGCCACACAAATAAACTCCCTGGCCCGTTCTTCAAAACGTACGTTACAACCCCTTTCTGCAAAAGCAGAAGAAGCAGTAACAAACTGTAACTGTCAGATTTCAAGTCTTTTCACACCCTGCTATGGGTACTTTTCAGCTTTCCCTCGCGGTACTAGTACACTATCGGACTTTGGTTTTATTTAGGGTTAGCAGTTAATCCTGCCATATTCAGACCCCCAATCCAGGGAGCCCTACTCGTTAAAGAGCGACATAAAATCTTCAGATACGGGACTATCACCCTCTATAGTGTGCCGTTCCAGGCAACTTCTCCTGAATTCCTTAGCCGCTTATCTTCACCACATCTCTTATCATCTTTCGACGACAGATTCGGTTTGCCCTGTTCCCTTTTCGCTCTCTGCTAGTAAGGGAATCATTATTTATTTTCTCTTCCTGCCGGTACTAAGATGTTTCAATTCCCGGCGTAGTTCCTCCTCTCGGAGCATTCGGAAATCTTGGGATCAAAGCTTGCATGCAACTCCCCCAAGCTTATCGCAGCTTGCCACGTCCTTCGTCAAAACCAAAACCAAGCTATCCGTCTAACAGCTTATTTGATATCCTTAATTCGTATTCCTTTTGAACTACCAAGCAAAACTAAATAGTTTCGCCTAGTTAAAAGCGGATCCTTTGCTTATCTCATTGAAAATAATTGTGAGTTATTTTCTCGAAATGATTCTGAAATTTTTCATTCAGAACCATGCTCCACTTTAAATTTAGTGAATGTGATTCTTGATTTTTTGAATTTGTAACTAATTCATCTTTTACTTATTAAGTCCATTAAGAAAAAATGGACCTGCCGTGAATTGAACACGGAGTTCCTCGGTTCTTGACGTTGTCGCGAACGACTTTCGTGAAATCAGAGATTATCGCGTTGTGTGCAAGCGAGGTGTTTTGCCGTTAAACTACAGGCCCATGTCTATGCGAACCTGTTTCGGTTTTTAATGTTTTCGTTGACTATTTAACTGTGATTTCTAATTTTCCTCTAAACTTTTTTCTTTGTTCTTCTGGAAGTGAATTAATCTCTCTATAAAATGCCCCCACAGTTTCTTTTATCAATTTAGCTATTGGTTCATAAGGGCAAGTACTTTCTGATTTTATCCCAATCTCATTGTATTCAAAAATTACTTTTTCCATTTTTTATTTTTATTTTGTTTAATCTTCACCTCAAAAATTTACTAAGTAAATTATAAACAAAGATGAGTATGTAGAAACAATTTTAATGTTCTCTAATTATTTTTCCAAATTTTATTTTTAAAAATTTAGGAGGTAATCCATCTGCAGGTTCCCCTACAGATACCTTGTGACGACTTAACCTACCTTGTCATGTCAAGATTCTCCTTCGAAAAGTTTCATCATAACATAACTTGGTTGGTTTGACGGGCAGTGAGTGCAAGAGACAGTGACATATTCACCGTTCGCTGATAACGAACGATTACTACGGATTCCAGCGTCATGAGGTTGAGTTACAAACCTCAATCTGAACTGAGGCAGACTTTATGAGATTGGCTTCTCCTTTCGGAGTTGCGTCCCATTGTATCTACCATTGCCGCGCGCGTGTAGCCCAGGGGATTCGGGCTGTACCACCTAACGTAGCCCGCACTTTCATCCTTGTTACCAAGGCAATCTGCATATTGTACACGTAGTAAATATACACGCGGGTCTTGCCTGTTACCTGATTTAACAGGTCATCTCACGACACAGGCTGACGTCGGCCATGCAACTCCTCTCAGCGTGTCAGGTAAGCCCTTTAGACTGACCTTCATTCTGCTGTCGCTCCTGGTGAGGTTCACGGTGTAGAATCTGATTGAACCGCACGCGTCACCCGTTGTAGTATCTCCCCGCCTATTCCTTTAAGTTTCGGTCTTGCGACTATACTTCCCAGGTAGCACACTCTTCGGCTTCCCTGCAGCACCAATACCTCTCGAGGAGGTACTAATGTTTAGTGTGCAGTGTTTACTGCTAGGACTACACGGGTATCTAATCCGTTTTGCGCCCCTAGCCTTCATCCTTTACTGTCAGAACCGTCCTCGCAGGATGCCTTCGCTATTGTGAGTCCGTCTAAGATCAACACATTTTACCGCTACTTCAGACGTACTTCCTGCGTCTTCCGGTCTCTAGCTAAACAGTATTTCCCGCCCGCCCCAAGTTTGAGACTTGGGATTTCACAGGAAACTTACTTAGCAAGCTACGGATGTTTTAGACCCAATAAATGTGGCTGCAACTTGGACCGCTAGTATTACCGCGGCGGCTGGCACTAGTCTTGCCCAGTCCTTATTCGTCAAACTTTTTACATTCAGCAAAAGCTTCTCAATGAGAAGCACTCTGGCTCAAACTGTCACGCTTACGCGCATTGCAGATTATTCCTAACTGCTGCACCCCGTAGGGCTGGGAATAGTATCTCAGATTCCCTCTCAGGGCTCCTCCGCTAAGAGCCCTTACGGATCAACGGCTTGGTGGGCTATTACCCCGCCAACAACCTAATCCGCCGCAGCCCCATCCTTAAGCTCAAGTTTAAAGGTAAATTCATTCCAGAAAATTTACCCCTATCAGGTTTTAGCCTCAGTTTCCCGAGGTTATTCCCGACTTAAGGGCAGGTTAGCTACGTGTTACTGAGCAGTTCGCCTTCACCTAATTTCCGAAGAAAACAGGCAAAAAAACTTGCATGTCTAAACGCAAGCCAGAGAGCCGCAGCCGCCAGCAGGATCAACTGGATTTATTTTTCTGAGACAAAATCAGAAAACTCACTCAACTCCTACTATTGGTTTAATTTATTTAATATTGGTTTGTTGTACGAAACTTTAGAAGAACAACTAAGTGACTGCTTCTACATACTTCATACCTTAATGCAATTTAAGTATATTCTGCACATTTTTAAGGCACTCATCTTAGTTACATCCTTCCATCTTTATTCTGATTTATAAATGTTTCTGTGGATTTCCGAGGGTTTTTATATCTTAAAATCTTTGGTTGAATATGTCAAATAAATTAATCATAATGAGAGGTTGCCCTGCCGTAGGAAAAGGAACTATCGCGATAGAGTTAGCAGATAAACTAAGAGGAAGAGTTGCCAAATTAACACTTGACGATTTTCAGTGGGATCAAACTGTAACTAAAAAAAGAACTAAAAAAGATTTTGAAGTTTCCTTTAAGAATTACCTATCAGTTTTGGAAAATTATCTAAGAAATAATTATAATGTTATTTCAGAAGACGTATGGTTAAGATACTATGGTTATCCGGATAAATCAACAGATATAAATAAAGTAATCAAACTTGGTAAAAAATACAAGGCTAAGATAATTTTAATTCTTCTAAAAGCTAAATGGAATACAATTAAATCAAGGAATAGTGTAAGGCATAGGATTATGAAAGAAAAAGAATTGAAAGATCTTTATGAAAAAATTTATTCTAGAAAAATAAAAGACGAATTAATAGTAAACGTTGACGGAAAATCTGTAAAACAAATAACAAATGAAATTTTAAAATTTATAAAATGACCCTCACAAAATACAAACAAAAGAGAAAGAAGCAAGTTCTTTCTACACTTTCGACTTACGTCAAAAAGAGAAAGTTCTCGGAGACATCTGAACCAGAGGGCAAAATAAAAAAATCTTTAGGAAAGAAATTAATCTTTGTTATTCACAAACATCACGCAAGTCATCTTCACTGGGATCTTCGTTTGGAGATAAACAGCGTCCTGAAATCATGGGCTGTTCCAAAAGAGCCGCCAAAAACAAAAGGCATTAAGCGTCTCGCTATCCAGGTTGAAGATCATCCTCTTGAATATGCAAAATTTCACGGCACAATTCCTGAGGGAAATTATGGAGCTGGAAAAGTTGAAATCTGGGATAGCGGGACTTATGAATTAATTGAAAAAAATTCCAAAAAAATTGAATTCATTCTTCACGGAAAAAAACTCAAAGGAAATTTTGTCCTCGTGAAAACGCATTATGGAAATAAACCTGAAAAGAGTTGGTTGTTGTTCAAAATTTAATAAATCTTAAATTAAAGAAGTTCTCAAGCTCTCTTTTTAAAGAGCTTTTTTTATCTAAGATAACCTTTTCTTCTATCACTGAGGCTTTTTCATTTATGATGTCTCTTCTGAAAAAATTAATTTCATCATATGATTTTCCGGAAATACCCATTTTTCCTATACCAATTCTCAAGCTAATTCCTTCTTTATTTGTTGTTTTAACTCCTTCAAAACTCCTTATCTCTTTTCTATCATATTTAGCAGGAGATAAATTTAAAAGTTTTTCAATCTCTTCTTTGGTTTCCAGATAATCTTTCATATTCTCAAATGTATAAAGTACCAGAATTTTTGGCTCATAATTTTTTTCCATATCCAGCTTAATGTAATAAACAACCTTTTTTAAGGATTATTGTAATAAACTCAAATCCCATAACCTTCTTGAGGGGTCATGATTCCAGCTTCTGCCATGATTCCTTTTGCCCTCTCTTTTTTTGCCCTAGATTTCTTTCTAGATTCCTCTTCGATTTCGCCTGTCCACCATTCAAGGTCCGGAATTTCTGCCTCGATGCCGCGTGCTTTGCAATAGCCTTTTACCAAAAGATAGAAAATCAATCCAAGACTTTTTTGGCTTTTGTTATTTCCGAGGATTATCTGGTTAGAGCCCTTTGGGAAATTATTTGTATCGCAGATCATCAAAACCTTTTTGTGAACTTTTAATGTGTCATTTAATGCGTTTTTATCAACCCATTGATCTGTAATTATTGTTAGCTCATTTTCAAAAAAATCAGGAAGAGTTTTATTTGTAAGAACACCTGCAGGATATTTCTTTGTGAAAGTTCTTATTCCTGTGATCTCTGAAAATTTCTTCGCAGCTTTCCAGCCAGCCTCTCTTTTACATATAAGTATAGTATCTTCAGGAGCAAACTTACATAGATAATCTATTCCTTCTCTTAATTTTTCGTCAATCATGTCTGTATTGAGAATTGCTAAGCCGTCTGCTCTCCTTCTGTAAACAAATGGCCTCATGTCAGGCGTTACAACCTTTGTTCCAAGATAAATCCCTGCCTTGACATATTCTTCAAGAGGAATCAACATCTCTTTCTTTTTTATCTTAACTTTTTCTTTAAGTTCCTCAGTCTTAGGCTCTTCTTCAAATTTTTCTTTAAGCTTCTTGGCTTTCTCAAGAAGTTCTTTCTTTTTTCTCTTCAGCTCTTTTGCTTTTGTGGTTGATTCAGCTTCTGCCTCTCTTTCTATTTCTTTATCAGATTTTTTATCAGTCTTTTTCTTTTTTGATTTTGCAGTAGTTTTTCCAGCCCTTTTTTTTATCTCTTCTGGCTCCACACCCACAGCTTCTTCGACTTCTTCAACAATCTCTTCGACAGCTTTTCCAACTGTTTCTTTTCCTTTCTCAGCTAATTCTTCCAGTTCTTCCTCACCTTCTTCAATATTTTCTTCTATATTTTTTAAAACATCCATAAGAATTCACAGAGAAATTAGTTTTTAAGGGTTTCTATATAAACAGTGTCTCCGAAAGTTCATAACACCGTCAATTAGATTTTAGGGTTCAATCTATTTAGGAAGTTCGGCTCTAAATCGCTATTTTCTGCTTTCTTCTTATCTTGTAAATTCCTTCAATTAAATCAGTTCTAGCATAACTAGCTAATAAATACAACTGCTGAAATTATTGAAATAATTATTTTTCTTTTTTTCATTTCAACTTCTTCTCAATCTCAATCAATCTCCTGATTTTACATTCTCTTTCTTTTCCAGTGATTCCTGACTTGAAAAGATCAGCCTGGAATCCAAAAGCAAGATCAGCCAGGATATCTTCTTCTGTTTCTCCGCTTCTGTGAGAGAAAACAATGGTAATATTATTTTTTCTGGCGAGTTCGCACACTCTGGCTACTTCAAGCAAAGAGCCGTTTTGATTTGGCTTGACAATTATTGCATTAATGCACTTATTCTCTATAGCTTTTTTTAATCTCTTACAGTTTGTAGTTGTAAGGTCATCTCCAACAATTAAACTTCTTGGAAACTTTTTCAATAATTTAGCAAAACTCTCAAAATCTTCCTCATAAAAAGGATCCTCAATATAAGTCAAATTATAATTCTTAACAAGATTTGAGATATATCCAAGCTGTTCTTCTTTTGTTCTCTGAAGCGCAGGATTGTAGTAAGTATATTTTTTCCTTTTGTGAAATGATGACGCGGCAATGTCAACACCAACAGGAATTTTTAAATTCCTTAGAACATCAAGAACCTCTTTATCATTAAGCGAAGTTTCCCAGGCATTCTCATCATTTTTTTTGTTCTGGAACTTTTCGTCTTTCTTTTTTAAGGAGTAAGGGATTTCGTCTTTCCCTGTTTTTAAAATCCTGAAAGCATCTTTAACAGATTTAGTTTTTGGAATCAGCAGAAATTCTTGGAAGTCTGGTTTTTTGCCTTCTGAATGTTTGCCCCCGCCAACACAATTCCCTACCAGTCTTGGAAATTTTGCATTTGATTTTGAAAGTTTGGCATTAACTATTTGCCAGATCTTTTTCTTCTTTTCTTTTGAAAGAGCTTTTAAGATTGCGGATTCAAGAGAGAAAAGTGTGTTTGCTCCGACATGTCCCTCAACAATATCCTCAACCCTTCTTAGATCATGAAAATCATCTATAATTTCATCAGAGAAATATTCTGAGAATTTTTTTAGTGTTTCTATGTCTTTTTCAAGGCTTTTTTTGTAAGGCTTTGCTTCATATTTCCCAGTGGATTTTCCTGTTGGCGAACTTGCAGAAAATTTTCCTGCATTTGTGCTTATAGAAACAAAAATCGTTTTTTCCCCGCGTGAGTCAGCAATTTGTTTAGCAGAAACTTTTTTTATGACAACCATAAAGAAAAAAACAAAAAATAGTTTATATACTTTATTAAGATAAAAATATTTTTTATTCAATTAGGAGAAAGAACTCACTCTTCTTTTCCTTCTTCTTCAGACTCTTTTTCATCTTCAGGATTAACAAGGCCCATTATTTCACCTTCTTTTGCGATTTCCTCTTCCTCCTCCACCTTTCTTTCTTCAAGTTTTTCCTCGCTGATTTTTACCTCTTTCGGCCTCTTCAACTTTTCATCCTTTTTTTTAGGGAAAGGTCTTTTTATAGAAATCGGCAAAACACCTGATTCAAGTTCAACTTCAGCTATTTTCAGAGAATTATAATTAATTTTCTCAAGTTCTTCCTTGTCTATCTTAATCAGCAAAGGGGCGTTCATTGCAACCTGTAAAGCTCTTGCTCCTAAAACTCTTGCAACTTCATATTTGCTATATTTATCCATTAGTTTTGTTTTTGACTCCGACATTTTTCTATTCTATTTTAGGTACTTTTCAATACTTGAAAAAACTTTCTTTCTTGTTTTCTCAGATATGTCAAGCATTTTTTTAATTTCTTCAATAGTTAATTCTTTTGAATTTCCTTTTTGTATTGAAAATAATGAGCCTTCAATAGTGCCTCCGATTGTGATTCTTGCCTCGCTAACATCCTCTTCCTCAAGAGTAGGATCCACAATCATACTCTTTCCAATTTTATGTGTTGTTACAATTATAGGAATCTCTTTTGAGACAGGGACTTTTTTGTTAGTAAGTTTTCCATAAACAATTTTTTCGTTCTTTTCATCATACTCTGGAAGCTTGGCTGTTTTTAATGCAATAACAGCACCCAACCCTGCTGCATCAATCAGGTTTCCATCATCATTTATTGAGTAAATATCTATGAAAACACCCCAGACCTTTTCACCTTCCTTGATGCAGAGTTTTTCAAGTTGTAGGAATTTGCTTTCTCTTATTGCTCTGTCAATTAGTCTTCCAAGTTCAATCGCAGGGAATCTTGGTGGTCCGTATTCAAATCTTCCAGAACTTAAAGGAAGAAGTTCAGAAGTGACCATCAAATTTCCTTTGTTAGGAGAATCAGGATATGGCTCTTTAACATCAAGCTTCACTCCTACAATGACCTCTGTTTTTCCGATTTTAACCCTTGCAGAACCTTCTGCTTTTTTTGAAACACCTATTTCTACAGAAATCTCACGAAACTCTTCCAGATTCCTGCCGTCAAATCTTTTCCCTTTCTCAAGATATTCTTTGATTCTTTCTCCGGTTATTCTTGTTGTTTTCATTTTATGTTTTTATAGAATCTTTTAATGCTTTTTTCTGAACTTCATAAATTTCCTTTGTTGATTTCCTGGCAAGCTCAATACCTTCCTTAAGCTGCTCTTTTGTTATTCTTCCGTCAAGTTGGATGTGTGTTATTTCTCCATTAGGAGTCATTGTAATTGGGATGTCTGTTGAGCCTTCACCTTCTTCCCAATCTTCTTCATCTTTATTAAGGTCAACTACTAGATTCTTGTCTAATTTCCCAATTGAAACACTTGATACAATATTTTTCATTGGTATTCCTGCGTGCGCCAAAGCCATTGCAGCTGCGTTTATCCCTGCGCATCTTGTCGAGGCATTTGCCTGAAGAATATTTACGTGAACATCTATTACCATGTTTGGATAATTTTTTATTAGAAGAGAAGGCTCTAAGGACCATTCTGTTATCTTGCTTATTTCTGTACTTCGTCTGCTTGGTCCGGGCCTGATTCTGTCATCAACAGAAAAACTAATCATATTATACCTGCATCTTAAGGTACCTTTTTCAGGATCCTGCTGATGCTGAGGATGCATCTTTTTTGGTCCGTAAACAGCAGCTATTGCGATTGTATCTCCAAAAGAAAAAAGCGCACTTCCATCTGCATTTGGAACAACGCCAACTTTTGCCTGCATTGGTCTTGTTTCATCTACTTTCCTTCCATCTGGTCGTTTGAATGTTTTTGTTGCCATTTTATTTCCCTTTCTCCTTTTTGAACAATTCTTTTAATTCATCTGTTAACCCTTGCGTGAATGACTTCTCAGCAACGAACATTATCGCTTTTTTCACAAGCAACTCGCTTTCAACATCATTTCCTTTTATCCAGATTAATCCATTCTGTCCTACTGTAATGTTGCATCCTGATTCTTCTTTTATTAGGTTTATCATGCTCCCTGCTTTTCCGATAATTCTTGGAACCTTATTTGAGTTTACTTTTATAATAATTCCCTCATCTATTTTTCCAAGTCCACGCGACTTTATTGTCAGGTCTATTCCCCTGCTTGTTATCTCCAGAACTTTTGCAACAACCATGTCCCCTATGTCGAGAACATCGCTTAATCCGCCTTTGTTAATATATTTAGGAACTTCCTGCATGTGAAGGAAAGATGTTTCCGGAGAATCAAGATCAATTACCCATCCATAAAAAGTGATGTTTTCAACTCTTCCGATTACTAAATTGCCATTTCTTGGTTCATATATCCCTGATAGTGAAATTATTTTTATAAGCCTGTTTGATTCTTCTGCCAAGCCATACCTTCTTGCAATGATTTCATTCCCAATTTTTTCAGTGCCTTCTCCAGGAAGATAATCCTCGCCTTTTGAAATGACTTCGCCAGGTATCACAATTTTTCTTTCAACTTGGTCTTTATTTTTAATTTCCATTAATCCTCCTTAATTTCTTCTGTAACTGCAGAGCCATGAGTTACTGAATTTAGTTTATCATAAAATGAAAAAAGCTGGTCTCCTGAAGGCACAGAGGCGATTATTTCAAGGTCTCCATTATCTAACCAGTTTTCTTTCTCTTTAAAACTTGCCACAACTCCATAAGCTTTCCCAGTGTGAACAGCAGGAATTGTTATTTTTATCTTCTTTGTTTCCAGTCTTATTGGTAAAATGCCGTTTATTTTTTCCACAATCTCTGGAATTTGATCTGCAATAGGCGAGTTTTTTATATTAATGCGCACTTGCTCAAGAGCATTTCTGATTCTCTCAGCTGTATGAGAATTTCCTGTTTGCGGATCAATCGTGTTGCTTGAAAGATAATCCACAACTTGCTTTACCTTTTTCTCTTTTTCTTCGTCCCTGTAATCCTGGGTTGAAAGAATTTCACCTTCTTTGGCAATCTTTTCAGCGATAGAAATTACATCTGTTGTTCCAAAAGCTTCTTCAAGGTCTTTTTCAGCAGCCTTAAAGCCTTTTTTTGAATCAGAGTAAATAGAATCTATTTCAAGAAAGTCTGAAACAGAACCCTCGCCTTTTTTGAATTTTAATGCTTTCTCAAGATCAACAATCATCTCAAAATGTTTTCCTGCTTTTTTTATCCTTGCTGTAGTTTGAGTCATTTTATTTAATAAACTCCTTTAATTTATCCTTGACAAGTCTTATAGGTTTGGCTTCGCCATTTTTTACATAAACCAGTTCAAACCTATCCATATCAAAAAGTTTTCCCTGTATTTCTTTAAAGATTTCAATTGCAATTTTTGCATTCTTTTTTATACTATTTTCCTGCTTGTATTTTTCCCTGAGCTTCTCTTTTATCTTCTCATCGTTTTCTCCTATTGCAATTGCATTATAGGCAAAATAGTTTCCTGTTACATCACTTACATAAATCTCTGGTTTTTTGTCTTTTATTCCAGCCAGCATCATTGAAACTCCAAAAGGTCTTGCACCTCCGAACTGTGTGAACTGCTGTTTTATATTTGAAATATCTTTAATCACAAGTTCTGGCTCTATAGGAGAATCATAAGTTATTCTGTGCTGCTGAGCAAGAACCTGAGATCTTTCAATAAGAACTCTTGCATCAGAGACAATTCCTGCTGAGCTTGCAATTATATGCGAATCAATTTCTGAGATCTTATTTGACGATTTCTCAACTATAAGCTTATCTTTAATTCTTTTATCAGCGAGAATAAAAACTCCGTCTAAGCAAGTAACTCCTATACTCGCACTTCCAAGCCTTACGGTTTTCTGCGCATATTCAACTTGGAGAACTGTTCCCTCAGGAGAAAACATTGTCGCAGTTCTATCATAACCCATAGCCTGATGTTGCATATCCATTGACATTTCCATTTTATCTTATTTTATGAGAATTTTATAATGATTCAATCCAGCTATAATTCTCTGCTTAATTTACTTCTTCCTCACTTCTTTTTGGAGGTTAGATTTATTTAAAAGGTTTTTGGTGGGGAAAAAACATGGTTTTTAGAAGATTTATTCCCTTTCAACCCCTTCAACGTCCCAGAGACCCTTTCAACAAAGAGTTTCTTGGGCCATATTACAAAACACGCCCTTACAGAATCCACAGATCCTCTGTTTACAGAAATAATTGCTTCATTTCTTCCTGACTTTATTCCCTTGAGCCCTGTCTTTGAGGCTCCAATTACACCAATACCTTCAAGAATAGCTTTTTCAATATCTTTTACACTACCGCAAACAAGAAGATATCTCTTCTTTTCCCGCATGCTTGGCTTTAGAGATTTCATGATTTAAGGAAGCAGAATCAGTTTATTAATTTTCCCAAAATTTTTAAACTACCATTCCCAATAATTTTTGTAATTAATAAAATTAAAATGGAAGTATGCACAGTTGGCGGGTTTAAAGAAGTCGGAAAAAATATGACTGCTGTAAAAGTTGGCGAAGATGTCTTTATTTTTGATATGGGGCTTTATATCCCTGGAATTGTTGAGTTGCAGGAAGAGGATCTTTTAACTTATACCCAGAGATTTAAATCTAAGAATCAGCATAAGTCTGGAAAATCTGACAATTACCAGAAACCGCACAGGCAACCGCAATATACAGAAGAGAGACTTAGAGAATTTGGGGCAATTCCTGACGATAGGGTTTTAGACAAGCTTGGCTGGAGTAACAAAGTTAGGGCAGTTTTCATAAGCCACGCTCACCTTGATCATGTAGGAGGAGTTCCTTATCTGATTAAGAGATATCCGAATGTGCCTATTTTTGCAACGCCTTTTACCATGAAAGTTTTGGAAACAATTGCTGAAGACGAGAAGATCTCTTTAAACAATCCACGGAAAACAGTTCAATCAAATTCCACTCATGTTGTTAAAGGAAAATCAGGAACATACAAAGTAGATTTCATTCACACAACGCATTCAACTATAGGATGTGTTTTTATTGCCCTGCATACTCCTGAAGGAACTTTCTTTTACGCTTTGGATCTTAAGTTTGATAATCATCCTACAATGGGGGCTCCTCCTAATTATAAAAAGTTTAAGGAAATTGGCAGAAAAAACGTCAAGCTGCTTATTCTTGACGCATTATATTCTGGCACAGAGAAAAAACCAGGAAGCGAAACAATAGCAAGACACCTTATTGAAGAGGCCCTTACAAAAGTGAGATATTCAAAAAAAGCCATTTTTGTGACAACCTTTTCATCGCACATAGAAAGACTTAACAGCATTGTTGAATTTGGAAAGAAAACAGGAAGGGAAATTGTTTTTATTGGGAGGAGTTTGTATAAGTATGTCAATGCAGCAATGGCAGTAAAAAAGTGCCCTTTCAAAAAAGATGTAAAAATTTTGAAATACCGGAAACAGATAAATTCTTTCTTAAGAAAAGTTGAAAAGCAAAGAAACAAATATCTTCTTGTTTGTACAGGACATCAGGCAGAAGAAAACTCTATCCTTGATAGGATTGTAAAAGGAGAGACTCCTTTTAGATTTCAGGAGGAAGATAACCTGATTTTTTCTTCTTCAATAATCCCAGCACCAATAAACATAGCTGCAAGAGATAAAATGGACAAAAAGCTAAAAAGACTTGGCGTCAGACTTCAGAAAGATGTTCATGTTCATGGACACGGCAGCCGCGAAGATATGAGAGACCTTATCAGGCTTTTAAAACCAAAACATATAATTCCTGCTCACGGAACACTTCAGCAGGAAACACCCTTGATAGAACTTGCTTCTGAGCTTGGTTATAAATTTGGGGAGACCTCTCACCTGACAAGTAATGGCAAGGTTTTGAAGTTTTAAAGCTTACATTGATTCACGAAATAATTTTAAACTCATTTTCTTTTAGATTATTATGGTAAAGGAAGATATTTTCGAGGGATTAAAGGTTGCTCTTTCAAAAGGAGAGTCTTTGAAGAGAGCTATGATGAGCCTCTTTAATGCAGGATATCCTAAAGAAGATATTGAGGAAGCTGCTCGTTATCTCCTACAGATGCAACAATCTTCTAACCAACCTCAACCTTCTCAGCAAGTCTCTACTCAACCTCAATACCCCCCGCAAGCCCAGCCTAAGAAAGCACAACCAGTAGCAAAACCAGTTCAGCAACAGCCCCCCCAGACACCTTCAAAAACACAACAACCTTTAAAGCCTCCTCAAAAAACAGCTCAAAAAGTTTCTGCTTATGAAGAAAAACCAAAGTCAATAGGAATAGTTGTGACAGGAGTACTTATTCTCTTACTTATTCTCCTTCTTGGAAGTTTAGTGGCAATTTTCTTGTTTAAAGACGAGCTGGCAGAATTTTTTGGGGGCATCTTTTAGATACCAGTCATTTATTGAATTAATCACAATCAATTTTATATAGTTTAAGGGTACTCTAAATTATAAACAGTTATTATTAAAATAAAATGGTAAAATTTGCGCATCTTGCAGACATTCATCTTGGAGGCTGGAAACAGTTGCCGCTCCAGGAGTTAAACTTAAGGTCTTTTGAGAGTGCCATTGACATTTGCATAAAAGAGAAAATGGATTTTGTTTTGATTGCAGGAGATTTGTTTGACTCTGCTTTTCCTCCGATAGATGTCCTTAAAGAAACTTTTAGAATATTCAGGAAACTTCATGACGCAAGAATCCCGTGCTTTATAATTGCAGGAAGCCATGATTATTCTGTCTCTGGGAAAACTTTTTTGGACGTTTTGGAAAAATCAGGTTTCTGCAAAAATGTCGCGGATTTTGAAGAAAAAGAAGAAAAAATAATTCTTAATCCTACAATCTACAAAGGCGTTGCTGTTTATGGATATCCTGGGAAAACATCTGGAATGGAAATAGGCGACCTGAGAAAAGCTGAGCTTAATGATGCCCCTGGAATGTTTAAGATTCTTATGCTCCATACGACAATCGATAAGGCAAAAGGAAACCTGCCAATAGATTCTCTGGAAATTAGTAAACTCCCTCCAGCAGATTATTATGCCCTTGGACACCTTCACATAGATTTTCAGTATGAAAATTTTATTTATCCTGGTCCGGTATTTCCCAATAACTTTCAGGAACTTGAGGATTTGCAGTATGGAAGATTTTTAATAATTGACACAAATAATTCCGGAGGAGAGTCAGGGGGGATGGTTAAAAAAATCCCTATAAAATTAAAAGAAATTGCCTCTTTTGAGATAGAAATAGATAACGCATTGACTGCAACAGAGAAAATAATTTCTGAGATGGAAAAAAAAGACATTGAAGACAAAATAGTTCTTCTCAGACTTCATGGTGTTCTGGAAATAGGAAAAAACTCAGACATAAAATTTTCCCAGATTGAAGAAGCTGTAAAGAGAAGGAAGGCATACTTCTTCCTAAGGAATACTCATGAACTTAAATCAAAAGAAGCTGACTTAGAGCTTGAAATAAGCGAGGCAGAAGACGCTTTAATAATTGAAAAAGAAACAATAGAAAGTTACTCAGAACAAAATATCTCTTCTTTAAACAAATACATTCTTCCTTTTATGAAAATTCTCTCAACAGAAAAACAAGAGGGAGAAACAACAGAAAGCTTTACACAAAGACTTTTAGAAGAATCCAAAAAATCCCTTAATTTTTGAATAATAAAAAGAAATTTGACCTTAAAAAAATCAGAAAATGATAATTAAGAAAATAACTTTGAATAACATAAGAAGTTACAAGAATCAGGAAATAATCTTTCCAGAAGGCTCAACTCTTTTATCAGGGGATATAGGCTCGGGCAAAACTTCTGTTCTCTTGGGAATTGAGTTTGCTTTGTTTGGATTGCAGCCTGGCCAAAGAGGCACTTTTTTACTGAGAAATGGGGAAAATTCCGGAGGCGTAGTTTTTGAATTTGAAATTGGCGGGAAATCTGTGATTATTGAAAGAACTCTCAAAAGAGGGAAAACAGTTTCACAGGATTATTGCGCTATAACAGTTGAAGGCGAAAAACGCGAGTTTTCTGTTACAGAACTCAAGGATAAAGTTCTTGAGCTTCTTAATTATCCTAGAGAATTTGTAAAAAAACAAAATATCTTATACAAGTTTACTGTTTATATACCTCAGGAAGAGATGAAGCAAATAATTCTGGAAGATCCGGAGGCGAGGGTTAATACTCTAAGGCATGTCTTCGGAATTGACAAATACAAAAGAATCCTTGAGAATGTTTCTATTCTTGCCTCAAGGCTAAGAGAAGAAAAAAGAGCTAAGGAGGTTTTAGTTGAAAATCTTGAGCAGGATAAGGCTCTTCTCGTTTCAAAAGAAGAAGAACTTGAAGCAAAGCATTATAATCTTACATCAATTGAAAGAGAACTTTTTGCCAAAACAGAGGCAAGAAAAAAAATCCAGGAAGAAAAAGAAGCTATTTCAGAAAAAATAGATGAAAGAAGAAAACTACAACAAGAAGCTGAGAAATCAAAGATAATTATCTTTCATAAAAAAGAAAATATAGAAAACAATGAGAAGACCATACAACAGCTTGAGACCCAGATAAAGGAAATCTCAGATCTGAACTTTGACGAGAATAAAATTACAGAAATTGAGCAGCAAATAAAAATGAAAAAAAAGGAAAAAGAAAAGCTGTCTGAAGAGAATCTTAAAGTTTCCTCTCAAATGAATTCTTTAAATTCAAAAAATCAGGAAAATCAGGAAATAAAAGAAAAAATTAAGCACATAGAACTTTGTCCGACCTGTCTGCAAAATGTAGGGCCTGTTTACAAGAGCAATGTTGTAAATAATTTGGATCTCAAAATTTCTGAGAACACTCTGAAGATAAAAGAGCTGACTACTAAAAAGTCAGAGTTGGTTGAAAAGATGGAATCTTTTGACAATGAAGTTACAAGAAATGAAAAAGAACTTCAGGAACTGATGCTTTTAAAAATGAAATTCCAGGATTTGGAAGAAAAGAAAAGAAGAATAGCTGAGATTAAAAAAACAAGTGATTCTATAGGGGGGGATATCAGGATTTTAAACAGCCAAATAGAAAATCTAAATCAAGAAATTTTCCGTCTTAATAAGTATGAAAATCTTTTTAAGGCTAAGGAAAAAGATCTGGAGGATTCTTTAAAAAAAGAAAGAATTGCAGAAATAAAAGTTGCTGAGTTAAAAAAAGAAATAGAGGTTTTTTCAAGGCAGATTGAAGAGTTAAAGGAGCGAATAAAACGCACAGAAGAAATAAAGGAAAAACTGAACCGCACAATAAAAATTGAAACATGGCTATCAAAGAATTTTTCTCCGTTGGTGTCTCTTATTGAGAAAAATGTAATGACCAGGCTTAAAGTAGAGTTCTCAGATCTTTTTGCAAAATGGTTTTCAATGCTTGTATCTGACGCATTTGACGTCAGGCTTGATGATGACTTCACACCCATAATTGAATTTCAGGACTATGAGATTGATTATGGCTATCTCTCTGGCGGAGAGCGTACAGCAGTCGCTCTTGCTTATCGTCTTTCTTTGAATCAGGTTGTTAACTCTATGCTCAGCAAGATAAAAACCAATGAAATAGTTATTCTTGACGAGCCAACAGACGGTTTTTCTGAGCAGCAGCTTGACAAAATGCGCGATGTTTTAATACAGCTCGATGTAAAGCAGTTGATAGTTGTGAGTCACGAACAGAAAATTGA
>Ga0307430_1000929_pt1 | contig 23153 bp, 21 predicted proteins | sample SalMarWE160130MG_FD_202159 | JGI IMG/M metagenome (GOLD analysis project Ga0307430, IMG submission 202159) | Salt marsh sediment microbial communities from the Plum Island Ecosystem LTER, Massachusetts, United States - WE1603-130 | ecosystem: Environmental > Aquatic > Marine > Intertidal zone >...
CCCCCAAAAAAAAGAAATTAATAGAAGTACCACTTCTGCAGGGTGGGAGGGTGGGAAATAACAACGCACGCTAAAAGCCAGACCACCCCCCATACCAATTTCCTATAACTAATCTCTCTTAACCAACTTTATAAACTCCCTTTATTTTACCCCGCATATCTAGTAGAATTAGCCTAACGGTGGCGCCAGCCACCCCCGCGGGCTAAACTATACAGCAGATTGAGGTTAAACTATGGCGCAGGTTGAGCAGCTTGTTGACGGCATCTACCGCCTGGAAGGGCGGATTGACGGTGCCAGCGCCCCCTTTGCCGTCTACTTTATCAAGGACGGCGACGGCGTCATTATAGAGCCGGGCCCCGCCGTGCTGGCGACCGACATCCGTGAAGCAGCCAGAGAGCTGGGGATTTTAAGCCCCCGGTACATCATCCCTACCCACATCCACCTCGACCACGCCGGCGGGGTGGGCAGGCTGGCGGAGATTTTCCCAGACACCGCCATAGTGGTCAACGGCGAGGGGGCAAAGCACGTCGTTGACCCGTCGCGGCTGATTGCCAGCACCAAGATAGCTTTCGGCGACGACTTTGAATCCCTCTACGGCTCCATTCTGCCGGTGCCCGAATCGCGTTTAAAAATAGTAGCTGACGGTGACCGCCTTAAGGTCGGCGGCAGAGAGCTGCTCATCATCCACACCCCCGGCCACGCTGGCCACCACATTTCCATCCTTGATACCAAGATTAAAGGGCTTTTCTGCGGCGAAGCGCTCGGCCTTATCTACGGCCCCGGCTATCCCCCCCTCCCCGCGGTGGCGCCGCCCAGCTTCGACCTGGAGCTATATCTCAAAGACATGGAAAACCTGATGGCGCTCAAGCCCAAACTGCTCTTCTACTCTCACGGCACCATGGCCGGCGAGCCGGAAAAGCTGATTAAGACGGTTATGGAAAACACCAGGCTGGTCGGCGATTTCATCCGCCGCGATTTGAGGCTGGGGGAGAGCGACGAGGCAATCCTGGAGCATGTCGGGGACTATTTGCGCGACCAGTTTAACGCCCCCCTTGATGAGTATGAACTGATGAGCAATGTCAGGGGGTACATCCACTACTTTCGCAAAAAGGGAAATATATAGGCCAATGATTACCGGGAGGCAGCCATGATTTGGATCAGCATTATCGCTGTTTTAGCACTTCTCTTCAGCATTATCTGGGGGCTTAAGGAGGGGGCGGTCAAGCAGTTCTTCACCCTGCTGTCGACGCTTATCGCCATCCCCGTCGCCGGTGTTTCCTACCAGGTGCTGGCCGACTGGCTCTCGTTTATCCCCGGCGATAACTGGGAGAATTTCATCGCCTTCTTCGTCATGATGGCGGTGGTTAGCATCATCCTGTACTTCGTCTTTATAATACCCGGGAGGATATTTAAGAAGTCCTGGGATGTGGGCGTCTCCTTCGGGGTGCTTGGCGGTGTCTTCAGTCTGGCCAACGCCGCCATAGGGATGGTGGTCTTTGCCCTGGTGCTCCATGCCTACCCCATTATAGACGGGCTGGAGAATGCGGTGAGCGGCTCAGGCGTCATGGGCTGGCTGGTTTCCCTGTTCAGTTTTGTCCAGCCGGTGCTGCCGGAGGTGTTCCGGCAGGTATCCAGCATGGTGTAGCTTTAAGGGGCTTTATTTTTTATCGGCCTTAGATTCAGCCGTCCACTTTTCGGCCATATTACCGGATACGGGCAGCTTGTACTTTTTCCCCTGGTAGGCTTTCACCATCAGCACTATCCAGAGTATGATGGCCAGCACCGAGAGTGCCCAGCCTAAGAAGACCCCGATAAAGGGTATCCAGCTCAGGATAAAGCTGGCGATAGTAATGGCGCCGAAGACAATAATCGACTGTATGGCGTGGTAGCGGACAAACTTGTTTTTCGGCTCTAATATCAGGAATACTATCCCGCTTACCCAGCCCAGCACGTAGCACAGCAGCCCGGCAACATTTTCATCCAGTCCTGTAGCTATCTTGGCCATTTGTTTATCTCCTTAGAGGTTTGCTTAAATAAAAGAATATACTGATGTTAGGTGGGTGTCAATAGTTTTGCCCCTTCTTTTTGACCCCAAATTCTAGTAGAATAATCAGGTGATGAGAGAGGGTGTCACCCCCATCCGCCGCCAGTACCTCAAAATCAAGCAGCAGTACCCCAAGGCGATTGTGCTCTTCCGCCTGGGCGATTTCTACGAGACCTTTGACGAAGACGCCAAACTGACCTCCCGCGAACTGGAGATTGTCCTGACCTCGCGGAGTATGGGCAAGGCTCACAAGGTGCCGATGGCGGGCATTCCCTATCACGCCCTGGATAACTATCTGGCGCGGCTCATCAGCCGTGGCTATAAGGTTGCCATCTGCGAGCAGGTGACCAAGCCCGGCGAGACTAAGGGGCTGGTGGAACGGGAAGTAGTCCGGCTGGTGACCCCGGGCACGGTGGTCGAGCCCGGTCTGCTGGAGAGCAAGTCCAACAACTACCTGGTCAGCCTGGTTCCCGGCGAGGATGGGGTGGGGCTGGCTTACATCGACATCACCACCAGCGAGTTCGCCACCACCCAGCTTCCTCCCCACCGACTTATCCCCGAACTGGAACGGCTAAAGCCCTCGGAAATCATTGCCCCGGAAGGCGCCGAGCTGCCCGATTTGGGCTTGGAGGCTTCGCTGACCCGCCTCGAGGACTACTGGTTCGAGCCGGACGTCGCCCGCCGGACCCTGCTCGACCACTTCGGCGTCTCCACCCTGGACGGCTACGGCTGCGGCAGCCTGCCTCTGGCGGTAAGGGCCGCCGGGGCTATAATTCACTATCTTGAGGAAACGCAGAAGGGGGTGCTGGGGCAGCTTAATCACCTTACCACCTATACCACCGACGCCTTCATGGCGCTGGACGTGCAGACCCAGAGGAATTTAGAGCTTTTCCATACGGGTCATTCGGGGACTGCCGGCGGCTCACTGCTGTCAAGCCTTGATTTAACCCGCACGGCGATGGGGGGCAGGCTTTTACGGCGCTGGCTGGGGCAGCCCCTGCTTGACATAAAAAAGTTAAACAGGCGTCAGGACGCCATTGCCTGGTTTGCCGATAACACTTTACCCCGCAGCCGGGTTATATCTATTCTGGGTGAAGTCGCCGACTGCGAGCGCCTGATTAACCGTATAAAGAGCGGCATCGCCATCCCCCGCGAGCTTACCGCCCTCCGCCGCAGCCTGGAAATTATACCCAAACTGGCCGAGGTGATTGCGCCGCTCGGCTGGCTGGAAAGTGAGCTAAAACCCTGCCCCGATGTGGTCGATTTAATCTCTCAGGCAATCGTGGACTCGCCGGGCAGCCTTGACCAGGGTGGGGTCATCAGGCAGGGCTTCTCCGAAGAGCTGGATAATATCCGCAAGTCGTCTAAAAACGCCAAACAGTATTTAGCTGACTTAGAGCGCACCGAAAGGCAAAAGACCGGCATCAAGTCGCTCAAAGTCGGTTTTAACAGGGTCTTCGGCTACTATATCGAGGTCTCCAACCCCAACTTATCTCAGGTTCCGCCGGAATATATCCGCAAGCAGACTCTGGTCAACGGTGAGCGCTTCTTCACCCCGGAGCTTAAAGAGTACGAATCCTTAATTTTAAACGCACAGGATAGAATCGCCGAACTGGAGGCTCAGCTCTTCCGCCAGGTCTGTAGCCAGGTGGGGGCGGAAACCGACCGCATCTCGGCTTCGGCGGGGGCTCTGGCTAATATAGACACCTTCTCCGCCTTAGCCGAAATCGCCGTCCGCCACAGCTATGTCCGCCCCACCCTCACCACGGAAAATACCATAGACATCTCCGGCGGGCGCCACCCTGTTGTCGAAAGGACTCTGGACGAAGGCAGCTTCGTCCCCAACGATACCCTCCTCTCCAACGAAGACGCCCAGCTGATAGTCCTCACCGGCCCCAATATGTCGGGCAAGTCAACATATCTAAGGCAGGTGGCTTTAATCGTCCTGCTGGCTCAAATCGGCAGCTTTGTCCCCGCCGCCTCGGCAACCATCGGCTTGGTAGACAGGATATTCACCCGCATCGGCGCCCGTGAAGACCTGCCCGCCGGCCAGTCAACTTTTATGGTGGAGATGGTGGAAACGGCAAACATCTTAAACAACGCCACCCCCCGCTCCCTGATTATCCTGGACGAAATCGGCCGCGGCACCAGCACCTACGACGGGCTTTCCATCGCCCGCGCCGTCGCCGAATACATCCACTCCCACCCCAAACTGGGGGCAAAGACCCTCTTCGCCACCCACTACCACGAGCTTGTCGAACTGGCTGACTTCCTCCCCCGCGTTAAGAACTTCAATGTCGCCGTCGCCGAAGATAGGGGAGAGGTCACCTTCCTGTACAAGATTGTCCCCGGCGGCGTTGACCGGAGCTATGGAATCCACGTGGCTAAGCTGGCAGGCTTGCCCCGGACGGTGGTGCACCGCGCCCGGGAGGTTTTAGAGGAACTGGAGGACGGCAGCAATCAGGCGCAGATTAAGCGCCGCAAGAAGGCTCGGCCGCAGCAATTGCCCTTAATGTGGCAGAAGTCGCCCCTGTTTGATGAATTAGAGAAGCTGGATATAGACTCGATGACCCCGCTGGAAGCCATCACCCGGCTTTATGAACTTCAAAAAAAGGCGAAGGAAGGGTAGCCCCCACCCCCCTTATTATCTTTACCCGCCCTCCGCCCTTATTAAGGAAACGGGCTAAAGCCCTTTTTTGCCCCACTCCCCCTAAAAAGAAATTCATAGAAGTATCACTTCTGTAGGGCGGGAGGGTGGGAAATAAACCCCCCAATCTCATTGTCATAGCTGTCTGGGTGTGCTATATTTTGGGTAATGAAAGCCCAGATTAAAGTAGTCCCCGGAGGCACGGTCGCCTCGCCCGAGGGGTTTTTTGCCGGAGCTGTCAGCGCTGGGATAAATGAAAGAGCCGCTGGCAAACTGGACCTAGCCGTCCTCTTTTCGGAAACGCCCTGTGTGGCGGTGGGGTTGTTCACCACCAGCAAGCTAAAAAGCGCCCCGGTGCAGCTAACCCGGCATCGGCTGGAGAAGGGCAAAGCGGGGGCGGTGGCGGTCAATAGCGGCTGTGCCAACGCCTTTACCGGCGAACAGGGTCTGGTTGATGCCGCCGAGGTGGCGTCGCTGGTCGCCGAAGGTATCGGCATTGACGCCGAGGATGTTCTGGTGGCAAGCACCGGCACCATCGGCGTGCCCCTGCCCATGAAGCGCATCCGCCCCGCCGTGGAACAGATTATCATGTCCCGCGACGGCGGTCACGATTTAGCCAAGGCAATGATGACTACCGATACCCTGCCCAAGGAGACGGCGGTCAGTGTTAAGACAGGCAGCAGTGGATTTACCATCGGCGGCGCCGCCAAGGGTTCGGGGATGATTCACCCCGATATGGCAACGCTGCTCTGCTTTCTCACCACCGACGCCCCCGTGGAGAGGAACTTTCTCCGGGAGGCGCTGAAAAGGGCGGTTGATTTATCGTTTAACATGATATCGGTTGACGGCGATACCAGCCCCAGCGATACGGCTCTGCTGCTGGCTAACGGGCTTGCCGGCGGCGAGCCGATAACGGCGGACAGCCCTTCGGCTGACGCCTTCCGGCAGGCGCTGGAGCGGGTCTGTGTCCATCTGGCTAAGCTCATCGCCGCCGACGGCGAGGGGGCGACCCGGCTTATTGAGGCTACGGTTGACGGTGCCGCCGATTTATCTCAGGCGAGGCAGGCGGCAAGGGCGGTGATAAGCTCGGCGCTGGTCAAGGCGGCAATTCACGGCGCTGACCCCAACTGGGGGCGGGTTGTCGCCGCGGTGGGGCGCAGCGGGGCGGATATGGTAGAAGACAGGATAGACCTTTACCTGGGCGATGTTCAGGTAATCGGGGCGGGCAGACACTTAAACTCCGGCAAGCGGGCGGTAAATAAACTGCTCAAGGGCAAAGAGATAAATTTAAGGGTGAATATAAATCTGGGGGAGGGCAGCGCCACCGCCTGGGGCTGTGACCTCTCTGAGGAATATGTTGCTATTAACAGCGAGTACATGACATAAAGTATGGGGAGTAAATTGGACAAGGCAGTTGTAATCAAGCTCGGCGGCGCCACTCTGGGCAGCCACGATACCACCATCGCCGATATCGTCGCTCTGCAGCAGCAGGGCAGGTCGCTGGTTGTCGTCCACGGCGGCGGCAAGATGATAACCAGCTGGCTGCAAAAGCGCAGCATTGAGACCAAATTTATCAACGGCGAGCGTGTCACCGATAAAGCCACCCTTGAGGTGGTGGTCTCGGTGCTGGCGGGGGTGGTCAACAAGGAAATCGTGGCTGATATCAACGCCCGAGGCGGTATGGCTGTCGGCATCAGCGGCGTTGACGGGGCTTTAATTCAGGGAAAGTTTAAGAATAAGGAGCTGGGCTATGTCGGCGAGGTGGCTAAAATCAACCCCGTCCTCCTGGAGACGCTGCTTCAGGTGGGCTATATACCGGTGGTGGCGCCCATCGCCATGGCTGATAAGGCGGAGAAGGCTCCCCGCGTGCTCAATATCAATGCCGATATCGTCGCCGGCGAGATTGCCGCCGCCATCGGCGCCGAAAAGCTGGTCTTCCTCACCGATGTCGCCGGCGTCAGCGATAACTCCGGTAATCTGCTGGCTCATCTTTCCCCCGGTGAGGCTGAAGCCCTGGTGGCTTCGGGCACGGCGTCGGGGGGGATGATTCCCAAGATTGAGGCATGCCTGACGGCTTTATCGGGGGCTTCGGCGGCATGCATTATCGCCGACGGCCGCCAGTCGCACGCCCTCCTCGACGATTTTAACGGCAAGAGCGGCGGCACTATAATAAAGAAATAAAGAAGATATCTTTTCCCACCCACCGCCCTTATAATGAAGGGTAACTCCCCCCTAAGGGGAGTAAAATAAAAAAGAAGAACTAAAATGACTGACTGGCAGGAAATAGAGAAGAAATACTACATGAAGACCTTCGAGCGCATACCGCTGACCATTGTCAGGGGCAAGGGCCCCCATGTCTGGGACGATAAGGGCAAACAGTACCTGGACTTCGTCGGCGGCTGGGCGGTGACCACTCTGGGGCACTGCCACCCGGCGCTGACCAGGGCACTCACCGAGCAGGCAAACCTGCTCATCCAGACCTCCAACCAGTTCTACACCGTCCCCCAGCTCCAGCTGGCGCAGCTTCTGGTGGAAAACAGCTGCCTGGACAGGGTCTTCTTCGGCAACAGCGGCGCCGAAGCCAACGAAGGGGCGGTCAAGCTGGCGCGCCGCTACGGCCATCTCAACTTAAATGGCGCCTACGAGGTCATCAGCACCTTCAGTTCCTTCCACGGGCGCACGCTGGCAATGGTGGCGGCTACCGGCCAGCCCAGGTACCAGGAATCTTATCCGCCCCTCCCCACCGGCTTCGTCAATGTCCCGTTCAATGATATCGAAGCCGTAAAGGCGGCGACTACGGAGCGTACCTGCGCCGTGATGCTGGAGCCTATCCAGGGCGAAGGCGGGGTCAACCTCCCCGCCGAAGGCTACCTGCCCGCCATACGCCAGTGGTGCGACCGGAAGGGCATCCTGCTTATTTTGGACGAGATTCAGACCGGCGTCGGCAGGACGGGGACGCTCTTCGCCTACGAGCAATATGGCGTTGAACCTGATATAATGACCCTGGCTAAGGGTCTGGCAAGCGGCGTGCCCATCGGGGCTATTTTAGCCAAAGAAAAGGCTTCGGTCTTCGTCCCCGGAGAGCACGGCTCGACCTTCGGGGGCAATCCCCTGGCATGCGCCGCCGGCTACGCCACGGTCAAGTTCGTTATAGAAAACAATATTTCCGGCAGGGTTAAAGAGGTGGGGCAGTATCTCGCTGACGGGCTGGAAAAGATGAAGCCCAAATTCCCCGCCATCACCGATATTCGGGGGCGGGGGCTGCTGGTGGCTATAGAGTTTAACAGCAACATCGCCCCGGCGCTGGTGACAGCCTGCCTGGAGCGGGGGCTGCTGGTAAATCAGTTAAAGCCCAACGCCCTGCGCTTCATGCCCCCCCTCATCATTGGCAAAAAAGAGGTCGACGAGGCTTTAGCTATTCTGGACGAAGCGCTGGGTGATATAGCAAAATAACGGAGAATTATCATGGCTGAAAAAGTAGTGCTGGCTTACAGCGGCGGCGTGGATACCTCGGTAGCCGTCAAGTGGCTGCAGGAGAAGTATAATCTGGAGGTTATCGCCTTCAGCGTTGATGTCGGCAGCGAGCCCGACTTCCCGGCGATACGGGAAAAAGCATTAAAATTAGGTGCGGTTAAGGCGGTAGTCGCCGATGCCAGAAAGGCTTTCGTCGACGAGTTCGTCTTCCCGGCGCTAAAAGCCAACGCCCTCTATCAGGGGCAGTACCCCCTGGCGACGGCTTTAGCCCGCCCGCTTATGGCTCGCCTGCTGGTGGAAACGGCTCTTAAAGAAGGGGCAAAGTCAGTCGCCCACGGCTGTACCGGCAAGGGCAACGACCAGGTGCGCTTCGATGTCAGCGTGGCCGGCCTGGCGCCGGACCTTAAAATATTAGCCCCCGCCCGCGACTGGGATATGACCCGTGATGAAACCATAGACTACGCCAAAAAGTATAATATTCCCCTCCCCGTCACCGCCGAAAGGCCCTACTCCATAGACCAGAACCTGTGGGGGCGCAGCATCGAGTGCGGCGTTATGGAAGATCCCTGGGCCGAGCCGCCCGAAGACGCCTTTATCTGGGTCAAATCGGTAGAAAATACCCCGGATAAGGCGGAGTATCTTGAGATCGGCTTTGAAAAGGGTATTCCGGTGGCGCTCAACGGTAAAAAGCTGGACGGTCTTACCCTCATCCAGCAGGCAAATGATTTAGCCGGCAAACACGGCTTCGGCAGGATTGACCATATTGAAGACAGGGTAACCGGCATAAAGTCCCGCGAGGTATATGAAGCCCCCGCCGCCCTCCTCCTCATTAAGGCGCACCAGGCTCTGGAGTCGCTTTGCCTGTCCAAAGAGCAGCTCCGCTTCAAGCAGATTGTATCGAGTGAATACTCTGATTTGGTCTATAACGGCCTCTGGTTCACCTCTTACCGGGAAGACCTGGCGGCATATATAGAGTCCTCCCAGCGCTTCGTCACCGGCGCGGTCAGGCTCAAATTGCATAAAGGCGGCGCAACTGTAGTGGGGCGCAAGTCCCCCTACTCCCTCTACCGCCACGACCTGGCAACCTACGATAAAGGTGATGTCTTCGACCAGAGCGCCGCCGTCGGCTTTATTCACCTCTGGGGCTTGCCCGCCCGCACGCAGGCAAGGATGCAGGGCAAAAAGAAAAAGGAAGGCTAAAATGAGCCATATAAGGGGCCGCTTTAAAAAGGCGGCGGACAAAAAAGTGAACCAGTACACCGCCTCCATCCCCTACGATTGGCGTCTCTACCCCTACGACATCGCCGGCAGCATTGCCCACGCCCGCATGCTGGCAAAGCAGGGCATCATCTCCGATAAAGAGGCGGAGACCATCGTCATCGGCTTAAACGGCATCAAGGAGGAGCTCGCTTTGGGCCAGTTCGTCTTCAAGACGGAGCTGGAAGACATCCACATGCACATCGAAGCCCGCCTGATAGAGAAAATCGGCGAGGTGGGTGGCAAGCTCCACACCGCCCGCTCCCGCAACGACCAGATAGCTCTGGATATGCGCCTCTTCGCCAAGGACGCCGTGGCTAACACCCTGGTCGAGATGGGCGAGTTCCAGAAGGCGCTGGTCGGTTTAGCCGAAGCCAACAAAGAGGTAATAATCCCTGGCTATACTCATTTACAGACGGCACAGCCGGTGCTTTTAGCGCACCACCTTTTAGCCTATTTTGAGATGCTCCAGCGCGATGCCGCCCGCTTTATCGACTGCTTAAAGCGCGTTGATATCATGCCGCTGGGCAGCGGCGCCCTGGCCGGCGTCGCCTATAATATTGACCGCCAGTTTTTAGCCAAAGAGCTCGGCTTCAGCCAGGTGAGCCAGAACAGCCTGGACGCCGTCTCGGACCGGGACTTTAATATAGAGTACCAGGCGGCGGCAAGCCTTTGCATGATGCACCTCTCCAGATTAGCCGAAGAGATTATTTTATGGTCATCGGCAGAGTTCGGCTTTATCGAGTTGGACGAGGCCTACGCCACCGGCTCCAGCATCATGCCCCAGAAAAAGAACCCCGATGTCGCCGAGTTGGCGCGGGGCAAGACGGGGCGCGTTTACGGCAACCTGATGGCTCTGCTCACCACCATGAAGGCGCTGCCCCTGGCATATAACCGTGATTTGCAGGAGGATAAAGAGGGCTTCTTCGACACGGTGGACACCATCCTCTCGACGCTGGATGTCTTCTCCGGCATGGTCAAGGCTATCAAGGTCAACGCCCAAAACGCCCGTCAGGCTTTAGAAAAAGGCTATATTCTGGCCACCGACTTGGCTGACTACCTGGTCAGGAAAGGCGCAGCCTTTCGTGCCGCCCACGAAGCCGTAGCCAAGCTGGTGAGCTATGCCGTGGAGCAGGATAAACCGCTCGGCAAACTCACCGTCACCGAATATAAAAAGTTCTCCAAATTGTTTGAAAAAGACGTCTTATTTATAACCATTGAATCTTCTGTCGCCGCCCGTGATGTCGTCGGCGGAACTGCACCCAAACAGGTAGAAAAGGCTTTAGCGGCGGCTAAGAAAGCCATCGGAGACCGGGGTGGCCAATAAGCCGGAGGTAAAGCTCGCCCCCTCCATCCTCTCCGCCGATTTCGCCCGCCTCGGCGAGCAGGTTGCCGAAGCGGCTGATGCCGGCGCCGACTATATCCACGTCGATGTCATGGACGGTCAGTTCGTGCCCCCCATAACCATAGGCGCCCCGGTGGTGGCGGCTATCCGCCGCTGGACGGGTCTCCCCCTCGATGTCCACCTCATGATTGAGACGCCGGAACGGCAGTTCGAGCAGTTTGCCAAGGCCGGCGCCGATATTATAACTGTACACATAGAAACCTGCCCCAATATCAAACAGGTCATCAAGTCAATAAAAGATTTGGGGGTTAAAGCGGGCGTCTCTCTTAACCCGGACACACCGGCGGCTGCCATAACTGAAATACTGCCCGAAATTGATTTGCTGCTGGTGATGACGGTCAATCCCGGCTACGGCGGCCAGCCCTTTATCGAATCGACGCTGGAAAAGATAGCCAGTTTACGGGCGGAACTGGATAAGAAAAGCCTACCCGCCGAGTTGGAAGTGGACGGCGGCATAAATGTTGAGGTCGCCCCAAGAGCGGTCAGGGCGGGAGCCAGGGTGCTGGTAGCCGGGGCGGCTGTATTCGGTTCGGGGAAAACGGTAGCTCAGGCCCTCAGGGAGCTGAGGGAGAGCTTGCTCTAGCCATCTTGTGCTGGCTGCGCAGGCAGCGGGTGCACAGGTTCATCTTTTTGGGCTTACCCTCGACTATTATAGTAACCGGGTGTATATTGGGCACCCAGTTGCGGTTGGTATGCCGTTTAGAGTGGCTCACATTATGACCGAACTGAGGTGTTTTGCCACAGATATCGCACTTCAAGGTTTTTCTCCTTTGACTAATGGGTCGTTTTAGGGTAGAATTCCGTCGTCCATAAATATTAACACAGCTGGCCCCCGGTGGCAAGGATGAGATAGATGGCAGAGGCTAATTCCATCAGCGGTAAGGATTTGAGGGAGATGTTCATCGCCGCCACCGGCTGGCTGGAGAAGAGCGCCGCCGATGTCGACGCCCTCAATGTTTTCCCCGTCCCCGATGGCGATACCGGCACCAACATGCTCCTCACCATGCGTTCATCCATAGAGGAATCCTATCAGGTGGCTAACAACAGCGTCTCGGAGGTGGCCCAGGCCATATCCCGGGGGGCGCTGATAGGGGCCAGGGGCAACAGCGGTGTCATCCTCTCCCAGATATGGAACGGGCTGGCTCAGGGCTTGGACGAAAAAGAGACTATGAACGGCGCCGACCTGGTGGAATGCCTCCTGCTGGCCTCCAGGACGGCTTACAACGGCCTGAGCAACCCGGTGGAGGGGACTATCCTCACCGTAATCAGGGAGGCGGCTGAGGCGGCCAAGGTCCACGCCGCCGATGTCAGCAATGACGTCGTCTCGGTCATGGGAGCCACTGTGGAAGCCGCCCGGGAATCGGTAGCCAACACCCCCACCCTTTTACAGGTGTTAAAGGACGCCGGGGTGGTCGATGCCGGGGGGCAGGGTCTCTACACCATTTTGGAGGGCGCTCTCCATTACCTAAAAGGCGAAACCGACCAGCTTAAACTGCGCCGCCCCTGGATGGTGGCCAGCAGCGTACCCCTCACCGCCAGGCCCCCCCAGATGGTGGGGGCGATGGACGAAATCCCCTACGGCTACTGCACCAATTTCGTCATCAAGGGCACCGAGCTTGACCCGGAAAAGCTCCTCAAGCGGCTGGAGAAGAAGGGGCAGTCGGTAATTGTCATCGGTGATAACTCGGCGGTCAGGGTACACATTCACACTCTGGACCCCGGCGATATCATGCACTATGTTAACCCGCTGGGAACTTTACACCAGATTAACATACGCAATATGGACGAGCAGTACCGCGACTTTCTGGAGATGCAGAAGGAGCGCATGCCGGAGGTGGATACCGCCATCGTGGCGGTGGTGGTCGGGGAGGGCTTGAGCCAGGTTTTCACCAGCCTGGGAACGACCATTATCGTCCCCGGCGGCCAGACGATGAACCCCAGTACCAAGGACCTGCTACAGGCGGTGGAAGCGGTCCCCTCGGAGAAGGTCATTATCCTGCCCAACAACAAGAATATCGTCCTCACCGCCGAGCAGGTGCCGGCGCTGACCGAGAAAAAGATTCATGTGGTGCCCACCAGGACCATCCCCCAGGGGGTAGCCGCCCTTTTAGCATTTGATTACGAAGCTGACCTGGAGACCAACACGGTAAACATGTACCAGGCGCAGGCGGAGGTGAGGTCAATCGAGGTTACCCGGGCGGTGCGGGCTACCCGGCTGGGCCGACTGGATATCAAGAAGAATCAGGCAATCGGCTTCCTGGACGGAGACCTGGTGGCGGTGGGTGATAAAATGGAGGAAGTCCTTAACGAGGTGCTGGAAAGGGCGGAGCCGGATAAAGCCGAGGTGGTCACCATATACTACGGGGCGGACACCAAGCCAGCCGAGGCGGAGCAGGCGGCGGCGGCTATCCGTGAAGGCTATCCCCAGCTTCAGGTCGAGGTCGTTAAGGGCGGCCAGCCGCACTATAACTATATCGCTTCCGTGGAGTAAGGGGTGGTTTTATTATGACGGTCAAGATTATTACCGATAGCCTGGGCGACATACCTGCTGAATTAGCCGAAGAGCTGGGGATTACGGTAATCCCGATAAACATTATCTTCGGCAGCATCAACTACCGCGACGGCGTCGACCTGACCACCGAGCAGTTCTACGATAAGCTGGAAGCCAGCAAGCTCTACCCCACCACCATCGTCCCCCCCATCGGCCGCTTCGCCGAGACCTTCGATAAAGTCGCCGAGAAGTCCGGCGATATCGTCGTCATCACCAACTCCCACAAGCTCAGCGCCAGCTACGAAACGGCGGTGCTGGCCAAGGAGCGGATGAAAAAGAAGTGCCGGTTAGAGGTCATTGATTCCCTCCAGGCGGTTATGGCGCAGGGACTGATAGTTATGGCAGCGGCTAAAGCCGCCAAAGACGGGGCCAAGCTGGATAAGGTTCTGGAGATAACCCGCCAGGGCCTCCCCCGGGCGCATTCCCGCATGGCTTTCGGCACCCTGGAATATTTGCGGCGGGGCGGGCGTATCGGCAAGGCAAAGACCTTTCTGGGCACGGTGCTCAAGGTAAGCCCTATTTTAGGCATTAGGGACGGCGAGGTCTATCCCTTCGCCCGGGAGCACTCGCGGGCCAAGGCGCTGGACTACCTGTATGAATTCGCCGATGGCTTTACCAGCGTTGATGGTATAGGGGTGGAGCATGCCACCACCCCAACGGAAGCCGATGAGCTGGTTAAGCGGCTTGAGGCTCGCTTCCCCGGGGAGACCATCTACCGTTCCAGGGTCAGCCCGGCGGTGGGGGCGCATGTCGGCCCCCAGGTTTTGGGGGTGGCGGTGCTCGGCGACAGAGACCAGCCATGATGGTCAAGATTGTTACTGATAGCGTAGCTGACCTGCCGCCACAGGTGGTTCGAGAGCTGGGCATCACCGTCGTGCCGCTGGTGCTCCGCTTTGGCGCCGAAACTTTTCGCGACGGCATTGACCTTAACGCCGCCCAGTTCTACGAGAAGCTGAAGACCAGCCGGGCCTTTCCGGCTACCTCGGTGCCGCCGCCGCAGTCCTACGTTGAAGCCTATGACCGGCTGGCTGAGGAGGCCGATGCCATCGTGGTGGTGGCTGTTTCCTCCCGGCTCAGTGCCACCCACGAGGTGGCGCTGCAGGCTATCGGGGAGATGAAGAAGAAATGCCGTGTAGAGGTAGTTGACTCAGAAACGGCGACTATGGCCGAAGGCTTTATCGTGATTAAGGCGGCTCAGGCCGCTCAAGCCGGGGCTGAGCTTGAAGAAGTGATGGCGGTCGCTTATCAGAATATCCCCCGGGCGGCGTTTCTGGCCGCCTTTGACACCCTGGAATACCTCAGGCGGGGCGGGCGCATCGGCCGGGCGCAGGCTTTTCTGGGGTCGATGCTAAAGATAAACCCCCTCATCACCCTCAAAGAAGGCCTGGTTGAACCGGCGGGCAGGACCCGCTCGCGGGCTAAGGCCATAGACCAGTTATATGATTTTGTCGCTGGCTATACTCACATCGAGGAGCTATCGGTAGGGGACACTGCCTGCCCCGAGGATGCCGAGGCGCTGTGTGAGCGGCTCGGCGCCATATTTCCCAAAGAGCGTATCTATCGCTCCAAGATGACCCCGGTCATCGGTGCCCATACCGGCCCCGGCCTGCTGCTGGTGGCGGTACTGGGGGATAAATAATAGCTATGACAGTTAAGATTGTAACTGACAGCGGTTCGGACATTACCCGAGAGGAAGCCAAACAGTTGGGTATTACCGTGGTGCCGGTATATCTTCGTTTTGGTGACGAAGTCTATCGTGACGGAGTTGATATAGATAGCGATGAATTCTATCATAAACTGATGGCCAGCCCAATTCACCCATCTACTGCCGCCCCATCACCGGGAGATTTCGCCAAGGTATATGAGGAAGTAGCACAAGAAACTGGCGAGATTGTTTCCATTCATATCACCAGCAGGCACAGTGCTGTCTGTGAGGCTGCGTTAGCAGGTAAGGAGATTGCAGAAGGGAAAGGATGTCGGATTGAAGTTATCGATTCTAAAGGTGTGACAATGTGGCAAGGTCTTGTTGCCATAGCTGCAGCTAAAGCAGCTATGGCTGGATGCAGTCTACAGGAGGTGGTAAACAAAGCTCATGAGACTATTAGCCAAATGCGTGCCCTGGCACTTCTGGACACTGTAAAATACATAGTCAAAGGTGGGCGTCTGGGGAAGGCTCTATCTGCAGTAGAATCAGTGCTTAACGTGAAGCTTCTAATTACTCTGCGTGATGGTGAGATTCGCCCAGCCAAGATGGCGCGCACTCGAAGTAAAGGAATAGACCGACTCCGTGAGTTCATAAGTTCAGCTTTACACATTGAGGATTTAGCTATAGTTTATAGCACCACCCCTGACGATGCTCAAACACTAGCCGAGTATGCAGGTTCGCTCTTTCCTGACATAGTGCCTCAAATAGCAAGACTGGGGCCGGCGCTGGGCGTCCATGCTGGTCCGGGGAGTTTGATTGTAGCCTTGAGGGAGAAGGTAAGCCCTATTGGGGAGGAGGCTGGTGAAGAAAAGCCCTCAAAGAAGAGAATTTCTCTGCCCTCGTTACATTTGCCAAAGTTGAGGTTTTCTTACCCGCGGCTAGCCGCTTAGGTGAATGGAGACCAATCTGTGTTAACGAAGGTTGAGCCGCTGCGCAAGGTTCTTAAACTGGAGCGTGACAAGGGCTATGCCGATACGGCGGTAATCGGCGGTCTGGACAAATTTCTGCGCCGCTGGGCGGCTCAGGCATTAGAATCAATAACCTCCCCCCCTCTTATGACCGATTTCCGCCGGCTCCGCCTGGACGACCCCAAATACGCCTCTTTAAATCAGGAACAGCGCCAGAAGTGGATAAGCGATGTCTTCGCCTTTCTGGAATCTATAAAGACAGAAAAACCCGAAGTAAAACCGCCCCTCCCCAAAAGCGTTACTCCCCCCCGAAAGCGCGTTATAGCCGCTGTACCGGAGATAAGCGGGCAGTCTTTAGACCAGCCCGTCACCTCGCTCAAAGGGGTCAGCACCGCCATGGCGGCTAAATTCAAGAAGCTGGGGGTGCAGACGATACGGGACCTGCTCTACTTCTTCCCCCACCGCCACCTCGATTACAGCCAGACCAGGCATATCTCCGAGCTTACCGGCGGCGAGGAGCAGACCATCACCGCCAATGTCTGGCAGGCTCAGGTGACCATGCTCGGCGGGCGGCGCGGCACCGAGGCTATCGTCGGCGACGAGACGGGCAACGTGCGGGCGGTCTGGTTCAACAACCCCTATATCGCCAAAAGCCTGCCGACTAATGCCCGCGTCGTCTTAAGCGGCCGGGTAACCGTCTTCGGCGGCCGCCATGTCTTTGAGTCCCCGGAGTGGGAATTATTAGAGGATAAAGAGCTGGTGCACACCGGGCGGCTGGTGCCCCTCTACTCGCTGACGCGGGGCTTGAAGCCCCGCCAGGTCAGGAAGCTGATGAAGCAGGTGGTCGACCGGTTCGCCGGGCAGGTGGCTGACTTTCTCCCCCCCAGTTTAAGGCAACGCTGCAATCTGCTGGAGCTGCCCCGGGCAATCTTTCAGGCGCACTACCCGGAAGACGAAACGGCTAAAGATAATGCCAGGACCCGCCTCGCCTTCGACGAGCTATTTTTATTGCAATTAGGCGTGCTGGGCCGAAAACACGAGTGGCAGGAGAGCCAGCCGGCGGCGCCGGTAAGTGTTGAAAAGCCGGTGCTGGACACTTTTCTGAAATCTTTACCCTTTGAGTTAACTGCCGCCCAGCAGAAGGTGCTCAAAGAATTATTAGCTGATTTAGCCAAGCCGCGGGCGATGTCCCGCCTGCTTCAGGGCGAGGTTGGCAGCGGCAAGACGGTGGTGGCTACAGCGGCGCTGCTGGCGGCGGCATCCAGCGGCTACCAGGGGGCGTTCATGGCTCCCACCGAAATTTTAGCCGAACAGCACTTTACCAGCGTCAGCGAAGTATTATCCCGCACCGCGTCTGAAGTTACCGAAGAAGACAACCTGTGCCGCTTCAGCGGGCTTTTAGCTAAACCGCTTAACTTAGCCCTCCTTATCGGCGATTTAAAACAGGCAAGCAAGCAGGCAATCCAGCAGCGCATCCGTGACGGTGAAATTGATATAGTAATCGGCACCCACGCCCTCATCCAGAAGGATGTCGATTTTAATAAACTGGGTTTAGCCGTGGTCGACGAGCAGCACCGCTTCGGCGTCGCCCAGCGCTCGGCGCTGCGGCAGAAGGGCTTTAACCCCCACGTGCTGGTGATGACGGCAACCCCCATCCCCCGCACTTTAGCCCTGACCCTCTACGGAGATTTAGACCTCTCGGTAATAGACGAGCTTCCCCCCGGCAGGCAGACAATCAAGACCCGCTGGCTAAAGTCAGCGCAGCGAACCAGCGCCTACGCTTTTTTGCGCCGCCAGGTAGCCGAAGGCCGCCAGGCTTTTATCATCTGCCCCCTGGTCGAAGAGTCGGAGGCAATCCAGGCAAAGGCGGCGGTAGCCGAATATGAACGTCTGTCAAAAGAGGTCTTCCCCGACCTTAAACTGGGCTTGATTCACGGGCGCCTGTCGGCGGCGGAAAAGGACGGGGTAATGCACAAGTTCCGCGCCGGCGAGTTGGATATTTTAGTTTCGACGCCGGTGGTGGAGGTGGGCATTGATGTCCCCAACGCCACCGTCATGCTGGTGGAAAGCGCCGACCGCTTCGGCTTGTCCCAGCTGCACCAGTTCCGTGGCAGGGTGGGGCGGGGCAGCCAGCAGAGCTACTGTATGCTTCTGGCGGAAAACCCCTCCGATATCGGCCGCCAGCGTCTGGACTTAATCGAAAAGATTCAGGACGGCTTTGAATTAGCCGAAGAAGACCTCAAGCTTAGAGGCCCCGGCGAGTTCTTCGGCACCCGCCAGAGCGGCCTGCCCGACCTGCGCATGGCCAAGCTCTCCGATGTCAAGCTCTTGGAATTAGCTCGCACCGAGGCAATCAGGCTCTTTGAGCAGGACCCCGCCCTTAGCAGCCCCGCACACAAGCTGCTGTCGGCAGAGGTAGCCCGTGTCTGGCAGGCTGGCGGCGAGTGGAGTTAGATAAAATATAGTTAATTATCCCCTTGCATATAGCGCAATGAGTTGGTAGAATATGGTTAACCGAGGTGTCTTGCTAAAAATGAAGTCGCTTACTTAGAGCCTGCAGGCCTGTTTGGTGGCTCAGCAGGATTTTTATTTTAAAAAGGAGGCAAAGAACTTGAAAGGAACAGTAAAAAAACTTATCCGGGACCGGGGCTTCGGTTTCATCACCGCAGAAGACGGCACCGAGGTCTTCTTCCACCGCTCCGATTTGCTCGCCGCTGACTTCGACACCATGGAAGAGGGCGCCGCTGTGGAGTTCGACATGGGGACCGGGGCTAAAGGCCCCCGGGCTGTTAAGGTGCAGGTAACGGAGGCAGCTGAATAGAGTAGTATTATGCTGACGGTAACGGCGCAGGCGGCGGCAAAACTGAAGGAAGCCATCCAGGCGCAGACGGAAGATCTAGAGCTGGCCATCAGGCTGGTTCCCTCGGCGGCCAGGCCCAACCAGCTGGACATGGCGCTGGCTAAGAAAAAAGAGGGCGACCAGGTGGTGGAAAGCGGAGGCTTCGAGGTCTTGTTCGTCAGCGCCGAGTTGGCCCAGGCGCTGGACGGGATGGTCATTGACTACCAGGACACGCCCCAGGGTCCTCAGTTCAGTATCGCCAGGTTGGTTCCCGAAGGCGAATAGTTAACCACGTTTTTCTACCCATACCCACCCGCCCAAAAGGCTGTGCCTTTTAAGGAATCTCTTTTCCCCCGCCCTACATTGGGGTGGTAGTGTTTTTCTCCCTTTTAAGGCGTTTAGAGAGGTCTAACCTCTATAGGGTGGGTCAGGGTGGGAAGAAGAACTTCCGTAAAAAGGTAAAAAGTTTTGTGCTATAATGAAGTTTCTCGTTGAATCTTAAAATCTAAAACGAAATAGATGATTAAGCAGAGGATTATCGAGCTGCTGGCGCAGGCGGCTAGTAAAGCCCAGGAGTCGGGCAAGCTGCCCTCGGTGGCGGTGCCCGAAATTATCATAGAGCACCCCCAGAACCCCGACCACGGCGACTATGCCTCGAGCCTGCCCCTGAAATTAGCGAGGGCAACCGGCACCAGCCCCATGCCCATTGCCGAAGCGCTGGTCGGGCTTATCTCTCCCGCCCCCGAAGTTGAAAGCGTCACCGTGGCGCCGCCGGGATTTATCAATTTTACCCTTAAATCGGGCTGGCTAACCGGGCAGGTGGAGGCTATCCTCTCCGCCGGCTCTTCTTACGGCAATATCGATTTAGGCAAGAAAAGCCGCGTTCAATTAGAGTTTGTCAGCGTCAACCCCACCGGCCCCCTCCACGTCGGCCACGGGCGCGGGGCTATTCTGGGCAACACCCTGGCTAACGTGCTGGCGTCCGCCGGCTATAAAGTGGAGAAGGAATACTATGTCAACGACGCCGGCAGCCAGATGGACGCTTTTTACCGTTCCCTCTACGCTCGCTACCAGCAGGACTTAAAGGTTGACGCCGAAATGCCCGCCGACGGCTATCTCGGTGACTATATCGTTGACTTGGCTAAGGAGATTACCGCCGATGAGGGCGATAAACTTCTATCTCTGCCGGATAAGGAGGCGGTAGCCGAAATCGGCAGGCTCGGCCTGGATAAGATGCTGGCGCAAATCAAGGGGGATTTAGACCTTCTCGGGGTCAAATTCGATGTCTGGTTCCGCGAGCGGGAGCTCTTTGATAAGGGTCAGTACGACAAGGTGATGACTCTTTTGCGTGAAGGCGGCTATATCGCCGAGCGGGAGGAAGCCACCTGGTTCGTCTCCACGGCTCTGGGCGAAGATAAAGATAACGTGGTGGTGCGCAGCGACGGCTCCCCGACATATTTCGCCACCGATATCGCCTATCACTACAACAAGTTCGTGGAAAGAAAATTTGATAAGGTAATCAATATCTGGGGCGCCGACCACCAGGGGCACATCTCCCGGATGAAGGCGGTAGTTCAGGCGCTGGGCATCGCCCCGGAAAGATTAGTGGTGATAATCTCGCAGATGGTGACGCTGTCCCGCGGCGGCGAGGTGGCCAAGGTCTCCAAGCGCAGCGGCGATATCATCACCCTGCGCGAATTAATCGATGAGGTCGGCGCCGATGCCTGCCGCTTTTTCTTTGCCGCCCGCTCCGCCGATAGCCAGATGGACTTTGACCTGGAGTTAGCCAAGAAGCAGTCGGCGGATAACCCGGTCTACTATGTCCAGTACGCCCATGCCCGCATTGCCAGTATTCTCAAGCTGGCTGAAGAGAAGAAAATTGACTACTCTGCCGGCGATATCTCTCTGCTCACCACCGAACCGGAGCTTACTTTAATCCGCAAGATGCTGCTGCTGCCGGAGATGGTCGAGATGGTAACGCTGACTCTGGAGCCCCACCACCTGGCTTACTACGCCCAGGATTTGGCGACGGTGTTTCATAGCTTCTACAAGCAGTGCCGCGTGGTCTCCGATGACGAAGCTCTGTCAAAAGCGCGGCTTAAATTGGTGGCCGCCGCCAAAATAACGCTGGCGCGGACGCTGAACCTTATGGGCATGACCGCCCCCGATAAAATGTAAAGAGGCTTTACCGCCCCTCCCCCTTGTACTTCCGGGTTAGCTCCTTGTAGACTCCGGGCGCCTCCTCCACCCACCACAGCTGCTCTTTGGTAGCCTTGCCCATCACCCTCCCCGGCACCCCGGCCACGAACGACCCGTCGGGTATCTTGGCTTCCTGCTTGACCAGGCAGCCGGCGGCGATGATGCAGTTGTTCCCTATTTCGACGTCGTGTAGCACGGTGGCATTCATCCCGATAAGCACTTTATCGCCTATTCGGCGGCAGTTGAGCACCGCACCGTGCCCGATGTGCACGTTATCCCCGATGACCACCTCCTCGCGGTATTCGGGGTTGGACAGGGTGCCGGAGTGAATCACGCAGTTATCCTCGACGGCGGTATTTTCGCCGATTCTAATACTGCCGAAGTCGGCTCTGATTACCGCCCCCGGCCACACGCTGGAGTGCTCCCCGATTGTTACCTCCCCGATAACATAGGCGGCTTCGCTGACGAAGGCGGTTTTGGCTATCTTTGGTGTTTTATCCCCTAGGCTTCTAATCATTCTTTCCTCCTGTAATAATCCCCTCTTATTATAAGCCCCCCGCCATTGCTTTTAAAAGTTGTTTTTCTTCCCACCCTCCCACCCTCATAAGCTGCGCTTCTATAACTTTCTCTCCCCGCCCCTAAAAAGACATAAAAAAAGAGGGGCTTTGAAGCCCCTTTAGATACCTTGTATAAACATCTTTAGTGTGTTGTTATGTTTCCTGTGGTATCTCTGCTGGGAAGTAAGTAATACGCTTCCCGTCTTGTATATTCATAGTATGCTTATCCCTAGCAATATACGAAGAATCAATAAAGCAGTGTTTTGCATTAGGCTTAAATGGTTGTCCGTCAGTACCATATTCAACGAGCAGGTGGGGACCTGGATGGTAAATATCACCTATTTCGTCCAATGCGATTATCCTGTCATATGGGATTATTCGTAACTCAATAAACCAAGCTCTATTGGTTTCGGGAACCTTGTCCCACCAATAATTGCGATATCTTTGCCCAAGATTATTGGGATCCCACCATTGCTCCTTCTGGCCAGCTATTATTGGGTGTGTAGGAATGCCAGCATCGTATTTTGATAAAATGTCGTATTCCTTGGTCTCCCAATTTGCATAGGCGTAGTGTTTTTTATAAATAAACGCTAAATGGTCAGGTGGCTGGTGAGAGTAAAACTCCCAATATCTCCAATGAGGTGACTTAATAAATTCGTTAGGCAAATCAATAGAAGGATAACTCTCATCTCGTGGGTCTCTAATTAAAACACTTTTTTGATTAGGACGATTGATGTCTCCGAGTTCATTTGTCAATTTCCGCTTCAGTGTTAATCTAGATCTGGTCTCAGTTTTAAGTGATCTACGCCTTACTTGTAGAGAGATGTTGAAATATGCGAAAAGGAGATGGTCGTTTTTGGGCAAGAAAAGCCGATCCTCAACCTCGGCTTTACCCCAAATATAAAATTCCTCAACGCCGTGTTTTATAACCTCCTCCCTAAAAGCATCTCGTGCAGCTTTGGAGAAGTCGCAGGCAGCAACGAGCATGTAGCCGTAGGGCTTATCGGTAAGACCTGAGAGATTGCTGGTAACAATGCTTCTTATTCTAGCGGGGCCTATTTGGCGTTCCCTCTTGCACTGAATAATCCATAGACGGTCTTGCGATTCGATATCTCTAACTGGAATGGGTTCACCATCTGTGGCTTCATCCTCATAAATAATATCAGATGACGGCGTCTTTTCTATGGCTCGGATATCTATCCCCTCGTCTGCTCCTGTGCGTCCTGTTGCTTCAAGAGATCTCCATTGCCTGAAGTCATAGATAAGCTGTCGGATAAGATCCTCAAATCTATGGGGTTCTAAATCCTCAAAATGAAGCGGGTTCAAAGTCTTAGTTGGTTGTGGCACGGTCTTGCTCCCTTAACTCCCCCCTTTAACGCGGATTATACAACTAAAGGAAGTGGTGTCAAGAGATAGCTGTTTTAATAACCTCCCCCCCTCCGCCTTGTCCTAGTCTCCCCCTTTGTGCTAAACTTGCCTGTTAAAGGAGGCTAGATGAGAAAGCGCGTTTTTTCGGGCATTCAACCGACCAGCAATATTCACATCGGCAACTACCTGGGGGCAATAC
>Ga0307430_1000931_pt1 | contig 23117 bp, 22 predicted proteins | sample SalMarWE160130MG_FD_202159 | JGI IMG/M metagenome (GOLD analysis project Ga0307430, IMG submission 202159) | Salt marsh sediment microbial communities from the Plum Island Ecosystem LTER, Massachusetts, United States - WE1603-130 | ecosystem: Environmental > Aquatic > Marine > Intertidal zone >...
TCCTACGAATCATATTGAGAATGTCTGGTCTGTCCTTAAGGGATTCATTAGAAGAACCTATCACCACTATCACAAAGAATGGCTTCCTCTCCTCCTGCGGGAATTCGAGGCTCGCTGGAACACACCAGATCTATTCATTTCACCCTTATATTACTTACGTACATGCTTAGTGGCTGTTCCAACTCGTTGACAAACGCCGAGATTGAGAGGATTGACAAAGTGGCTTGATAATGTTATTATTGAGCATTGCCAAATTTTTGGTGATCTTGCTACGGAGCGTCGTAGATTCGTTCATTACAACAGGAAGGAGATAAGCTCTTGGATACCCTCAAGGCAGTGGTCCAGAAGGTGATCCGAGATGGGAAGCATGGCCCCTTTGCGGTCGCAACGTCCGAACAACTGGAAGGCTCGGTGACGTTTTCACTCGAGCCTACCGTTTGGAGGGAACAAGACTGGCCCGAAGAAGGCATGATGGTTTTTCTCGGAGAGCTTCGGCGGAAGCGCGCCGGATGGCGCGCAAAGACAGGACGGTTCTGGAAGCCGTCTGACGAGCAAATACAGCAAACAGAAAGGAGCAATCAGATGCAGTTCCTCTATCCCACCAGTCGGCAATTCCCGTTCGACGAAACATGTGAGAAGATCGTTCGGGAGCTTGAGAAGCGCAACTGGCAGGTACCCGGTATTGAGGTGGAGTTTCAGAAGTACGGCAGCGGAGCACAGAAGCTATGCGCCGTATGGTTGATAAAGAGTAATGATTTCAAGCTCCGATTCGGCCGCGTACAGCGTACCATGCCTGGCGGTCGGTGGAACGATACCGCTGCCGTAACCGGGATCGTGATTCCGAAGAAGGAACTTCACGTTTACGAAGAGGAGTCGGGGCCCACCTTCTATTTCTACGTCGGCAACGACTATGATCGAGATCGCGAGAAGTTCATAAGTGCTTCAAGGGTCAATAGCCGGCTCAATCATGAGCCAAGGATATATCTCGAGTACACGGGTAGAGCGAATCAGGAAGGAACTCATTCGTATTCACGCAGTCGTTCTCCGTATCTCGTTCACACGAACGATCTTGGTAGGCAGTATGACCCCAAGGGCGACGAGCCGAAGTTCTTCAGCACCTATGAGGTCATGGCGGAGTTTTCGCACTATCTTGAGAACACGGTGCTCGCGATGATCCTGTCGGAACCCATCCCCACGGAACGGATTGATACCTTCGCCGAACCAGAGTCGATTCCGTTTCCTGAATCCGTTGGTTCGCTTTTTTGCTTCGGCGAGTGGCGCGAGGCGGAGCGGATCAAACAGGGCAAGAAGGATTCGGAGAAGCTTGATCCGATAGACCGATACGGTCTATCCGGCGGCGGCTATCGTCTGATGCCGCTTGACGGGCATGGAGACGGGACGGTGCCGGAGATCGCTTACGACGGATTCCTGTGGTGCGGAGTCGGTGAGGTGACGGAATCGACGGAGATTGATTCGCTTGATGTCCCCGGCCATTATCGATGGTCTGACAGAGAGCGATATGTGATTCGGGTGAAGCCGGATCGCGCGAACGATATCTACATCGCCGATCACGCGGCATATGAGAAGCGACGGAAGGAACTCGCGGATTCCATCAAGGGCCGCGATCAATTCACGGATGCCGAGGTTGCCGGTTTCCAACGCGCTCGCGCTCGCACGATCATGCCGATCAACGAGTACCAAGGCGGGTACGAACAGCCCGTCGTGCTCATTAGGCGGGAGCTCTCCTTCGATGAGGTCGAGGTCGTGAGCGGTCCTTTCAAGGATCATTTCGATCTCTGATTCTTGAACCAGTGCAGCTAAGGGTGTGCGCAGAGTCATCTGTGCACACCCTCTTTCTTTGTTTATGGAGGGTTGACGAAGCCTGTCGTTTCTGCTTAGATATGCCCGCCAAACAAGAACCTTCAACCCGGGAGGCGCCTATCGTGCGATACATCTCGTTGACCTCGATTTACTGAAACCAGCTCGACGACGGAGGAAGCATGAAGCTCGAGCCGTGATTCCATGATGATCACTCGAGCCAAATGCCTCTCAACTCCGGCACCCAATCCATTCCTGCGACGTTGTACTCCAAGCGACCCGCGGTGAGGTAACGGGTGCCGACAGACCCTCGCATCGCAAACCCTTGGACGGGCCGCGGTGCGAGGGTCACTTTATTTTTATTTCATCTCTAACCCTTGCGGAGCGCATCAAAACGTGTTTTCATTGCCATGGGTCTACGGTCACACATCTCCCTCGACCGGGACCGGCCGTAGTTCCACTCGACCCTCGAAGCCGCCTTACCCAACATCTGTGCGGCTTCGAGGGTCACTTTTTAAATTACAAATTACAGATTACAAATTACAAATTATTTTTACTCACGTCATGAGATAATTTGTCATCTGTAATCTTCAATTACTGTATAACCATCGCATCCCCGAACGAGTAGAAGCGATATCCCTCCTTCTTCGCTTCCTCGTATGCGCGAAGGATCATCTTCCTGCCGTCATCCAAATCGCCGTGCTTCTCTCCCACGAATGATGAGACGAGCACGAGAAGCGTGGACTTGGGGAGGTGAAAATTCGTGATCATGGCGTCAACGGTCTTGAATGTGTATCCCGGCGTGATGAACAGGTTCGTAAATCCTTGATGGATGCTTGATTCGAGTGCGCGGACCGTGGTCGTTCCAACGGCGATTACGCGTCCACCGTCAGTCTTCGTTTGTTTGATGAGGTTTCGTGTTGCTTCAGGGACGCTGATCCACTCCTCGTGCATCTCATGCGCTTCGATGGTCTCCGTTTTCATCGGCCGGAACGTGCCAAGGCCCACGTGGAGCGTGAGGGTTGCGAATGCGATCCCTCTTGCTTTCAGGTTTTCGATCAAGTCCGGCGTGAAGTGAAAGCCTGCGGTCGGCGCGGCCACGGATCCGGTTTCTTTTGCGTATACCGTCTGATAGTCTTCGGATTGATCGGGCGCCTTCTCCACGTACGGAGGCACGGGCACGCTTCCGGCCGTATCCGTCCACCCGATGAGATCATCAGGATTCCGGTTGAACGTCGCGATGACGGTTCCGTCAGGTCGCTTATCGTTGATCGTGCACATTACATCGTCTTGGAATGAGATGATGGAATCTCGTCCGATTTTCTTTCCCGGTTTAGCCAGCATGATCCAGTCGTTGTTTTGATGAGGACGGAGGAGGAAAATTTCGATTGTCTGTTGTCGGTCGGAGAGAAGGATCGTGCCTTGAAGTCGGGCGTTGAAGACCTTTGTCTCATTGATGACCAAAAGGTCGCCGGGTTTCAGGAAGTCTCCAATCTCAAAGAAGCGGCGGTGCTCTATGCTTCCGGACGCTCGATCAAGCACAAGCAGGCGCGAATGGTCGCGCGGACGGATCGGTTTCTGGGCGATTCGGTCTTTTGGGAGGTCGTAGTCAAACAGGTTTGTTTTCATGCGTGTCAGAGCGTAACAGATTCCAGATAAAACAAGCAATAATCGTTTTTCTTTGCTAGAATGTATCCATATGCGCGAGAGACAGGGTTTTACGCTCATTGAGCTACTCGTCGTAATTGCGATCATCGGTCTTTTGGCAACCATGGCCGTGGTGAGTTTTAGCGGAGCGCGGGTGAAGGCTCGAGACGCGAAGCGCATCTCCGACATGAAGCAGATTTACAATGCCATTGAGTTGTATAATGACGAAAACGGGCATTATCCGATTGTGGCCACGTGGGCTTCATTTGATGCACCGTCGTATATGGGGACGGCGGTCACAAGCCCCGCAGCGGCGAATTTAACGGCGGCGCTCCAGCCGTGGCTTGGGACGAACATTGGGGATCCCAAGCGGACATCATCACCAAGTAGCGGATATTTATATTATTCAAATGGGACAAACTGGTGCATACTCCTCTATTTGACGCCTGAAAATTTGAATAATTATCCGGATTCATATGTGTCTCCGAAGCGTTGCGGCGGGGTGGATGCAAATGGAGTGTGTAATGTGGCGGGCTGGCAATGGGGGCCGTCGCAGGCAGTATTCATCGGATCTTCAATTTATACATCCGGTCCAAATATAGGATGTTAACGTAGGGGCGGATCGGCGATCCGCCCCTATTTTGCTAGAATGTATCCATATGCGCGAGAGACAGGGTTTTACGCTCATTGAGCTACTGGTCGTAATTGCGATCATCGGTCTTTTGGCAACCATGGCCGTGGTGAGTTTTAGCGGAGCGCGGGTGAAGGCTCGAGACGCGAAGCGCATCTCCGACATGAAGCAGATTTACAATGCCATTGAGTTGTATTACGACGAATACGGGCACTATCCGATCCCCGTTACAACCTGGTCATCTTTTGACGCTCCAAATTACATGAATGTGGACATGACAAATCCCGCGGCTACGGATCTTACGGCGGCGCTTCAGCCATGGCTCGGGACCAACATCGGGGACCCCAAGAGTCTTGGAACTGATAGCGGATACCTATATCGCCAAGCGAATTCAGGTCGGGATTTTTGCATTTTGATTTATAAAACGCCCGAAAATATGAATAACTTTCCCACATCCATGGTCGTATTTAGCAGATGTGGCACAATAGGCGGAGATGGTCAGTGTTCGGGCCGGAACAATATATACATGGGGAGTTCGGCCTTTCCGAACGGATGCTAAGGAAATCCGGCGGATCTTGCCAAAAAAAGAGCTTTCTGGTACATTCCTCCCGCTTATGAAGAAGGACATCCACCCGGAATACCACGCGGACGCCGTGATTACGTGCGCCTGTGGTAATAACATGAAGGTCGGTTCCACGGTCAAAGAGACCCGCGTGGAGCTCTGTTCCGCATGCCACCCGTTCTACACGGGCAAGCAGAAGCTCGTCGATACGGCGCGGCGCGTGGAGAAGTTCGCGGAGCGCGCGGCCAAGAAGGGAGAAACGGCCCGTGGTGGCAAAAAGGCGAAAACCGAAAAGCGCGCCAAACAGAAGGCCGAGAAGAAGGCCAAGAAGCAGGCGACGGGCCTCATCAAGGATTCCGAAGCTTAGATTTGTTAGAAATGCGGATCCCGAGCACATCGGGATTTTGTATTATGTTAGGGAGTTAGGGGGTTGGGGAGTTAGGGGGTTGGGGTTTAGGGGATTTGCAGCCCATCATTTATACTTACTTCGCTCTCAACGAACTTATGACGATTAATGAAATGAACAAAGCTCTTGATCAAGCGAAGAAAGAGCTCGCAGAACTCGAGGAGCGCATTGCCGCTCCGGAAACACTCAGCAACCAGAACATTCTGCGTGAGGTTAGCGTTGCGTATAAGCACGCCAAAGATGTGGTTTCCGTCGGGAAGGAATGGAAAAAGCTCGTTCAGGCCAAAGCGGATGCTGAGGAAGCGATCGCTTCCGGAGATGAAGAAATGGCGAAGCTTGGAACCGCGGAGCTTGAGCGGATCGCCATAGACCTCTCTGCGGCCGAAGAAGCGTTTGAGACGGCGCTCGTGCCGCCGGAGCCGCATGACATGAATGATGTCATCATTGAGATTCGCGCCGGAACCGGCGGGGATGAGGCATCGCTGTTTGCGGAAGATCTCTTTCGCATGATCGCGCGGTATGCGGAGCGTATGGGCTGGAAAACCCAACTCGTATCCGAGTCGCGTTCCGAGGCCGGCGGATATAAGGAAGTCATTTTTATGGTTGCCGGTGAAGGCGCCTATGGCCGGCTCAAGTACGAGAGCGGCGTGCACCGCGTCCAGCGCATCCCCGTCACGGAAAAGCAGGGACGCATCCATACGTCCACGGCAACCGTGGCCGTGCTCCCGGAGATCGAGGAAACGGAAGTCCAGATCGATCAGAAAGACCTTCGCATCGACACGTTCTGCGCCGGCGGCAAGGGCGGCCAGTCCGTGAATACCACATACTCGGCCGTACGCATTACGCACGAGCCCACGGGCATCGTGGCTTCTTGTCAGGACGAGCGTTCTCAGGTTCAGAACAGGGAGCGCGCCATGCAGATTCTCCGCGCGCGCATTTGGGAAGCGCAGGAAGCCAAGCAACGGGCGGAGATTGATGCGGACCGCCGCACGCAGATCGGCACCGGGGAGCGGAGCGAGAAGATCCGAACGTATAACTATCCTCAGGACCGCATTACGGATCATCGCATCAAACACTCCTGGCACAACATCGATACCATCCTCGACGGTGATATGGATACGATTATCAACGCGCTGAAGCGGGGGAAGGAAGGGGAAGAGGAGTCGTGAAGTCGTGAAGTCGTATAGTCGTAGAGTCTATTCTGAAAACTTCACGACTGTACGACGATCTGCCATATGGATGCCATCATCATGTGCGCCGGAAAGGGGACCCGGCTTCGACCGATCACGGATTCGATCCCGAAGCCGCTCGTTCCGATTTGCGGGCGTTCGTCGCTCGAGCGGACATTGGACGCGCTCCCGTCCGAGGTTGACCGTATCATTCTCATCGTCGGTTACCTTGGGAATATCATCAAAGAGCGCATCGGCACCCGTCTGGATGATCGGGAAGTCGTGTACGTTGAGCAGGGCGTTCTGAACGGAACCGGAGGTGCATTGCGGTGCGCGCAATCCTCCATCCGATCCGATCATTTTTTGGTTTTAAACGGCGATGACGTGTACGTCGGAGAGGATTTTGCGGAACTCCTGAAATATCAACATGCGCTTTTATATAAACGAATGGCGTGGGGAGGGAGTGCGGACGCATGGGTCATTGATGAGCGGGGGATCATTGCCGGCATGGAACAGATCGAGCCGGGTCCGCAAGTGAATTTAAACGTGGGAGCGTATCACCTGGGACGCTCATGGTTCGACACCGAGCCCGTGCTTTCGCCCGGCAAGACGGACGAGTGGAGCATCCCGCACGCCGTTCCGCAGATCGTGGAACGTGGATTTCCGGTCAAAGGCATCCGCGCGCGCTTCTGGATGCCCGTGGGCACGCCGGAGCAGCTGGAGGAGGCGGAGAAAGAGCTAAAAAAGTGAGTGGTTAATTAAAGTAAAAGATACTTGACAAATTAATAGAATCGTGCTATAGTAATTTCGTTCCTTACAATAGGGCAAAATCCCGTCAGAAACAGCTTTGTTGACCCGATGGTTCAGGTCAAGAAAGCCGTTTATGACAAAAAGGGAAATCCCGCGAGCGAATGGTCGCTCAACGGACGTACCGACGGTGAAAACAAGGAGTTTGTCATGACGAGAGCTGTCACCGACGAACAATTCGGCCATTACAGCAGACGCATTCAGGATATGGGGATCCGCGTGCTGAAGGGTTCCGTTCCATTCCAGCGCACCATGGACGGTTTACGAGCGCTCGCCGAGAAAGACCAGAGGGGCTTCGTTGATCTCGTTGGTCCGGCCTACCCCAAGGGTACGATCGCCTTGTCGCTTGATATGGACATTTCCCTCTCGATGGAAGAGATGATCCGCCGCGGCAAGTATGCTAACGAGGGTGAGGCCCGAGAGAACATCACGGAAGACCGCTTCCCGATCAACCGCGACGTGCCGGAACCCCGGTACTCTACGACCGTTCTGCTCATCCCTCCGTACCGCGAAGGAATCACCTTCAAGGATCAGGAAGCGGAGATGGAAGCGAACCGTCTCCAACAGCTCGGCGTCGCGGAAACGCTGGCAATCGGAGCGCGGTACCCGCATCTTCAGTACGCCTATTACATCGTCGGAATGGGTTCCTCTTGGCGCGATTCCGACGGTAACCGGGGCTCGCCCGTTCTGTGGCAGAGCGGCGGCGGGCGCGAGCTCGGCCTGCGCTGGCGTGGCCCCGGGCACCAGCTGGGCGCGAGCGATCGTTGCGTTGCCCTCCCGCAAGCGGGCGCTTGAACGCTTGGACCTTGGACAAGAACCCTTTTGTCCTTGGTCCGCCGAAGGGTTCTCACTACGTGGTGAGAACCCTTCTTTATTTTTGCGAAGCGTGCTATTTTTTGCGTGGAACGCATGTCAGCCTCTGACCACGGTTTTGGGCGATGCGATTCTGGATAACTTGGCCGCCCCCGGAATGGCGCCGGATACGTCTCGCGCCAGCGTGGAAGCTTGATATCCCAAAATTGTAGATGCTTGGCGTCGCGGGCTCGCGGGCTTAATGCCCCGTATAAAATTCAGCCGGGAGAGAAGTCAACCGGCGGTGAATCGGATGGTTCGTGACGCGATGCGGTTCCTCTTGGCGCGATTCCGACGGTAACCTGAACTCGCCCGAACTGTGGCAGAACGACGGCAAGCGCAAGCTCAACCTGAACTGGCGTAACCCCGAGAACCAGCTGAACGCGAACGATCGTTGCGTTGCCCTCCCGCAAGCCTCTGCATGGATGCGCTCCGTTTTATCCGGGGCGTTTTTCGTTCACGTGTTTTCGCCATCCGCCCAGCATTTTTCCTACTTCATGGATTGGATTGGAAATGCCGGCAAACGCTTTATGATCCATTAGTTTTAATTCCCAGGCCACCTGCAACAACAACTTGACGCTGTCCAATTCCTTCGAAGCGGCATCCAAAATAGCTGTTTTTTGCGCGGCTGGGGCATAGCTGGCGGAAAGAAGCGTTTCGAGAAGGTTGATGAAAAGTCCGTCTATTCGCATCCCGATGGAGTAACGTGACGGCCGTGGAAATTTTTGGAGTTGTTTATGCCACACCTTATACGCCTCCATGGTTTTCCGAAGCACCGGAGGCTGTGAACTTGACTTGGGTTTGGCTGGGGGGGGGTATCATAAGCTGACTTGTCATTTATCGTTATGAAAACGCATTGTCCGATTACGCTTCAGGAGGTCGCTTCTCTTGAGAATCTCTGCGCCGCATGGGAGGAGTTTATCTTGGGGAAGCGAAACAAGGAAGACGTGCGTTTGTTTGGCGAGTGCCTCGCTGATGGAATCATGGTACTGCATGAGGATTTGACGGACGGAAGCTATCGCCACGGTCCGTACGTCCACTTCCGCATCTCCGATCCTAAGCCGCGGGATATCCATAAGGCCAGCGTCCGTGATCGTCTGCTCCATCATGCCATCCATCGCCTGCTTTATCCCTTTTATGACCGCCTGTTCATCGCGGATTCGTTTTCCTGCAGGGAAGGGAGAGGCGTGCATAAAGCGCTGGATCGGTTTCGAACCATGGCGCGAAAAGCGTCAACGAACCACACCCGCACCTGCTGGGCGCTCAAATGTGATATCAGGAAGTTTTTTGCGAGCATTGACCACAACATCTTACTTTCAATCCTTGCAGAACGAATAACGGATCAGTCCTTACTTGATCTTCTTTCCCGCATCATCAGGAGCTTTGAAGCGTTGCCGGGTAAAGCCTACCCCGAGCGGAGCCGAGGGGGTCTTCCATTGGGCAATCTCACCTCCCAGCTGTTTGCAAACATCTACATGAACGAGCTGGACCAGTTCGTGAAGCGGTTTTTACATGCGCCCTTCTATATTCGGTATGCCGATGATTTTGTGTTCCTGTCGCATGACAAAGAGCGTCTCATCTCGTTTCTTCCTCTTATCAAGTTATTCCTGCAGGAACGGCTCAAGCTCACCCTTCATCCAAGCAAAGTCTTTTTACAAACCGTAGCTTCCGGCACGGACTTTTTGGGTTGGGTGCATTTCCCGCGCCATCGCGTGCCAAGAAGAACGACAAAGAGGCGGATGCTTGCGCGGATACGAGAATGTCCGGAAGATCCAACGCTCCAGTCGTATCTCGGCATGCTGTCGCACGGGGACGCGTGGGAGCTGTCGGAGCGGGTCAGGAATGAGAAGTGGTTGTGGGGAGAGGGAGAATGAGAACCCGATTTCTCTTTTAAGATCGAGAGTCCCTTTTTTGCAGGGAGTTAGGGATGAGAGCACCCCCTAACTTCCTTCTTCTTGCCAAAAATCCGGCTTTTTGCTAATCTCTTCCCACCTCGGAAATCCATTCCGAGCCATAAATCACACATCAATCTCCCTATTTCGCGGCCTTGCCCGGTCGCATGGTACGATCCGGGTTCCGTGGAAGGCGATTGAGAGGCTAAAAAGAACAATTATCTATGCCTACCATTCCATCTCTCTTAGAGATGCTCCAGGCGGGGGTGCACTTCGGACACCAGAAGTCCAAGTGGCATCCGAAGATGGAGAAGTTCATCTTCGGCGACCGTCAGGGAATCCATATCATTAATTTAGAGGCTACGCGCGAGCGGCTGGAAAAAGCCTGCGCGTTCGCAAAGCAGATCGCCGCCCGTGGCGGTACGATTCTGTTTGTCGGCACCAAGCGGCAAGCCGTCGACATCGTGGCGAAAGCCGCGGAAGCGTGCGGCATGCCGTACGTGAACAAACGCTGGCTCGGCGGGACGCTCACGAACTACGTAAACTTGGCGCAGCTCCTTCGCAAGTATAAGGATCTGAAGCGCAATCTTGAAAAGGGCGAGCTCGGGAAGTACACGAAGCTCGAGCAGCTGAAGTTCAGCGAGCAGGTCCAAGCGTACGACGAGAAGATCGGCGGACTCCAGAACATGACGCGCATTCCGGATGCCGTGTTCATTCTTGATATTCGGAAAGATAAAACCGCCCTTCAAGAAGCGGAACGCCGCGGCGTCAAAATCATCGCCATCTGCGATACGAACGTCAATCCATCAGATGTGGCATATCCGATTCCCGCGAATGACGATGCGGTCAAGTCTATCGAGATGATCGCGTCCACGGTTTCCGCCGCCATCAAAGAAGGACATGACGAATGGGAACGAAATCGTGCGCGCTTGGGTGGAACGCTCGTTTCCCCGGCATCGCGCATGAAACGAGAGGAATAATCAAAACCCGCCCGGTGCCATAAACAGTAATCAAGAGTGGAATTTGGAATTTAGAATTTGGAATATCCATCAGATAGCCATATAATTCATTTCAAATTCCATATTCCGAATTCTAAATTTCAAATTCGACTATGATTGACGCGAAAACCGTTGCCGACCTCCGTGCGCGAACCGGAGCCGGCATCGTAGATTGTAAGAATGCACTCGAAGAAGCCGACGGAAACGTCGAGCAGGCCATTGAGGTTCTCCGGAAGAAGGGTGCGGCCAAGGCGGCCAAGAAGAGTGCGGAGCGCCAAACCGCCGAAGGGCTCGTGGATGCTTACGTGCACGCCAACGGCAGCGTGGGCGCGATCGTGGAGGTGCAGTGCGAGACGGATTTCGTGGCGCGCAACCCGGAATTCAAGGAACTCGTGCACGACATCGCCATGCAGGTCGTTGCCATGAGCCCGCGCTACGTTTCGCCGGAGCAGATTCCGGCGGACGTCGTCGAGAACGAGAAAGCCGCGTTCATGGGCGCGGATGATCTCGCGGGCAAGCCGGATGACATCAAGGAAAAGATCGTGGAAGGCAAGATGAGCAAGTGGTATCAGGAAATCTGCCTTTTGAACCAGCAATGGATCAAGGATGATGGCAAGACCATCGCCCAGCTCATCGATGAGAAGATCGCGACCATCGGGGAGAAGATCGTGGTTGCGCGCTTTTCCCGCATGGAGCTTTCGGCGGAAGGAAAGGACAAAGAGTAAATGAACAGAGAAAAACACCTTCGGAACGCGAAGGTGTTTTTTAATTGCTGTTCCCTTCCATGGTTTTCATTCCGCCATTGAAGTATGACAGGTCGCTTGATGTGCAGAGTTTGGAAATGGCATCTCCGGAAATATGTTTTTTGGATAAGAAAGCTTTTTTTGGTTTGGGATCGTGGTGTGTGAGAAGTCCCATGCGCGGCCAGTACAGGGTCCGTTTCCAGTGTCCTTCTTTGTCGATATGTGTGTGTACCGGTTCGCGGTCACGTAGGCGTAGTATTTCGTTGAACGCTTTTTTACGCAACACGGCTTTGTTTTTTTCCGTTCTGCTTACAGCTTCTATGTATCTCGCCAGCAGTAATTTTTCCAGCATGACCGCAGCAGCTCCGTGGTAAAGGAACAGATCGCGATATTTTTTATCGAACGTTTTATAGTCAATGGGGAACATGCGATTCGTATGAGCCCACATTGCATCAAGAATGAAAAAATCAACAGCTACTCCCACGTCGGACACGTTATTTCGTTCCGGAAGTCCCCATGGGCAGGTGGCAAGTCGTTTTTTTTCTTTTTTCAGAGGCAAGGACTACGATGTAGTCGATGTTTGGGAATTTCTTCTTAAATTGCGCGATTCCGGCATCGAGCAGATCGGATGCGCCCTGAAAGTGCCACGAATTTTTTATTCGTAACAGGCTGTCTTCCAGATATTTTTTACGATACCAGGACGTTTCTCCGTTGTAGGCGTGCACGATCGTTACGTTTCGTAAGCCCGGTCGCTTCGACCAGTGGTTACGGATGATTTCCATGTTGATTTTCGCATCATCAATTCGATTATGAGTGTATAGCAGTACGCCGATCTTCATAGGTCATCATCATACCTACTTTTATTATGATGGTACAAGCGCGGTGAGCTTTTGGTCATGTAAAGTTTGCTTCGCGCTTTTTTCCCGCATAGAGCTTTCGGCGGAAGGCAAAGAGGCTTGCGAATAATCAACAGGATCGAAAAATAACCCCGCCGCGTTTAACGCGATGGGGTTATTTTGATCGCTTCTCGGCGCCTCCGATCATGGTAATTTTTTTTAAATAATCTCCCGCGTGGTGTATGATGGAGTTCAACAATATGCCTAGAATCGCCATCAACGGATTCGGCCGCATCGGCCGCAATACCCTCAAAGCCGGCTTCGGAAAGCCGGGATTCAACGTCGTTGCCATTAACGACTTAACGGACACAAAGACGCTCGCGCACTTATGTAAACATGACACGGTCTATGGCGCGTATGACAAATCGGTTTCATCCGACGGTAAACACCTGAAGATCGGAGGAACAAAGATTCCCGTATTTTCGGAAAAAGATCCGTCAAACCTTCCGTGGAAGACTCTGAACGTGGACGTGGTCCTGGAGTGCACGGGGTTTTTTCGGGACAAGGAGAAAGCATCGTTGCATCTCAAGGCCGGCGCCAAGCATGTGATTATCAGCGCTCCGGCAAAGGGCGGGAATGTGCCCACGCACGTCATCGGCGTAAATGATAAAAAGTACAAGAAGGAGAAGATCACGAATAATGCATCTTGCACCACGAACTGCATCGCTCCGATTGCGGCCATCATCGAAGGAGCGTTCGGCATCAAGAAAGCCATGATGACGACCATCCATTCCTACACGGCGGATCAGCGTTTGCAGGACGCTCCGCACAGCGATTTACGCCGCGCGCGAGCAGCCGCAATGAACATCGTTCCGACCACGACCGGGGCGGCTATCGCGACGACGGAAGTCATCCCGAAACTCAAGGGATTATTTGATGGCATTTCCATCCGCGTTCCGACACCCGTGGTTTCCCTTTCGGATTACACGATCCTCTTAAAGAAAAAGACAACCGCGGAAAACGTTAATGAGACTCTAAAGAAAGCGGCAAAGAACCCGCTCTTCAAAGGCATCGTGGAAGTGACGGATGAACCGCTGGTTTCAAGCGATTTCATAGGCAATCCCGCGAGCGCAATCGTGGATTTGGGTATGACCAAGGTGATTGATGGAGATTTTCTCAAGCTCATCGTGTGGTACGACAATGAGTGGGGATACAGCAACCGATTGGCGGAGATGGCGATCCGAATCGGAAAAGGCAGTTAGCTTTTGACTGTTGGCAGCTGGCCGGAAAAGCCAGTCGCCGGCCGCCGGCCGCCGTATGAAACTTCGCGTACTCCCAAAAAGTCTCAAGCTTCGCAACAAGCGCGTCCTCGTACGCGTTGATTGGAATGTTCCTCTCCATTTTGATGCAGCGACGGGGAAGACGGAGAAGGTTCGACGCTCGCTCCCGCTCCTCAAGGATTTGCGGAAGCGGGGAGCGATCGTGTTCGTCATGACGCACCTCGGGCGTCCGAAGGGCAGGGAAGCGGCCTATTCCACGAAGCCGCTCGTTAGAGCGATCCGTTCGTACACGGAACTTCCGGTGCAGTACCTCGATGCGGATTTTTCGAATGCCTCGGGCGTGAAGGCATTCGCCGAGCGGGTAAAGACGTATGAGAGCGGAGATATCGTTTGCCTTGAGAACGTGCGTTTTCAGCCCGGAGAAGAGGAGAATGATCCGAAGATCGTGAAAGCGTATGCGTCGTGCGCGAAGATCTTCATCAACGACGCATTCGCGAGCTGCCATCGGCCGCACGCCTCGGTCACGGGGCTGGGGAAGGCTCTTTCATCGTATGCGGGCCCGGCGCTCATGGCTGAAGTGAATGCACTGGACAAGATCCTCACAAAAGCGAAGCGCCCGTACTACGCATTCATCGGCGGAGCGAAATTGAGCTCCAAACTCCCCGTCCTCGAACAGCTCCTGAAGATCGCGGACAAGGTGTTCATCGGCGGGGCCATGGCGCATCCGTTCTTCGCAGCCAAGCGGCTGAACGTGGGCAAGTCGTTCATCGAAAAGAATGCGATCACCGTCGCGCGAACGTACGTGAAGAACAAAAAGATCGTTCTGCCCACGGACGCGATCGTGGCGAATCGCATTGCGCGCGGAGCCAAGGTGCGCCGTGCGGATATCGCGGACGTGAAGAAGTCGGAAATCATCGGAGATCTCGGGACCGAGACCATGCGGGCGTGGGTTCAGGAGATCCGTAAAGCGGAAACGATCGTATGGAACGGTCCGTTCGGCGTTACGGAAATTCCATGCTTTTCTCACGGGAGCCTGGTTATCGCCAAGGCCATTGCCCTTCGCGCGAAGGGCCGTCCGTTCGCGGTGGTGGGCGGGGGAGATACGCTCCCGATCATCGCGGAGACGGGAATGCGGGACATGGTGGACTTCGTTTCGACCGGCGGAGGCGCTATGTTGGAATTCATCGCGAAGAAAGGGAAGCTTCCGGGACTGAAGCCGCTCCAATTAAAATGAATTGTATGAGAATCTTTGATCGGTTTTTACGAAAAAAAGATGCACAAACTTCTAGGAACGGTAAAATTACCGTAAAAGAGATTTTGGATTTTGCTAAAACGTATGAAGAGTTAAGACCATTTTTTGCCTTCTTTGTGTATTGTTTTAGAAATATTGTAGATAGTGAAAAAAAAATCGAGCAGAAAGTAAAAGAAATTCAGACTAAAACACAACAGAATTTAAAAGAGGATCAATTATTTAAGGAATTATGGATTTTACGATACGTTTGTTTATATATATGGTTTATTGATCTTAGACCGCCAAAAGATCAGGCTGAACTGTCAGATGAACTGTTGGTTATAAATAGCGCACTTAAAAACGTTTTGGAGGAAAAAAATAAATTAGACTATTTGCCATGGCTTAATGACGGATTATCTGATTTTAATATTAGTGAATTAAACTTTAATAATTTAAAACAATTAAAGAAAGATTTTTCAGAAAAATTAGCAGAGAGGGTCCCGCATATTGCATTTGAGTGTACGGAAGGGAGGCTGGGTGGTGAGTTACATGATTTAGTTACTGAGTTAATCATGGCGACAATTCAGAGAGACAAAAAAGTTTTTAGTATGGATGATGAAAGCGCTTTGACAGAGGAGGGGGTAAAAGATATTAAGAATACAATAGTAGAAATGAGCGAGGTAAGACGCGAGATAGCGGAGAATTTTATGAATTCCGTTCATTAGAGTTATTATGAATCTTATTGCGCGAAGAAAGAGATTTAAGAAGGCGAAATACAAGAAAATATGAAAAGAAGAGATAGTATTAAACTCCAAAACATTCTTCCTAATAAGCGTCTCTCGACTCTCGCTATAGTTTTTTTTATTTTTGCTATTACGGGAATATTTCTTGATTTTGAGTGGATTGCGTATGCGATTATTCCGTCGTGGTTGCTCTTTTTGATTTGCGTTTGGCGATTTGCTATTACAACAAAGCGTAAATGGCTACTTTGGATTGCGGGGATAGCTAATGTTATTATAATTTTAGAAATTGTAAGATATATTTTTTATTTTGAGATGTACAGTCCAAGCCCGCTTGGAATATATGCTGGTTTTTTACTCGGTGGCATCATCAATATTGTATCAGCCATAAAAATACGAAAAGAAAAAATCGTTGCAGTATCTGACGAGAATTCAGTCTCTCAAAGAAATGATGTGATTCTTTGGATTATTTTAGTGCTCGCCTTTTTGATTTTTGTATGGTTGCAACCCAAATAAATCTAAATTTTAGGGTAACTTTGTGTATAAATCCTACTATTATTTAATCTATGCTTTCCTCTTCTCGTATCACATCCATACGCGCGCGGCAGATTCTGGACTCCCGCGGGAATCCCACGGTTGCCTGCCGCGTCACCTTATCTTCCGGCGCCACGGCTGAGGCCAAGGTTCCGTCCGGTGCATCGACCGGCATCCATGAGGCGCTTGAGCTTCGCGACGGCGGGAAGAAATATCAGGGGAAGGGAGTCATGAAAGCCGTTCAGAACGTCAATACGATCATCGCGCCAAAGCTTCGGGGCAAGGATGCGCAGAAACAGGAGAAGCTGGACCGGATGATGATTGCGCTCGACGGCACGCCGAACAAGTCCAGGCTCGGCGCGAACGCCATCCTCGCGGTGTCGCTCGCCCTCGCGCAGGCAACGGCCGTTCATCGGAAGATGCCGCTCTGGAAGTCGCTCCGAAAGACGTTTGACTTCAAGCGGCCGGCCGGACTGCCGATCCCGACCATGAACGTGTTAAACGGCGGAGCGCACGCGAATTGGGCGCTCGACGTGCAGGAGTGCATGATCGTGCCGCGCCAGCGCACCATGGCCGAGCGCGTCCGCGCGGGATCCGAAGTCTTCCATACGCTCGCGAAGATTCTCAAGCAGATGGGATACGCCACAACCGTGGGGGACGAGGGCGGATACGCGCCGAAGCTCAAGAACGTGGAAGCGGCTTTCGAACTTCTCGTCCAAGCCATCAAAAAATCCGGCTATCGCCCGGGCACGGACATCGCCCTGGCCACGGACGTGGCGAGTTCCGAGTTCTACGACAAGCGGAACAAGATCTACCACATGAAGACGGAGAAGAAGAAATATACGTGGAAGCAGCTTCAGAAACGCTATCTGGATTGGCAGAAGAACTTCCCGCTCATTTCCATTGAAGATCCCTTCCACGAAGATGATTGGGAGGCATGGAAGCAGTCGCTCCCCTCGCTCAAGAAGAAGTCCGTGATCGTTGGGGATGATTTCTTCGTCACGAACGTGGAACGGCTCAAGCGCGGCATCGACGAGAAGGCCGCGAACGCCATCCTCATCAAGCTGAATCAGATCGGATCGCTGACGGAAACGGTCGCGGCCATCACATTGGCGCACAAAGCGAAGTTTGCGGTCTCCGTATCGCACCGGTCGGGCGAGACGGCGGACACGACGATCGCGGATCTCGCCGTCGCATCCGGCGCGGAGTTCATCAAGACCGGATCGCTGTCGCGCTCGGATCGGGTGGAGAAGTACAACCGGCTGATGGAGATTGAGATGGAGATGCGATAATAGCGAGAGGGGTTCTCTGAGATAGTGTTTGCGGATTTACGTGCTGACGCGTTAACGTCCGGTGTCCGTCACGCGGCAACCCCCTTACTCGTTAACCCGACAGCACGATAACAATTGCATTGAGCGGATTAAGTCCGAGATAGCAACGTTTACCAGTGGGTGCATTTTGATTGATTGCATCATCAATTCGTGATATCGTAAAACAGGCAAGGGCGGGATAGCGTCGATCGTCGAGGCCTCCCGTTTTTTGTTCGCGTTACGGACGTTTGTGCTTCAGGAACAAGACGCATCATCCGTAACGTACATCCCTGTGTCCGGTATATGAATAAGAAGATGACGAAAAAAACAACAAAGGGCGCAAAAACAGCAAAGGCGCTTCCGCGCGTCGTTTTTGTGATTGGTCCCACATCGAGCGGTAAGACGGATTTGGGCGTGAAGCTTGCCAAGAAATACGGCGGGGAAGTCATTAATGCGGATTCCCGCCAGCTCTACAAGCAGGTGGATATCGGAACCGGAAAGCCGGTGGGAGAACGCGGGGAGTACTTGCGGCACAAGGCATTCATGTATCGAGGCGTTCCGCATTACCTCATGGATTTTTTGCCGCCCACGGAGTCGTACGCCGCGCCGCAGTGGCGCGAGGCGGCCATGAAAGCGATTCGAGGCATTGAGCGCCGCGGGCATTTACCGATTGTCGTCGGGGGGACGGGGCTGTACATCAGCGCAATCGTAGACAATCTTCAGTTTCCGCACGTGGAGCCCCAAATGGCATTCCGGCGGTCATTTGAGAGCAAGCCGCTCCGCGAACTCATCGCCCTCCTATTGGTCCTTGATCCGGATGCGTTCGAAATTGTTGATATCAAAAACAAGCGCCGCGTGATCCGTGCGCTCGAAGTATCCACGTTTTCGGGCAAGAAGTTCAGCGAGCTTCGGAAGAAGGGGGAGCCGGTGGTCGATGCGCTACAAATCGGGATCGCGCGGACATCCAAAGACCTGAACGCGCGCATCCGCGTGGCCGTGGAGAAGATGGTGAAGCGCGGGCTGGTTAAGGAGATCCGCGAACTCTTAAAGCAGGATATTCCGTTAAATGCGCCGGCGCTCACGGCGCTCGGGTATCGCGATTTCGCGGAGTACCTGCTCGGGCGCGTGACGCTGGAAGAAGCCGTGGAACGGCTCAAAAAACAAACCGTGCAATACGCAAAGCGCCAGCTCACATGGTTCAAGCGCGACCGGCGCATCAACTGGGTCAAGAGCGCGGACGAAGGGGTGAAGGTTGTGGGGGAATGGCTGAAAACGGACGATCGCGTCTAACGCGATGGGGGATTATTTCAATAAAAATATAAAGGCGCGGATGAGGAATCTCATTCGCGCCTTTTACGTTGAGGGGCCTTGGCCCGTTAGGACGATGCTTCCCTGCTTCTGCTCTTGAAGACTTCGATCACGGTTTCGATCGCGTCCATAGCTCGTTGTTCCGAGATGTTGAAGGAGTCACGGCTGTTGGTTTCCATGATATCGATATTGAACAGGCCAAATCGTTGAACGGTCTTCCAGAATTCCTTTCGCCATTTCGGTTCCGAGGTGAAGATTTCTGCGCAAGAAGTCCATTCAGACACGCCCGCGATGCATGCGATAGCGATATCTCCCAGGTCCGCGCCTTTTGCGGAACGCGGAATAAGACGTATGATCAATCGTTCCTTGTCCAAGAACACGGATATTCGTAGGGTGGGCTTTTCGTATGCCAGACGGATGGACCACTTGTTCCCCGGTCCAAGGCGACTTTTATTCATCGCACGCTTGAATCCCACGCCGTTCATGCGAAATTCTTCCATGATTCGGAACAGATACGTCGTGAGGTCGTTGAACGTGTATGGGCGTACTTCCTCGCTGTGAGGTTCGTGTTGCGGGGTCTCCGGCTGGTTTTGAAGGGTCATCCCGTCTCCTTATGGTTTGAGGATGCGTATGTAATATAGGAAAAAGAGGATTTAGTCAAGAAATTTCAGGAAGTAAGCAAGATAACAGACCACAAGGAACAAACAAGCTCCAAATGACAAATTCCAAACAGCTCTTTTTGGAAATCAGAGACCCGGATGGGCACATGCCCTCATTGAGAGGGATTTCGGAACATTGAAGAATTGGAATTTATTTGTTCCTTGTTGTTTGGTCCTTGTTCCTTCAAAGCGTTCCACATTATTGACATAGAGTATTCTCCTGCGTACGTTATGGGGCATATGGCCTGGCCCAAGCTCCTCGTGCTCGTGCGCCACGCGGAATCCGAAGGAAACATCCGGACCGCGGATGAGCGCGCCAAGCTTCCGATCGCCACGCATTCCCTGGGCATCACGGAACGGGGACGCAAACAGGCGGAGATCACGGCGGCGTACCTGAAAGAACAGGGCTTTTCGTTCGACGTGCGCTACGTGTCGTACTACCGGCGCGCGAAAGAGACGATGAACATCCTGTGTCCTGATGAACGTGCGTACGAGGACCCGCGCCTGGCAGAGGCCCAGCGCGGCATCTGGCACACCATGACGCACGATGAGATCGCGGAGTACCTTCCGCATGAGATCGAACGCAAAACGCGCGAGGGCTACTACCACTACCGCCCGCCCGGGGGAGAGAACTGGGCGGATGTGGAGATGCGCATCCATAGTTTTCTCGGCACCCTGTCCCGAGACTGCGAAGATCAGCGTGTGCTCATCGTGGTTCACGCCCATTGGCTCATCTTATTCCAGCGGCTTATCCACCACTATTCCATCGACGAAGCCGTGCGGCGCTACGAGGAGGCGCAGTTTAAAAACACGTCCGTTACCATCTATCGCGGAGAACGCATCGACGGCAGGCCGCGGCTCATCCTCGATCGCGAGAACGTGGTTCCGTGGGAGGGGAGGCTTTAAACATTCGTGACGTGCATTCCTTTAGGCGTCGCTTTTCTACTTCTCACAACGCCATTCTGCAATTACGATCTCCACTACGGCGTCACCCCGAGTGAAGGAGCGCCGTCGGATTCGAAAGAAGCAGAGCGCTCCTCGCGACGAGCCGAGGGGTCCCTTTCGTGCCTCCGAATCCCTTTACAAAGAAACCTCACGCCACGTAACGGAAGCGCCATGGTCTTAGTTTGGCACGTTGCGACCGGAAAGGGACCCCTCGGCTCGTCCGCCTTCGTTCACACACCAAACAAGTTTGGCGTGTGAACTCCGGCGTCCTCGCTCGGGGTGACGCCGTAGTGCGGATCCTGTCGCACTTTCGGGTTATGCGGCGAATCGAGGCGACGGTGTAGTGGAGCGGTAACCCTGCAATGAGATTACACGGTGGAGCGGTCAATGGCATAAATTAAAAAGCCATCAAGTGATTTCTTAACAGCCTCCTCTTTAATTTCTCCCGTGGGACATTACCTCTTCCAAGGGGTTCTTCGCCCCGCCATTGGATTGGGAGCTTCGGACGCTCCTCTGCGGGGCGGGGCTCAGGATGACGGGGTGGGGGATGTCCTCGGGGGCGGGGGCACCCCGCCCTTACGCCACCGTGGTCATCATCCAATAATCTTTTTCGCCAGCTCCTTCACCGCTTCAGGGTTTGCTTTCCCTTCCGTGGCTTTCATGGCACCTCCCACGAACCACATGAGGATCTTCTCGTTTCCGGATTTGTACTGTTCAACCTGCGCGGGGTTTTCCGCGATCAGGCGTTCCACGACAACGCGGAGTTCGTTTTCGTCCATGTTTTGACCGAGGTTATGTTCCTCCATGAGGTGGCTCGGGTCTGCGCCGTGCTCAATCATGAGCCTGAGGAGCTTCTGGCCGTTCGCGGAATTGATCTCGCCCTGGTGCAGGATTTTGATGAATTCCGCGAAGTTTTCCGGGGTCACGTTCACTTCGCGAATGGTCCGGTTCATTTCCGTGAGAAAGCCCGCGAGCTTCGACGTGAGCCATCCTCCGGTGAGTTTTGCGAGGCTCGCTTTCTGGTCTTCCGCTTTATCGCTCCCGATCCATTCGGCAAGTTCGCTCATGACGTGCTCGGCATAGCCTGTCCAGCCCTCATTTGCCACCAGGAAGGCCGCATTTGCCTCGGAGAAGCCGTATTCCTCCTGAAGCCTCCTCCGAGTCGACCCGGGCAGTTCCGGGAGCTTAGAGCGCATCATATCGCGAATTTCCTGCAGATTGACCGGGGGCAGATCCGGTTCCGGGAAGTAGCGATAATCCGCGGACCCCTCCTTGCTCCGCTGGTCCGTGGTGACGCCGCGGTTCTCATCCCAGCCGCGCGTACTCTGGAGCGGCGGCGTGTTCGTATCGTACAGATCCGTCTGCCGTTCGATCTCATACGCGAGTGCGCGCTCAACGGCCTTGAAAGAGTTCAGGTTCTTTACTTCCACTTTCGGATTCAACTCAATCTGTGCCGGTGTTCCGTCGTCATTCAGCGGCATGAGCGAGATGTTCGCATCGCATCGCATCTGTCCCTTTTCCATGTCCGCGTCCGAAACGCCGATGCTCCGCATGATGGATCGAAGTTCCTGCAGGAACGCCTTGGCTTCGGCCGGGGAGCGAAAGTCCGGCTCCGTGACGATCTCGAGGAGCGGGGTGCCGCCGCGGTTGTAGTCCACGAGCGTGGAGCTGCCGTCCGGTGCGTGCTGGTTCTTGGCCGCGTCTTCTTCCAAATGCGCACGCGTAATACCGATGCGCACTTCTTTCCTCGATGCGTTTTCATCATCAACCGTGATATCAAGCTGTCCCTTTCCGCATACCGGAAGGTCAAACTGGGATATCTGGTAGCCCTTGGGCAGGTCCGGGTAGAAGTAGTTCTTCCGGTCGAACTTGGCCGTATCCGGGATTGCGCATTTCATGGCGTGGCCCGCGAGCATGGCGAGCTCCAGCGCATGCGCGTTGAGCGCCGGGAGCGCGCCGGGCTGACCCGTGCACACCGGGCAGATGGCCGTATTCGCCTCCGCGTCTCCTTCGTTGATATTCGCGCAGGAGCAGAAGAGTTTGGATTTCGTCTTTAACTGGACGTGGATTTCCAATCCGATGATGGGAGCGTATTTCATGGCACGAAGGTTATCGCAGGACGGCGGGGGAGGCAAGGGCTGGCGTCGTGCGTTGTGCGTGGTGCGTGGTGCGTCGTTTTCTTTATGGGTAAAAATTCTTTACGAGAACCACGTACCACGCACCAGGAACCACGCACCAATCCAAAGCTCCGAGACGAACCCGGAGCTTCTCAATAATTCGAATGATGCCGGAGGCTACTTCGTTTTCACGAGGTTCAGATACAGCTTCACCTGGAAGATGTACATGAGCGGGATGAAGGCCGCCTGCACGATGCCGTTCACCAAAATGTTCGCGCCGGCGACGGCCGGATTTTGATTCTCGGTTCCGACCATGGCTTGGTAGCCGCCCGTGCCCGCGAGCTTGGTTACGATCCAGAATGCGACTCCGGACACCGCGACGAGTAGAAAGCCGAAGACGATCACGGCCGCGATCTCCCTTCCGAGTATGGGCCAGAATCGATTTTTGGTGAGGGCCCAGGAATCCTTGATCGCTTGCGTTCCTCTCTTGCCGCCGTCAATCACGGAGAGCTGAGAGAACGTCAGGCGTATTGCGAGGTAGATGCCCGGGAGAACGAGCAAGATGAATCCGCCGAGCGTTGCGAAGCCGACGAGGAGCCCCACCAGGATGATGGGCCAGAACAGCGTAAGAG
>Ga0307430_1000935_pt1 | contig 23084 bp, 20 predicted proteins | sample SalMarWE160130MG_FD_202159 | JGI IMG/M metagenome (GOLD analysis project Ga0307430, IMG submission 202159) | Salt marsh sediment microbial communities from the Plum Island Ecosystem LTER, Massachusetts, United States - WE1603-130 | ecosystem: Environmental > Aquatic > Marine > Intertidal zone >...
TGATGGTTTATTAGTATTGGCTTTACTCCATATGCCTTTTGCAAATTTTCTTCATTAAGTACTTCTTGAGGTGTTCCTATCTTCTCTATTTTTCCTTCGTTTAAAAGGATAAGACGATGAGAAGCAATACTTGCCAAATTTAAGTCATGAAAAACAGAAATGATAGTTAATCCTTCTTCTTTAAGAGCTTTTTTTAAGAGATTTAACATCTCATATTTATAGTTTAAATCTAAATGAGAAGTGAACTCATCTAAAAGTAAGAGTTGAGGAGTTTGAGTTAAAGCTTTGGCTATGAAAACTCTTTGTCTTTCTCCTCCACTTATTTTTTGAATATTTTTTTCAGATAAAGGTAAAGCTTGGGTTTTTACCATTGCTTCTCGAGATATTCGATAATCTTCAAGAGTCTCACCTTTTATTCGAGAAATATAAGGTATTCTTCCCATAAAGACTACTTCTTTTGCTTTAAAGTTAAAGGCAATCCAGGTATCTTGAGATACTACTGATACAAATTTAGATATTTTTTTTATAGAAAATTTATTTAAGTTTTCGCCCAACAAAACTATATTTCCTTTGCCGGGTTTTAATATCCCTGAAATAATTTTTAAAAGAGTACTTTTTCCTGAACCATTAGGGCCAATAATTCCCAATAATTCTCCTCTTGATACAGAGAAGCTTATATTTGATAGAGTTTTTTGATAACCATTATAAGAGAAATTTACTTTTTCTACTTTTAAAATAGTCTCAGGAAAAGACATTTTATACATTTCTCCTTTGTAAAAGATAAATAAATAAAGGAGCACCTACTATAGCAGTTACAGCTCCAATTGGTATTTCTGTGGGAGCAATAATAATTCGGGCAAAAGTATCACATAATATGAGGAAAATCGCACCAAAAAGTGCTGATGTTGGAAGCATAACTCGATGGTCCGGACCTACTAAAAGACGAGTGATATGAGGGACTACAAGCCCTACAAACCCTATAAGACCGGTAAAGGAGACTATACTGGCTATAATTACTGAACCAATAAAAAAGATGCGAATCCTTAGTTTCCCAGTGTCAACTCCTAAGTGAAGAGCCTCTTCTTCTCCTAAAGATAAGGCATTTAAGTCTAAAGAGGATGAAAACAAAAATAGACAGCCAACAATTACCGGAATAGTGACTATAGTTATTTTACTCCAGTTAGCAGTGGATAAATCTCCCATAAGCCAGAAAATCATAGAGTGTAATTCACTTTTAGAAAGAGCTAAAAGTACAGTTATTAAAGCAGAAAAGAGAAAATTTATAGCTACTCCAGCAAGGAGTAGTCCGGTTGATGCTAAGGTATAACTAATTTTAGAGGACATATATACCAGATAAAGAGAAAACATTGCACCTATAAAGGCAAATAGAGGAAGATAAGAAGCTAAATAATATCCGGTACTATATTGTAAGGCAATACCAATACAGGCTCCCAGGGCAGCTCCTGCTGAAACTCCTAAAATATAAGGGTCGGCTAAGGGGTTTCTTAAAATTCCCTGGAAAGCTCCCCCCACGGTAGATAGGGCTGCCCCGGCAAGAATAGCCATAGTAATCCGAGGAATCCTCAGTTGCCAGATAATTAAACTGTTAGTTTTGTCTAATGAGCTATTCCATATAAGGGAAAAAATTTCTTTGGGGTGGATAGGTATCACCCCAAAGTTAAGACAAACAAGACTTACTCCCAGGATGCCTAAACTTCCCCCCAGAATCATCAAGACTAATTTTTTTCGCCAGTTGGTATAGCCGGCGATTACTTTTGGTGATTTATTCATGGAAAATTTCATATAGCAATTCAAGCCCATCTACTAATCGAGGCCCTGCACGGTAAAAGAGGTCTTCGTTTACTATAAAGATATTTTGTGTTTTGATTGCCGGGATATTAGACCAACCAGGACGCTGAGAGATATTTTTTTTAATTTTTGATTCTTCTCCAAGGTTCATTGCTCCAATGGGAATTATAATTATATCTGGTTCTGCTTCCGCTACAAATTCTGGGCTTATTTTTACCCAACCAGGGAGACTGGCAGCGATATTTTTCCCCCCGGACAAAATAATCAATTCATTAAATAAAGTTCCTTCTCCCGGAGTGTAGATGGTTTCGTAAGTTCCTCCGATAAATACATTGGGACGGTTAGAAATAGTAATTTTGGAAACTTCAGATTTAATTTTATTAACTCTTTGCGATAAATCTTCTACTAAAGTGTTCCCTTTTTCAGGTATTCCACAAACAGTAGCTACCATCTTTAAGCTTTTGAGAGTGTCTTTGATAGATAAAGGTTCAATAACTAATACATTAAAACCCAATTCTCGTAAGCGTGGAATTTCCTTTAATTGGAATCCTGCATAGGCTAAAATAAGATCTGGTTTTAAGGAAGTAATTTTTTCTAAGTTAAGAGGTGACATTTCCCCTATTTTTTCTACTTTTGTTGCTTCTTCAGGATAATTGGTGTAATTTGTTACTCCGACTACTTTATCACCAAGCCCCAAGTCAAATAATATTTCAGTATTACTGGGGGCAGTTGAGATAATACGCTGAGGTTCCTGGGGGATGGTAACCGCTGTTTCGGTGTCATCGATTATGGTTAAAGGATAATTAACTGTAGTTCCGCTATCATCGATTACAGTTAAAGGTAATTTATCGCTTTTTTGAGACTGAATAGCGAAAAAAAGAATTAATGCTAAACATAAAAAAGTAAATATTAAGATTAATTTTTTAGAAAATTTCATGATTGACCTCCATAATTTTTTGGTTATTTGGTAAGTTACTTAGTTACTTAATTTTTTAATTGGCCAATAGGTGAATCGGTAAATTGGTGAATTAATTAATTTTATATTTTAAAATAAAAATATCACCCTCTTTCTCCACGAAGAAGTGATTGGTTTATCTAAGCAGACAGGTCTCCTGGCTTAGGGGTCAATCTACTTGCTGTGCCTTCCCATTTTCACTTTTTGATAAGTGTTTAACAGTGGCCTATTACAGCTTTCGTCTCCCATTACAGTAGCGGGACTGCGGTGGATTTTCACCACTCTTCCCTTAGACTGCTTATCTTTAAATATTTAATTTTCAATCAACAAAATTATAATATATTAGCTGAAAAATTGCAATATATTTTGCAATTTTCGTTTCTATCGTTTTCATCTTTTCTTTCTCTTTCTTCACTCGATATTCAATACTATTATTCGATACTATATTAAGATAGTGTTTTTTGCTAATTATTTTGGTATAATAATTTCAATTAAACATGATTATTATAAAATAAAATGTTGAGATCCGAAGTCTATTATTTTTATTTTATAGATTTTTAATAAATATTTAATAATATTTTTAAATATCTATATTATAATTAGATTACTCTTTATATTATTATTGGGAAATTAGTCAATAAAAAATATAAATATTATGTATCTAAAACATCTGACTAATTTTAAAATATAGATAAACGGGTGATATTATAAAATGATTATTAGAAAACAACTGTGGCTTTCGAATTTTATTACGATTGTGATTACCATCTTTTTATTAATTATTGTGAGCATTCTCATCGGTAGAAATTATCAAAATATTTCAAGGTTTGCTTTACCTCTAAAATATTTTGGAAGAGGAGAAGAGCCCAGAAGGTATTTAGACCCTTTAGAAAGAGAATTACACATAGCAGATGGGATTGTAAATCGTCTATTAAAAGAAAGCCCTGAAGCATTAGAAGATATTAAATATATTCAACAATTGGATGCTTTTATGAATGCATCTAATGGCGGTATTATTATCCGAAAAAATAACGAAATACTTTACTATTCTCTTTTTCTTTCAAGTCTTGATTTAGATAAAGAAGCAATAAATTCACAAATTCAGTCATTTCCAAATAAGAAAATTATTAATTTTAGTGAAAATATATATTTGGAAAAGTTGGATTTTCGCTTTTCTGATGAATCCAAAGGCGAGGTTTTAATTGTTAGTGATGTTACTTCTACTTTAGAAAATTTGGCACAATTCCGCTATTCGGTTTTCATTATTTTAATTCTTTTTCTTATTGCCGTTGTTATCATTAGCACAATCACTACTTACATATTATCAAAAAATATCGTTAAACCTCTAACTCAACTAGAGAATGCTGCCCTGCAGATTAGAAAGGGTAATTATGATTTTAAAATAAACACTACTGCAAAAAATGAAATCGGAGATTTGTCAAGAACCTTTGAAGAAACAAGAAAACAATTAAAAGAAACTGAGAAAATAAAAAGAAAATATGATAATAATCGTAATGAATTGATTTCGAATATATCTCATGATTTAAAAACTCCTATTACCACGATAAAGGGATATATTGAGGGAATTATAGACGGTATTCCCAGTTCAAAAGAGAAAAAAGACAAATATCTTAAAACCATTTATCAAAATACTATAAATATGGAATCTTTGATTAATGAATTATTCCTGTTATCAGAATTAGAATTAAAGGAACTTCCTTTAAATTTTGTATCGATCGATATCAAGGCCTATTTATCTGATTGTGTTGAAGAATTAAAATTTTATTTAGCTGAAAAAGGGATTACCTTAAAATTTAATGCCGATTATCATGAGAAAGAAATGGTCTATGCTGATAGAGAAAAGATAAAAAGAGTCATTTTAAATATCATCAATAATGCTGTGAATCATAAGGCCAGTATCGATCCGGCTATTACCATTAAATTAACCGAAAAAAAAGGAGAAGCTCAAATAGAAATTCAGGATAACGGCCAGGGAATACCGGAAAAATCATTAAACAATATTTTTGAACGTTTTTATAAAGCCGATAAAGCCCGGTCTGCTAATTCAAGTGGAACCGGTTTGGGTCTTTATATTGCCAAAGAAATAGTCATGAGCCATGAAGGTAGAATTTGGGCGAAAAGTCAAGAAGGAAAGGGTAGCAGCATTTTCTTTACGTTAAAGAAAACTGATGGCTTTTCGAAAATGATAAAAACGGAGAAAAAACAATGAAAAGAATATTAATTATTGAAGATCAACAAAGCATCGCCGAACTTGAAAGAGATTATTTGGAGATTGATGGCTTTCAGGTTGATATTAAAAACAATGGCAGAGAAGGATTCAATCAGGCTCTGGAGCATCATTATGATCTTATTTTATTAGATTTAATGCTGCCCGATATGGACGGTTTTGATATCTGCAAGAAAATTAGAAAGGAAAAAAATATTCCCATTCTCATTATTTCTGCCAAAGGGGAAGATATTGATAAAATTCGTGGTCTTGGTCTAGGGGCTGATGATTATATCAGCAAGCCATTTAGTCCAAGTGAGCTAGTCGCTCGCGTAAAAGCTCATCTTGCCCAATTTGAGCGACTTACCGGACAACAGGGTGCGGCGAGTAAAGAAATTCATATAAAAAATTTAACCATTAACCAAACTGCCCGACAGGTCTATCTTGGTGGTAATAAAATAATTTTTACTACTAAAGAATTTGACATATTAAGCTTCCTGGCATCTAATCCCAATATTGTTTTTAATAAAGAAACCATTTATGATAGGATATGGGGGAATGATTCTTACGGAGATATAACTACTATTGCCGTTCATATTAAAAAAATAAGAGATAAAATTGAAAAAGACCCCCAGAGTCCGCATTATATTGAAACTCTTTGGGGTTCCGGTTATCGTTTTAATGCATAAAAAATAAACCGTCTGTAAATAATTTACAGACGGTTTATTTTTTATTTCTAATTTTTATTTCGTCGTACTCGCCATTAAAACTCTCCGGGTGATCTGTTTTGTTTATTACTATTTATTCGTATCTTAATGCATCCACCGGATTCATCTTGGCTGCCTTCATCGCCGGATAAAGTCCAAAGAAGATACCAATAAATAGGGCAAAACCAAAAGCAAGTCCGATGGAAAGAGGAGCAATGACCATAGGCCAATCACCGTATTGGGATAGAAAGTATGCCACTGCCCAACCAAATCCAATACCCAAAATTCCGCCGAAACTGGTTAAATTTAATGATTCCATCAGGAATTGAAATAAGATATGTACATTCCTGGCCCCCAATGCTTTTCGAACACCGATTTCCCTGGTCCGTTCGGTCACCGAAACCAGCATAATATTCATAATTCCAATTCCACCGACCAGAAGGGAAATAGCAGCAATTCCACCAAGCATCATACTCATGGTTTTAGTAACCGAGCTCACCGTATCAAGAATCTCATCTTGACTGATAATCCGAAATTGTTCCTGATCTTCATCATCTAAAAATTTAGCCATAAAATTTTTCAATTCATTAACAGCAGTGGATGCTTTTTCCGATGAGGCAGCTTGTGCAATATAGGAACTGACGTAATCACTGTTGGTCAGCTTGTCCATTGCAACGGATAAAGGAATATAAGACTGGTCATCCAGGCTTCCGCCCATGGAGCCGCCTTTTTCCTTCATGACAGCAATCACATCAAACATATAGACCTGTCCGTCATAGTTCACTTTAATTCTTTTAGCAATAGGATTATCATTTTCGAACAAATCTTCAGCAAGTTGAGAGCCCAATACTATGACCTGTCTTCTTTCTCCATCATCATTCTCACTGATAAAATTACCTTTATCTACTTCATAATTATTCACTTCGGCATAGTTGATATTGGTGCCTAAGATAGTAGCATTAACATTTATATCGCCGGAAATTAATCTTCCGCTAACCTGCTTTACCGGAATCACCTTTATGACCGATGGACAAAATTTTTCTATATAATCGGTTAATTCCAAAGAAAATTTTTCCTGAGAGCTTACACTGCTGACCCTTCCTCCCTGTCCTCTTGCTGCCCGGGGATAAACTGTAATCATATTGGAACCCAGATTGGCAATGCGGGAAGTGATTTGCTGGGTTGAACCGGTACCTACGGAAACAATTGCAATAACAGCACCTACACCAATAATAATTCCTAACATGGAAAGAAAACTGCGCATTTTATTTGCCCATAAACTCTCCAGGGCAATTTTTAAGCTTTGCAAAATCATACTATCACCTCATCTCTATCGATTACGCCATCTTTTAAATGAATGATTCGTTTACCATATCGGGCGATTTCCGCTTCATGGGTCACTAAAATAATGGTATTTCCTTCATCATGTAATTTATCTATCATTTTCATAATATCCTGACCGGTTTTTGAATCCAGGTTCCCGGTCGGTTCATCTGCCAAAATAATAGAGGGATGGTTGACTAATGCCCGGGCAATAGCTACTCTCTGTTTTTGGCCACCTGATATTTCATTAGGTCGATGCTTTAATCGATCACCTAATCCTACTTCCTCCAAAGCTTGAACAGCAAGCTGTTTTTTATTTTTAGAATGAGTGTTATTATAAGTTAAGGGAAGTTCTACATTTCTTAAAATAGTTGCTTTGGGTAGTAAATTAAATTCTTGAAAGACAAATCCAATTTTTTGATTACGAAACAGAGCCAATTGATCGTCGTTCAGTTTATTAACATCCTGACCGGATAGAAAATATTTCCCTCCGGTGGGATAATCCAAACAGCCGATGATATGCATCAAGGTCGATTTTCCCGAACCGGAAGGTCCCATGATGGAAACAAAATCTCCGGTGTTAATTTCGAATGATACACCTCGCAAGGCTTCAACTTTTACCTTTCCTAAATGGTAGATCTTCGTTAGTTGTTCAATCTGAATTATTTTAGCCATATGTCTTCACCTTTCATTAGCGCATTATACGCATGGCTGCACCCATATCAGGAGGCGCACCCCCGCCACCGAAAGGCATGCCGCCAGAATTGACTTTTGTATTCATCTGGTAATTATTGACAATAATTTTGTCGCCCTCTTTTAATCCTTCGGTTACTTCCAGGTAATAGCTGTCACTGATTCCGGTTTTGACCGGAGTGGGTACTCCTTTATCGCCTTCAACTTTTAATACCACCGAATCACGTCCCATTGTTGCGAGAGATGTAACCGGAACAAGCAAAACATTTTCCGCCGAGCTGACTATAATTTCTGCTGATGCTGAAAATCCGGGTTTGAAGAATTCCGATACTTCATCCATTCGAATGGTGACTGGTACAGTTACAACATTACTGTCTGCCGTAGCATAATCTGCCACTTCTGCCACTTTTCCGGTAAAAACCTCATTATCCAAAATATCCAATTTTATTTCTGCTTCCTGACCGACTTTAACCTCCATGCAATCCACTTCGCTGACTGATACTTCAATTTCATAAGCAGTTTCATCAATCAGGTAAATAATATCATCAGTTTTTTCAATATTATCTCCTTCCTCGACATAAATCTTAATAATTTTACCGGAGAAAGGAGCTCGAATGGTCCGTGCATCAAGTTTTTCCAGGGCTAATTCCATAGCCAACTTCTTTTCTTCTTGCGTCAGGTTAGGAGAACCATTAATTTTAGCCAGCTCGTATTCATTTTTCGCCTTTAAATAATTTAATCTTTCCTCTTTATCTTTCAAGTGAACCAATTCTTGTCCTTGTTTCACAAATTCACCAATATGTACCAGGATTTTTTCAACAGTGCCTCCTGTTGTTTCGCTGCTTTGCAAATTAAGATTGATAGAATTGACCGGCTGGAGAAAACCACTAGCGGGAACTGTCTTTTTTAAATTCCCCAACTTTACCTCGATCACTGAGGCCAAATCAACCGACTGAATTTGATTTCCGGAATTTGCTTCTGTTTCGGATTTGGACTGCCAATAATTGAACCCGAAAAAACTGCCTGTCCCTAAAATTAATATGACAATTATCCATAAAAACCATTTCTTTTTTCTCACTCATCTGTCCTCAACTTTCCTTGTGTTATATACCTAAAAAATGTGCTAATTTTAAACGATTAACTAATAATATATCCTGAGCTTCTTTAACTTTCAATTCTTTTTCCGCTAGGGCAATTAGCTGATTTTGCCATTGGGTAGAAGAAATGATCTTTTCCTGATACTGTTTTTCTAAAATATTTTTTGTATATTGTTCTTGTTCTAAGGCAGCTAATTTTGCCTGTAAATTAAGTTGATTATATTTGTCCTTATCTATTATTTGATTCATTTCAAGTTGTAATGTTTTTATCAATTGGTCGAGCTCTTTTTCCTTTTGAAGAATGGCTGTTTCTGCTCCTTCTTCTTTTAGCTTTTGTGCTCCTCCATTGGTTAGATTCCAGGATAAATCTAACATGGCATACCAGTAATCGTCGGGAAGGTCATATCCGCCAGAAAGATTAATTTGTGGCTTACCTTCATTTTCCGTCCATTTTGCTTCTTTTAAAAGACTTTCTTTGTCTATATAATCATTCTTTATTTGATAATGTTTTTCTAATGCTTGATTGAATAAAGTTTCTTGTTTTTCACTCTCTAAAGTTAATTGCTCCATGTTTGTCCTTAAAGTGGCTAAATAAGCAGGTTCTTCCCTGAATTGAACTTGAATATCTTCCGGTAGATTCAATTCCAGGTACCCTTCTTTCTGTTGTTGAGCAAGATTTTGCTTTAAATTAAAAAATTCATTCTCAGCTTCCATTAAAGCTATTTTTGCCTCGGCTTCTTGCTGGTAGCCCCCTTCACCTAAGCGAATCTGTTGTTGCACTCTTTCTAACTCTTCAGTAGCTAACTGAAAACTTTTTTCGGCAAGATTAACTTCTTCTGTTAAGCGGACAAGAGCGAGATAACTTTCAATAAAATCAATTTGTTTTTCTGCTTCCTTCCAGGCTAATTCTTCGACTTTCTTTTTTAAACTATTTTCAGTTTGGAAGATTTGTTGTTCACTCTGAGTATAAGAATCAGGGTAAATTTGTTTTTCGAGTTGAATGCTTGCATTAATATCCTCCATGATTCCCTCGAAAGACAGATCTGCAAAATCATCTTTATTCCAGGACATATCAGCCGAAATATTTAAATCATCTGCAATAGTTTTTTCAGCTTTGAATGTAATCAGGCTGGTATCGCTTTTCCCTCCTCCAAAATCCCATATCGGAGTAGCATTTATACTAACTTGAAAGGCCTTACCTGCATCAAGTATCTCTAAATCTCGTTCTAATGTCTCGATATTATACCGGATTCCCTCTAAATCGTAATTATGCTGTATTCCCCAATCAATAGCTTCTTTCAAATTTATCTCTTTAGCCTGTAAGACGCTGGGAAGGAGTAAAATACTTGTTATAATAATAGCTGCAATGAATCTAAATGTTTTTTTATTTAATTTCATTATTATATATCTCCTTTATTCAAATTCCCCATGATGGATTGTAAATTGAGTAGGGCATTGTAATAATTACGAACTGAGGAAGCTATTCGATATTCTGCTTGAAGAACACCTATAATAGCAGATAGTTCATCATCTTTACTTGCCAACCCTGCCTTAACTTGATTGCTGATGATTGTTTTATTTTCTTTTATTTGATTTAAGCTATTTTGACTTGATGTAATGTCATTTTTCGTTTGCATATAATTTTGCCATTGAGATTCTAACTGATAATCCAGGTTTTGTTGGGCAATTTGATAGTCAAGCTTTGTAACTGCTAAATTATTTTCCAATTTATTTAAATCTATCTCGGGAGTATCCGAAACCTTACTTTTCTCTAATTCCAGGCTGGCCAAATCGATTTCCAGATTGTTCATTTGCAGTGATACACTATTTTGTCTTCCCTTTTGCAATGCTTCATCTAATCCAATTTCTTTAAAATCGGGGGCATTTATTTCTGCCAACTCAAACTGACTTTTTGAATTTAATCCTAAGGTCACTCGAAAATTTCCCAGTAATTGTTGATAATCTAATTTTACACTTTCAAAGGAAAATAATGCATCATAATATTCATTACTCTGTTCCAGGACATCCAGTTCAACTTTATATCCGGCTTTGGCCTGAACTTTTATATTTTCCAAAGTATTTTTTTCCATTACTGACGTTTTTTCTTTGACTTGCAAGTCTTTTTGAGCTAATTTCAATTGGAGATATTCATCAACGACTTGAAGGATCAGATCTTCATTTTTCTGTTGGTATTGCTCTTTTCCCTGGTTAAGTAATAATTCATTTTGTCTTTGTAATAAATTAGATTGGGTTAACAGGTTTCCAGCTTCACTCTTTTTGACATCAATTGCTTCATTTTTCAATTGATAACCGGCTTTCTGAAATTCAAGATTATTAGTTAATGCCATTTCTACAGCTTGAGGAAGATCCAATTTTATACTTTCCTGAGCAGCAACTTGAATACTTCCTATCAACATAATACCTAATAACAGACATACAAGAATAACCAATTTTTTCTTCATAGCTTGCCTCCTTATAAAAATTATTTTTGTTAAGATTCAATCTTTTTTGATTATGTATTTATTATGATTGCGAAATCTAAAATATTTATAAAATGAAAATTAAAATTCTATAAAATGAAAATTAAAATTCTATTAATTCTTTTTATGGTAGCGGGACTGCGGTGGGTTTCACCACATATCCTGTCGTTATTGTTTCTATTGTTTCTATCTTTTCTTTCTCTTTCTTCACTCGATACTGTTTTAAATGTGTTTTTTGTGCATTATTTTGGTATAATAATTTTAAATGTTTTAGACTTATAAGGATGGGAGGTCAGTTGACGAGATGATAAAAGGTTTGATTCAAGTATATACCGGTGATGGAAAGGGCAAGACTACCGCTGCTTTAGGGTTAGCTCTTAGAGCAGCAGGCAGGAATATGAAAGTGTTAATCGTTCAGTTTATGAAGAAATGGGATTATGGAGAACTTCATTCGGTTGAATTAATTCCTAATATAACTTTAACAACTTTTGGCACTAAAGATTTTGTGTATAAAGGGAAAGCAAAAGAGATAGATTACGAAGAAGCAAAGAGGGCATTTGATTTTGGCATAACTGCCATACAAAGCGGTGACTACGATATGGTCATACTGGATGAACTTAACATGGCCCTTTATTATGAACTTTTAAGCATTGAAGAGGTTATTCAATGCCTAAAAGAAAAATCGGAACAGGTGGAAGTGGTTATTACCGGAAGAAAAGCCCCTGAAGAGATAATAAAAATTGCCGATTTAGTTACCGAGATGAAAGAGATTAAGCACCCTTATCAAAAAGGGATAGAGGCAAGAAGGGGAATTGAATATTAAAAAAGAAAAATTAAAAAATTTACGAAAAATATTATCTGAAATGGGAAGTGTTTTAATTGCTTATTCAGGGGGAGTGGACAGCACTTTTTTATTAAAAGTAGCGCGAGAAGAATTGGGAGACAAAGTTACCGCCGTAACTGTAAAATCAGAAATTCATCATCTTAGCGAGATAACTGATGCTAAAATAATGGCGCAAAAATTTAAATCGAAGCATCTGTTTACGGATATTGATATTTTATCGAATAAAGAATTTATTAATAATCCTCCCGAGAGATGTTATATTTGTAAAAAGGAAATATTCCGCCGAATAAAGGAAATGGCTAAAGAACTTAATTTGAGTTTTGTGGTAGATGGTTCTAACTACGATGACCTTAACGATTATCGTCCGGGGATGAAGGCGGTTAGAGAATTAGAAATAAGAAGTCCCCTGCAGGAAGCTCTTCTTACCAAAGATGACATTCGTCTTCTTTCTAAAGAAATGGATTTACCTACCTGGAACAAGCCTTCTAATTCCTGTCTGGCTACCAGGATTCCTTATGAAGATGAGATAACTTTAGAAAAGTTGAAAAGAATAGAAAAGGCCGAAGGATTTTTTCATAATCTGGGAATTAAGCAGGTAAGAGTAAGACACTATAATAATCTGGCAAAAATTGAAGTAGGGAAAAAAGACCTTCTATTCTTAATGGAGGAAGATTTAAGAAAAAAGATAATCGATAAATTGAAACAATTAGGATTTATTTATATTGCCCTTGATTTGCAAGGATACCGAAGCGGGAGTATGAATGAAGAATTAAACAAGAAAGCCGAGGACTGATTAATGAATAAAAAAGAGATTGAGAAAATATTACAGCAATTTAAATCCGGTCAGATAGAAACAAAAGAGGTATTAGAGAAGTTAAAGCATTTCCCTTATGATGACCTGGGTTTTGCTAAAATAGATAACCAGAGGCAATTAAGGAAAGGTTTTCCGGAAGTTATTTTTTGTCAGGGTAAAACTCTGGAGCAGATAACTAAAATTACTAAACGAATAAAGGAAACCGGAGGTAAAATTGTTGCTACCCGGGCTGCCCCTGAGGTATATCAGGAGATTAAAAAGATTATTCCGGAAGTAACTTACTTTAAAGAGGCGAGGATTGTAGCAGTAGAAGAAAAGAAGAAAGTCAGCTCTAAATATATTTTAGTGGTCAGCGGCGGTACTGCTGATATTCCGGTAGCCGAAGAAGCCGCAGTTATTGCTGAATTAATGGGTAATAGAGTGGAACGTCTTTACGATGTCGGAGTAGCAGGCCTTCATCGACTTTTAACCAATTCAAAAAAATTGTTAGCCGCCAATGTTATAATCGTGGTAGCGGGAATGGAGGGTGCTCTCCCCAGCGTAGTAGGAGGACTGGTAAACAAACCTGTTATCGCCGTCCCCACCAGCGTAGGTTACGGGGCGAGTTTTAATGGGCTGTCTGCCCTATTAACCATGCTTAACAGTTGTGCTCCCGGTTTAGCGGTAGTTAATATAGATAACGGTTTTGGAGCCGGCTATATGGCAAGTTTAATTAACCAGTTAAATGAGGTGAAGGAATGAAGATTGCCTATTTTGATTGTTTTTCCGGTATCAGCGGGGATATGACAGTCGGTGCTCTGCTTGATGCGGGATTAAAAATAGAAACATTAGAAAAGGAATTAAACAAATTAGGTCTTTCCGGTTATCAATTAGAGGTAAACAAAGTAGTAAAAAAGGGTATTTCTGCCACCCAATTTAAGGTAAAGATAAAAGAAGAAGGAGTGCATCGAAGGTTTAAAGATATTTTAGATATCCTTGAGAAGAGCAAATTGGATGAAGAGATTAAAAAAGAAACCGAAAAGATATTTTTCAATATAGCTCAAGCTGAATCTAAAATTCACCGAAAAGATATAGATAAAATTCATTTTCATGAAATTGGAGGATTGGATAGTATTATTGATATTGCTTCTGCAGTTATAGGGATAAAAACTTTAGGAATAGAAGAAATATATTCTTCCACCCTGCCTGTGGGAAGGGGTTTTGTTAAATGTGCTCACGGGGTTATCCCGGTTCCTGCTCCGGCTACTTTAGAATTATTAAAGAATATCCCGATTTATAGCGGAGGGATTGAAAGTGAAATGATTACCCCGACGGGGGCAGGAATTATCGGCACCTTGGCTAAAAGTTTTGGAGAGAGGCCTTTAATGAAAATAGAAAGGATAGGATACGGAGCCGGAGAGAAAGAATTTACCATCCCCAATCTTTTAAGGGTGAGTATAGGTGAGAAGATATTAAAAGATGAGAATTTAAAAGATGGTTATGTTAGTGATGAAACTATATTGATAGAGACCAATATTGATGATATGAACCCGGAATTTTATGATTATATTATGGGTCAATTATTTTCTCAAGGGGCGTTAGATGTATTTTTGACACCTATCCAAATGAAAAAGAACCGTCCCGCTCATATGCTTAGTATTATTGTTTACGAACAAAATCTTAAGGAAATACTGGAAGTATTATTTTCCGAATCTACTACCCTGGGGGTAAGGATAAGAGAAACAAAAAGATTGAGACTGGCTCAGAAGAATTTTATTACCGAAACAAAGTATGGTAAAATTAGGATTAAGGTCGGCATTTTTAAAGGGAAAATTAAGAATATTGCCCCTGAATATGAAGATTGCAAGAAGATGGCCAAGCAGCATAAAGTTCCTCTTAAGGAAGTATATGATGAAGCGATGAAGATTACTTATAACAAGTTGCGAGTTGCACGTTTATAGGATAGAATTCAGGAGCCAGGAGTCAGAATCCAGAATCAGAATAAGATAGTATATAGTGAAGAAAAAAGAGAAAGAAGAAGAAGAAGAAGAAAGATAAGGTCGTAAGGTACAAGTAGGGGCAGACCTTGTGTCTGCCCGAAATAATAATGTGTTGTAAGGGTTCGATACATCGAACCCACAATAAACCAATTTTTTTCATTGCGAGGGAGCTAAACGACCGAAGCAATCTCAAACAGGGATTGCCGCGCTCCGATAAATCGGAGCTCGCAATGACAGAGAAGGTAATAAACTGACAATTTTAAGTTAATTTTTCTTATCTAAAAACTATAAACTAAGAACTAAAAACCGGTTTTGTATTTTTTTATTTAAAACTATACGCTAAACGCTGTACGCTATACGCTAGGTTATTCACTAACGACTAATCAATCGGTCAATTGAGGAATAGGGGAATTGGTGAATTAATTAATTGGTAAATTGGCTAATTGGAGAATCGGAGAATTGACTAATCGGAGGATTTATTTTGTCTGAAAATACAGAAAAGAAAGACAACGACATAAAAATTGTTGAACTCTGTAGGGTTTCACGTGAAGATGAAGCTCTTGCTATTGAGAGTTTATTGGCAAGTTATAATATTAAATGTATACTGCAATCGGACATCACCCGTTCGATTTATCCTTTTACCATAGATGGATTAGCTGAGGTAAGTATTTTAGTCTCTGATAGGAATCTTGAGAAAAGTAAAGAAATTATTAGTACTAATAAAAATTAATAAGAGGAGCACTCTGACTAAAAAGGAATTTTATGTTAAAAGAGATAACCATAAAAACTAATACTCAAACACAGATTTTAGATATAACCGCTCAAGCTCAAAAGATTGTAGAAGAGAGCGGAATTACGGAAGGGCTATGTTGTGTTTTTATTCCTCATACTACTGCCGGAGTTACTATAAATGAAAATGCTGATCCCAGTGTTAAGCAGGATATATTGATGGAATTAAACAAAGTAATCCCTTTTAGTGATAATTACAGTCATTTAGAAGGAAACTCCGCTGCTCATATCAAGGCGAGCATTATCGGTTCTTCGGTAAATATACCTGTGAAAAATAATAATCTCCTTTTGGGAACCTGGCAGGGGATATGCTTTTGTGAATTTGATGGCCCCAGAACCAGAAAATATTATGTGAAAATAATGCAAGATTAGCGTTTAGCGTACAGCGTATAGCGGATAGAAAAATGCAGTAACAACTAACTAATTGGTAAATTGGGCAATTGGACAATCGGTGAATTGACTAATTAGTGAATTTCTCCGAAGGAGAATTAATGGAAACCATAACCGGAAATATAGAGAAAATTGTATATCGAAACGAAGATAATGGTTATGTGATAGCCAAGATAACTGTAGATAAAAATGAAGAAAAGTTAACTACCGTTGTGGGGAAGATGGCTTCTATAAATATAGGTGAAACTTGCGAATTAAAAGGGGAATGGGTTAATAATCCTAAGTATGGCTGGCAATTTAGTTTTAGTGATTATCAATTAATTTTACCTACTTCTTTGCTTGGTTTAAAAAGATATTTAAGTTCCGGATTAATTAAAGGAGTTGGTCCGGCAACTGCCGATAGGATAGTAAAACAGTTTGGTGATAAAACTTTGGAAGTTCTGGAGAACGATCTCCAAAGACTAACTGAGGTGGAGGGTATTGCTGAAAAAAGAGTAGAGATGATCAGTAAATCCTGGGAAGAACATAAAGAAATTAAAAGAGTGATGATATTTTTACAATCCTATCAGATTACTACCGGATATGCAGTTAAGATTTATAAAACATATGGGAATAAAGCTATTGAAAAATTAAAGGAAAACCCCTACAGATTAGTAGATGATGTTTTTGGCATCGGGTTTAAAATTGCAGATAGGATTGCACAAAATTTGGGCGTAGAAGCTAACTCTCCAGCGCGAGTAAAAGCAGGAATTAAATATATTTTAAACGAATTGGCCAATCAGGGTAATTGTTATGGGGTTGTTACTGAAATAATTAAATATGGAAGCGAATTATTAGAGGTCGAAGAGTCATTAATTGAAAAAACTTTAAGTATTTTAAGAAATAATCAGGAGGTTATAGTACAAGAAGATAGAGTATGGCTTCCTCTATATTATTTCGCTGAATTAAGTGTTGCTAAAAAATTAATTGAGCTATTAAAATTTCCTCAACAGTTAATCAATATAGATGTGCAAAAGAAGATAAAGTATTTGGAAAAAAAGCACCATTTATCTTTTGCTGAAGAGCAAAAAGATGCCATTAATAAAGTCCTTCTGAATCGGGTATTGGTATTAACGGGTGGTCCCGGAACGGGTAAAACTACTACTACCTTGGGTTTAATTGAGCTTTTCGAGGAATTAAAGTTCAAAATAATGTTAGCAGCACCTACAGGCAGAGCGGCGAAAAAAATAAGTGAAACTACCGGCAGAGAGGCTAAAACTATTCACAGGTTATTAGAGTACAGTCCCAAGGGCGGAACTTTTATCAAAAATTCTGGAAACCCCATTAAAACCGATGTAATAATTTTGGACGAAGTTTCCATGATAGATATCCTGTTAATGAGCAGCCTTTTAAAGGCGGTTTCTCCCGGTACCATTTTAATTTTAATTGGTGATGTGGATCAGCTGCCTTCTGTTGGTCCGGGAAATGTCTTAAAAGATATTATCGATTCTGAAACTATTCCGGTGGTGAGATTAACCAGGATATTTAGACAGGACCAAAGGAGCTTGATCATTGTAAATGCCCATCGAATTAATGAGGGGAAATACCCTGTCCTTAAAGGAGAGAGAGAAAGAGATTTTTATTTTATAGAAGAAGAAGACCCCCAGGCTGCCGCCCAAAAAATAATTAACTTATGCACTGTTCGCCTTCCCTCAAAATATAAAATAGACCCGGTAAGTGATATCCAGGTCCTTTCTCCTATGTATAAAGGAGAAGCGGGTGCGGATAATTTAAATTATAGTCTAAGAGAAGCATTAAATCCTAAGGGCAAACAGATTAAATATGGAAATCACACTTTTAGGGTGAATGATAAGGTAATGCAAATTAAAAATAATTATGATAAAGAAGTCTTTAATGGAGATATAGGGAGGATTAAGAATATAGATGCCGAGGACCATATTCTGGAGGTAGATTTTTACGGCAAAAAAGTTCGATATGATTTTTCTGAATTAAATGAGTTGGTATTAGCCTATGCTATCACTGTTCATAAAAGTCAGGGAAGTGAATATCAAATAGTTATTATCCCGGTAATGACCCAACACTATTTGCTACTTCAAAGGAATTTGTTATATACTGGAATTACCCGGGCAAAAGAAATGGTGATATTGGTCGGGACTAAAAAGGCTTTATGGATTGCTATTAAAAATAATAAAACCTTTCATAGAAATACTTCACTGAAAGAAAGATTAAAAAATAAGTAAAATCAATAAAAAGTTAGATAAGGAGAAAAAATATGATAAATGAAGAAATTATAAAATCATTAGCTATTAAGACCGAATCAAAGATTGTTCTTTTAGTTGCTGATGGGATTGGTGATTTACCTTCAGAGGATAATAAAACAGTACTGGAAAAAGCTTTTATTCCCAATCTGAATAAATTGGCTTCCGAATCTGCCTGCGGATTAACGGATCCGATATCTTGCGGAATCACCCCGGGGAGTGGCCCTGCTCATCTTTCTCTATTTGGTTATGACCCGATTAAGTATCAGATTGGAAGAGGGGTTTTAGAAGCATTGGGCATAGGGATGGAACTTAGCTCCGATGATTTAGCCTGTCGGGGAAATTTTGCCACTATGGATAAAGAAAGAATAATAACTGACCGTCGGGCAGGAAGGATTCCTACAGAATTAAATGAGAAAATTTGTCGGATAATGCAGGATAAGATTAGCCAGATAAGGGGAGCTAAAGTAATAATTAGACCGGGCATGGAACACCGTTTTGTGGTAGTATTTAGAGGAAAAGGTTTGGAAGAAGGTCTTTCTGATGCTGATCCTCAAGTAGTGGGGGAAAAGTTAAAGTATACCGAACCTTTAAGGCCGGAAGCAGGCGAAGCCGCAGAAATAATAAATGAGTTTATAGACAAAGCTATCGAAGTATTAAAGGAACATTCTCCGGCAAATGCTGTTTTGCTGAGGGGATTTGCTAAACATCCCGCTTTGCCTACCATGGGTGAATTATTTAAATTATCTCCCGCTGCCATAGCTACTTATCCTATGTATAAGGGGTTGGCAAAGTTAGTGGGAATGGAAATATTGGAAGCAGGGGAAACAATAGAGAAAGAATTTAAGACATTAAAGGAAAATTATCAGAAATATGATTTCTTTTATCTTCATATAAAGAAGACCGATAGTTATGGAGAAGATGGAAACTTTAAAAAGAAGGTCGAAATAATTGAAGAGGTAGATAAATATATACCTGAGGTGTTAAGCTTAAAGCCGGATGTCCTGGTAGTTACCGGTGACCATTCTACTCCGGCAATACTAAAGGGACATAGCTGGCACCCGAATCCTTTTATGTTGTTTTCTAAATATATCAGGGGAGATGAAGTGGAACAATTTAATGAAAAAGAATGTGTTAAGGGAGGACTGGGAAGATTTTCGGCAGTAGATGTCATTCCTTTAATGTTGGCTAATGCCTTAAAATTAAAGAAATTCGGAGCTTAATTAGAGAGAAGATTAAAGAACAAATGAATAAATTAGAGATTTTATTTATTCCGGAAGAGATAAAAAATGTTGAATTAGCTGGCAAGCTAGTAGTAATAATTGATGTTTTAAGGGCCTCCAGCACTATAGTAACTGCTTTAGCTAATGGATGTAGTGGCTTTATTCCTATTTTTTCTCCGGATCAGGCTAAGAAAAAAGCGCAGGAATTTAAAAAAGAAAGGGTTTTATTGGGAGGAGAAAGAGAAGGAACAAAGATAGAGGGTTTTAATTTAGGTAATTCACCGAGAGAATATAAGAAAGAAACAGTGAAAGATAAAACAGTTGTCTTTTCAACCACTAATGGAGTAAAAACATTAGAAATGGCTAAAAGTGCTCACAGGATAATTATTGGAAGTTTTTTGAATTTACAAGCGGTTTGTGATTATTGCACTAATTACCAGGGAGATATTTTAATCATCTGCGCAGGGAGGGATGGTAGATTTTCTTTAGAAGATGCTGCCTGTGCCGGTATGATGGTTAATTCTTTAAGGGATGTTTTTCCCGGTAATCATCAGGAAGTAGATGCTAATTTTACTACTCAACTACTCTATGAAAAGTTTAGTAATAATATTTTGGAAATATTACGAAAATCTCAACATGGTCGATATTTAGAGAGTATCGGCTTGGATGAAGATTTAAAGTTCTGTTCCCAATTGGATTTATTTCATATTGTCCCTATATTTAGAGATGGGATAATATCCATTTGACAAAATAAGGAATAAAAATTACCATACACATATATGAGATAAATCTTATTTTTAATCTCTAAAAAATAATTTAATAAAGAAAGGAAAAATTAGTTATGAAGAAATTAATGATGATTCCCGGACCTACTCCAGTTGATCAGTCTATTCTGGATGCATTAAGTAAAGAAACGGTTTCGCATTTAGACCCTGAATTAGTGAAAACCTTAAAAGAAACTTTAAAGAATTTAAAGGCTGTTGTTATGACTGAAAAAGGTCAACCTTTTACCATTCCAGGCACAGGAACCTTAGGAATGGAGACAGCACTGGTTAATTCTGTAAAAAAAGGTGATCGTTTATTAGTGGTTTCTCACGGCTATTTTGGAAATAGATTTGTAGAAATTGCCAGGGGTTATGGTATAGAGGTAGAGGTTTTAGCTTCCGAGTGGGGCAAGATTGTGGAAGTTGAAAAAATAGCCCTAAAATTAAAAGAAAATAAGTTTGATGCGATAACTGTGACTCATGTAGATACTTCTACCGGAGTTTGCGCTCCTTTGGAAGAGGTGGCAGAGGTTATAAAAAAATTCCCTGAAACCTTATTTATTGTAGACGCAGTTTGTGCTACCGGAGGAATTGAAGAACGCATGGACGATTGGGGTGTTGATATTATTTTTGCAGGAAACCAAAAAGCCCTTGGTGTTCCTCCGGGATTAGCTAATTTGGTATTTAGTAAAAAGGCTTTAGAGAGAAGAAATGCATTAGGAAATATTTCTTCTTATTATATGGACATTAATCGATGGCTGCCTATTATGCGCGAACCGGGTAGTGGATACTTTTCTACTCATGCCATAAATATGGTCAATGCTCTTCATCAAGGTCTTAAAATTATATTAGAAGAGGGTTTGGAAGAAAGATTTAAAAGACATAGAAGATTTGCCCTGGCCTTCCAAGCAGGATTAGAAAAAATAGGATTTAAAATACTTCCTTCAAAAGAAATAAGGGCTAATACTGTATCAACCGTGTTATATCCTTCAGGAATTGAGGATTTGGCTTTCAGAGAAAAACTGTATGAGAACGGCGTTTTAGTATCTGCAGGCAAAGGTGTATTAGCGGGTAAGCTATTCCGTATAGGGCATATGGGCAACATAACTGAAAATGAAGTGGTTGCAACAATGAGTATTATCGAAAAAACTTTATCTGAATTTAATTACGATTTTGAACTGGGCTCAGGAATAGGAGCTGCCGAGAAAGTCTTGTTTGCTAAATAATAAAACATTTAGAAATGGGTGACGGTTTGGGAAGAAAAATATTTTTTTGGATGCTGTTGATTGTTTATTCTGTTATGATTTTTACTTTTTCTTCCCGACCGGAAGTTGGAGTAGCGCAGTTTTTTTATGGACAGGATAAAGTGATGCATTTTTTTGCTTATGGCGTCCATGCTTTTCTTTGTATGGCAGCTTTAAGTGACAAAGTATTACTCCTAAAATTATTTCACTATTTTTTAGCTTTAGTTTTTTCTGTTTCTTATGGGACATTTAATGAAATTTACCAGTATTTTATTCCGGAAAGAGAATTTTCTTTGGGAGATATTCTAGCAAACAGCCTGGGTATAATTACTTTTCTTGCTTTGATTTACATTTTCCAAAATAAAAAACTAAAAAGGTAAACTTTCGTGCCAGGCACAAAAGTTTACAACTTATTCTAATTTAATAAATCTAAGGAAGGAGAAAAAAATTGAAATTACTGAAAAAATTATGTGAGACACCGGGAATTGCCGGTTATGAGGAGAGGATTCAGAAAGTTATTAAGGAAGAATTGGAAAAAGTAACTGATGAGGTAAAAATTGATAAATTAGGAAATGTTATTGGTATAAAAAAAGCAAAAAAATTATCAGGTAAGCCAGCTCCTAAAAAAGTGATGATTGCTGCACATATGGATGAGATTGGCTTTATGGTCAGTTTTATTGATAAAGACGGTTTTTTAAGGTTTGCTCCGGTTGGGGGTTTTGATCCTAAAACCCTAATAGCCCAAAGAGTAGTGGTTCATGGGATGAAAGATATTGGGGGAGTAATAGGCACCAAGCCCATTCATATTTTAAGCGAGGAGGAGAAAAAAAAGTTACCCAAAATTAAAGATCTTTTTATAGATGTAGGCATGAAAAAAGATGAAGTTTCTAAGATAGTAAGACCGGGAGATTTTGTTACTTTAGATAGGAATTTTATAGAATTGAATAGTCAAATAATAACTGCCAAGGCGCTTGATGACAGAGCTGGAGTATATGTTATGATCGAGGCCTTAAAAAGAATCAAAGATTGTTATGTTGATATATACGCCGTAGCAACTGTTCAGGAAGAAGTAGGACTTAGAGGGGCAACTGTTTCTTCGTTTTCCATTGAGCCAGATGTTGGCATTGCCCTTGATGTTACTATTGCCTCAGATATTCCGGGAACCAAAGAAGAAGAAAGGGCTACTATTTTAGGGGAAGGTACAGCCATATCTTTAATGGATTCTCACACTATTTCTAATAAAAAATTAGTTGATTTTTTAAGAAAAATAGCGGAAGAAAACAAAATTAAATACCAGACCGATATATTACTGGGAGGGGGAACTGATGCCGGGGCTATACAGAGGAGTAAATCGGGAGTACCTGCTTGCACCCTTTCTATCCCTGCCAGATATATTCATTCAGTGGTAGAGATGTGTCATAAAGAAGACATTGAAAATTCTATCAAACTAATTTGCAAGTTTTTAGAAAATGCCCATAAGGGAGAATT
>Ga0307430_1000938_pt1 | contig 23037 bp, 29 predicted proteins | sample SalMarWE160130MG_FD_202159 | JGI IMG/M metagenome (GOLD analysis project Ga0307430, IMG submission 202159) | Salt marsh sediment microbial communities from the Plum Island Ecosystem LTER, Massachusetts, United States - WE1603-130 | ecosystem: Environmental > Aquatic > Marine > Intertidal zone >...
AAAATTCAAATAGGCAAAGCTTATTTTTAAAATAAATATTTAAAAAGCAAAAGCAACGAAAAGGAGTGATTAAGAAATGGAAATTATAAGAAAAGGTCTTTTTACTGTCCTTACACCGGAAAGTGAGCTTAAAGAAAAACTATTAATAATAGAGGAGGCAGGTCGGACTTGTTACCGTTCTAAAAAAAGGGTGATTACTGAAGAATCGGCAAATAAATTCATCAGGTTTATCATTAAAAGAGGTCACTATAGTGTTATTGAACACGGTACATTAAGTGTAAAGTTTTTTAACGTTTCCCGTGGTTTCACCCATGAAATGGTACGACACCGTCTCTGTGATTTTTCTCAAGAGTCAACGAGATATGTCGATTACACAGGTGAAGAAGTCGATCTAGAAAATTTCCAATTACGCTGTACAGTGCCTCCCCACAGAAATACGTCTGAACCTATTCTGCTTGAAGATGGAACACAAATGTCAATGGAAGAAATGCTAGAAAAAGAAGAAATGTATTATAGGGGTTTGAGAAAAGCGGGCTGGATTCCAGAAGATGCTCGGCAAGTACTTCCTATTGCTACCAATGCCGATATTGTTGTCACTGCTAATTTCCGAGAATGGCGACATATTTTTGAAATGCGAACTCAAAAAGCAGCCCACTGGGAAATCCGCCAAGTAACTGGAGATTTGCTTGAGAAACTGAAACAAATCATCCCAGTTGTCTTTGAAGATTTTGCTGAAGTAGGAATAGATAACAACGGTGTTAAATATTTTAAAAAAATAAAATTAGAAGACTAGCTTTTGCTTTTTATTACCCCCTCCTTAGTTATTGTTTATATCAATTAAACTCTGCGAGGGGGTTTCACTTTCATGGAAGATAAAAAAGAAAAGTTATCTTACCCTAAAGATACTTCTGCTCTAGAAGGGAATCAATTTAAAATAGATCTTGTAAACATAAACCATAACTAATAACCAAAAGATTATAAGAAAACCCATAAGCTTCATTGTTAACCTAGAGTCTGAGAATAGTTCTTTTGGTAAATCTCTTGGTCTTTTAATCGCTATTAATATTAAACCGATACTCATAAAATTTTTATTCTAATCGAAAGACTAAAGTTATTTCTCCTTTAGGTTTTGTTTGCTTAAAATGCTTTATCGACTGACTAACTTTTTCTCTTCTTGTTTCTTCATGTATTTTAGTTAACTCTCGACAAAGAACAATATCAACATTGCCAAATAAAGATCTTAATTCTCCTAGTCTTTTAATTAAACGATGAGGAGAGACAAATAAGATAATTGTTGTCTTTTTAGGTACTGACGTTAATAGCTGCTTTCTTTTACTTTCCTTCTTTGGTAAAAACCCTAAAAACATAAATTTATCAGTTGGTAAACCTGAAAGAACTAGGGAAGATAGGACAGCTGAAGCACCAGGGATAACTTCTATCTTTATTCCTTTTTTGATACACTCCCGAACTAATTTAAAGCCTGGGTCAGAGATAGCCGGTGTACCCGCATTAGAAATCAAAGCGACATCCTTTCCTGATTTAATTAGAGAAATTATCTGTGGAATACGTTCTATCTCATTCTCTTCATAATAAGACAAAAATTGTGGTTTAGTTTTTATTTCTAATTTTTCCAAAAGCAGACCAGCTTTTCTTGTATCTTCACAAGCAATAACATCAACAGAAGATAAAATATCTATTGCCCTTAAGGTAATGTCTTTAAGATTACCAATCGGTGTAGAAATAAGATAGAGTTTGGAATCCATAGAATAATTATACCAAAATTGACTTTCTTTAGGATTTTTTATATCATTCAACCATCAACGGATTAATCTGTGAGAGAAAAATTCGTTTTTAAATAAATAGCTATTTAAAAATCAGATGAATAGAGGTGAGAGATATGGAAAAGATTGCTGATTTTCTGGAAAAAGTATACTTAAATTATTTCTCAACCAAAGAAAAGTTTAGTAAAGCTAAAGAAGTAAGTAAAATTCCTTTGTTTTTCAGATTGTTTTTTTGGTTTCCAATTTTTTTAATCTCGTTTCTTTATCTATTCTTTTGGGCTCTTATCGCTTATATATCTGAAATTGAAAATGCAGAAGCGGCTCGAGGATATATGAACAGAGGAGATGCACAAAAACGAGAAACTAGATAAGAGAAGTAATTGGGAGAGAAAAAAATTGGGGGATAAAGCAACTGGCCGGAGCCTAAAAATTTTTTGAAAATTATAGCTCCGGCTTTTCTCATGCAATTTTTCTTCATTGACTTTAAGCTCAAATTCTTCTTAAAATGAAACGGAATGAAATATTTCTTAATGGGTAATCAGATATTGGCTTATGCAGCCTTAAATGCTGGAGCGAAAGCAATGTTTGGCTATCCGATTACTCCTTCTTCAGAAATTCTAGAAACATGGGCTACTTTATGTGTCAAAGATAAAAATCTTTCTTTATTACAAACTGAAGATGAAATGGCGGCTGGGTTCGGTGTTATTGGCTCTTGTTTAGCTGGTGTACCCGCCTTTACAGCCACGGCTGGCCCAGGCAATGTTTTAATGCAAGATGCTTTCTCAATGGCCGAAGCCCTACGAATTCCTACCGTAGCCATGATTATGCAAAGAGGAGGTTTATCTACCTCTACCGTTATCTACTCTCAAGAGGAAGTTCGCTTAACCTGTTTTGGAGGAAACGGAGAAGGTTTTAGAATTGTTTATTCAACTTCCAATCTTCAAGAACTTTATGATTATACCCTTAAAGCCTTTAAGGTAGCCTGGAAGTATCGCTGGCCAACATTTATTTTAGCTGATGGTTACCAGGCAAAGATGAAAGGAGAAATAAAGATCAGTGAGAAAAACGGTTCTTTAGAAAATGTCTCTCCAATTTTAAAAACAGGGGTTAACCTAAGAAACTGCTACAACTTAGAAGAGGAAATAGGTGAAGTCATTGTTGATTATGAAAAAGATTATCAAAAAGATCGTTTTGAGATAGAAGAAGCTGAACTATATAAACTTGACGACGCTAAGGTGGCTCTGCTAGCCCATGGAATTGTCGCTGCCGCCGCTAAGGTTGCCGTTGATAAATTAAGAGAAAAAGGTCTTAAAATAGGGCTTTTTAGGCCTATTACTTTACGCCCATTTCCGGTAAGCAAAGGCGCTAAGGTTCTAGATAAAATGGAAAAAATATTTGCTTTAGAGTCAGCCGTCGGACAATTAAGTGCCCTCTTTAAAGAAGAATTTTACGATTTAAGTATTCCTTTAATAGAAATTAATAAACCAGGTGTTGGTTTTACACCTAGAGAAATTATTAATCTTATCAATGAACAATAATCAACCATCCTTCCCAAAATGTTTCAAAAAAGAGTCCAAGCCTCATAAGTTTTGTCCTGGCTGTGGTCATCCGTTAGTTTTGAAAGCCTTAGGTCAAGCCATTGATGAAATGGGCATTGCCAAGAGAACTGTTTTTATGGTTGATATCGGCTGCTCTTTATTAGCCTGGGATTTCTTTGATCTTCCAACCACCCAAACCCATCATGGCCGCACCATCCCCACCGCCGTTGGCTTTAAAACAGTCGCCAAAGATAAAATTGTCATTGCTTATGTGGGCGATGGGGGAGCTTACGCTATCGGTTTACAACACACAATTACCAGTTGTCTAAGAAATGATCCATTAACGACTATTGTTGTTAACAATACCTTATATGCCATGACTGGTGGCCAGTTAGCACCGACAACAATTGATAATGAGATCACAACCACCACCCCTTCAGGGAAAAGTGAATTTACCACTCTTCACGGACCAGAAATGCTAAGTAAAATTGCCCACCAAGAAGCCTACCTTGCCCGAGGTTCGGCTTTTAAACCATTGGTTTTAAAACAGTATCTTAAAAAAGCAATTGAAACACAGATGAAAGGAAATTTTTCTTTAGTAGAAGCTCTTTCTGCCTGTCCAACTAATTGGAAAACCAATGCTCAAGGAACAATTGAAAGAATGAATAAATTAGAAAAAACGTTTTCTTTAGGAGAAATTAAATGATTAAAATTCTTTTTGCTGGCGAAGGCGGTCAAGGAATACAAGCCGCGGCTGAAATACTAGCTAAAGCAGCTTTCTTAGACGGGAAGAAGTCCCTCTATATCCCTAATTTTGGCGTAGAACAGCGTGGGGGAGCTTCATTAGCCTTTGTTGTTATTGATGAAAAAGAAGTTGCTTACCCTAAATTTGAAAAGGCAGACATCCTGGCTATTTTTGCTGATCGTTCTTTTAAGCGCATTAAGCGTTACATCTCTGAAGAAACAAGGATTATCTTAGGGCCAGCTACTACTCAAAACTTAGCAAAGAGTATCAAGGTTAAAGAAAATGGTTTTCCGGCCAAGGTTTGGAATATCTCAGTTCTAGGTAAGGTTAACAATCTCGGTAAGATTGTCTCTAAAAAAAGTTTAATTAAAGCCATGGAAGAAAGATTTAGGAAATATTTTGAAAAAGATTCCAAGATAAAAGAAATTAATTTAAAAGCTTTAGCATGAAAGACTTTCAGCCTAAAGAGAAAAAAGATAATCAGAAAAAGATAACTGTTTTTAAAGGACTTTGTAAAGGCTGTGGGCTTTGTATTGAAAAGTGCCCTCAAAAGGCGATTAGCTTTTCTAAAAAAGAAGTCGGCGTCTACGGTACGCCAACTATCGAAATTGACCTTAAAAAATGTAATAACTGTGGTATTTGTGAATTTATTTGTCCAGACTGTGCCTTAAAAGTAGAAAAACAAAAATCTTAAAACTGCCCATGTGGTTTAAAAAAATTAAAAAGAGTAAGTTTGGAAAAATATATCATGGTATTATTAGTGGTGCCTCTGGTAATGATCCAGCCGGTATTACTACCTACAGTATTGTCGGCGCAGCTACAGGCTTTACTCAGCTCTTCCTAGTCCCCATTTCAACTATTTTTTTAATTACTGTTCAATCTATCTGTGCCAGAATTGGTGATGTTAAAAAGAAAGGCTTAACGGCGGTCATCAAAGAGAGATTTGGAAATAAGGTTGCCTTTATAGCCATCTTTCTTCTTGTTTTAGCTAATTTAACGACGATGGGGGCTGATCTTTCGGCTATTGGAGTGGCCTTTAAAATCCTCTTCCCGCAAATGAGAGCTTTTTTCATCCTTCCCTTAATAAGCCTTTTCATTTGGTATATCGTCGTCTTTAAGAATTACAGATTTATCTCTAAATTTTTGATCTTCCTTTCTCTAATTTTTGTCTGTTATATCTTTTCCGGCTTTGCCGTGAGGCCTAACTGGGGAGAAATTTTTTCGAATACCTTTTGGCCAAAAGTTTCTTTTAGCCCTTATTATTGGCTCATAGCTGTTGGTTTCTTGGGAACAACTCTTTCTCCCTACATGTTTTTTTGGCAAACGGCAGAAGAAGTCGAAGATAAACCTTCAATAAGAGATATTAAAAAAGAGGTCAGCGAAAATGCTCCTGGTCTAATTTTCTCTAATCTTATTGCTTACTTTATTATCATTTGTACCGCTTCGGTGCTATTTGTTAAAAAGATTGAAATTACCAGTGCCATGGAAGCAGCCTTAGCCCTTAAACCATTTTTAGGACAATATGCTTTTGGGTTTTTTGCCCTGGGGATTATTGGTGCCGGTCTCTTGGCTTTACCTGTCCTGGCCTCTTGCACGGCTTATGCCCTAGCAGAGATTTTTAATTGGCGGGAAGGTTTATCAGAAAAAGTTCATTCCGCTAAAGGCTTTTATACTGTTCTCTCAGCTACTTTCTTTATCGCCCTGGCCATTTCTCTTTTAGGTTTAAATCCTATTAAAGTTCTCTTTTACTCACAAATCTTTAATGGTTTTTTAACCCCCATCATCCTCACCTTAATAATGATTATTGCCAGTAGTAGAAGGATTATGGGGAAGTATATTAATACCTGGGGAATAAATGTCTTAGGTTGGTTAGCTGTTTCAATTATGGTCTTGGCTATCGTGGCCAGTTTTGTTGTTAGCTAAATCTTCTTAAGACTCCGACCACTTTACCTTGTATTTTGACATCTTTGGCGAAAATAGGGGCCATTTTACTATTGGCCGGTTCCAATCTTATTCTTGTTGCCTCTTTAAAAAATCGCTTTAAAGTAGCGAAGCCATTTTCTAAAATAGCGACGACAATATCACCATTATTGGCCGTTTCTTTCTCTTCGACAATGACGTAATCCCCATCTAGAATACCCTCATCGATCATCGAAGTCCCTTTGACCTGTAAAACATAGGCTCTTTTCTTGCCGCTAATCATACCCGGGGCAACCGAAATACTAGCGTTGGGGTCAGTATAAGGTTCAATCGGTGCTCCGGCGGCAATAAAGCCTAAAACAGGCACCTCAATGCCGCTTTTTCCTTCACCTAAAGAATCTTCGATAACCTCTATCCCTCTTACTGAACCATCGAAACGCTTAATAACGCCCTTTTTCTCCATGGTCCGAAGATGTTCGTGGACAGTCGCTAGGGAAGAGACACCTAAAGCATTGGCAATTTCCGTCAAAGTAGGCGCTAACCCATTCTTTTGGATATACTGCTTAATAAAATCAAGAATCTGTTTTTGGCGTTTATAAAGAGTAATCGGCATATTTCCCTAATATTACCCGAAACTTTAAATCCTTGTCAAGTGTCAAATTTTTCATTAGAATGAGAATATGAAACGCTTTTTCTTCTTCCTAAGTTTATTTGCTTTTTTTCTTCTTTTACCCTTAAAAATCTTTGCCTCTGAAGAGTTTAAAACAGAGTACAAGATTAACTACCAAGTCAATGAAACTGGAGTTGTTAATGTTAATCATGAGATTTCTCTAACCAACAAACTATCAAGGATTTATGCTACTCAATACTCTTTGATCCTACCGACGACAGAGATAAGAGGCATCCAGGCCATTGATGGTGATGGCCCTTGTCAAATAGAGGTCAATAAAGATCAGGAAAGAACAAACATTAATATTAAATTCAACCAGGAAGCCGTTGGGGTTGATAAAACATTAACCTTTAATCTAACCTATGAGAATCTTAGTGCGGCTGTTAAAAAAGGGGAAATCTGGGAAATAAATATTCCCCGTATTTCTAATCTTAGCGATATCGATAGCTACAGTGCTTCTTTAAACATTCCAAAAAGTTTTGGCAATCCAGCTTTTATAAGACCTGAACCAATTGAGGTTAAAGATGAAGGAAGCTTTACCAATTATCGCTTCACCCAGAACCGGCTTTCTGAATCAGGCATTAACGCCACCTTCGGTCCCTTTCAGATTTTTGACTTCACCTTGTTTTATAATTTAGAAAATAATCACTATACTAAAGCGGAAACGGAAATTGCTCTTCCTCCTGATACTAGTTTTCAAAAGATAACCTTTCAAAAAATTGACCCACTCCCTTTAAATATCAAAGTTGATGAAGATGGCAATTGGTTGGCTAAATATATTCTCAAACCGAGAGGAAAATTAAAAATCACCGCCACCGGGAAAGTTAAGATTTTAGCTGAACCACAAAAAGATCTTTCTAAACCCAGCAGAGAACTATTGGAAAAGAATCTTCTTCCTGCTCCTTATTGGGAGGTTAATGATCCTCAAATTATCAATCTAGCCGAAAAACTAAAAACGCCAAGGGTTATCTATAATTTTATCCTCGAAACCTTAGACTATGATTTTGAGAGAGTTAATAAAGGTATTGAAAGATTAGGGGCTAAGGGAGCCCTAGATAACCCACAAGAGGCTATTTGTATGGAATTTACTGATCTTTTCGTTACCTTAGCTAGAGCGGCTAAGATTCCCGCCAGAGAAATTAATGGCTTTGCTTATACTGATGATATAAGACTGAAGCCTCTAAATTTAGTTACAGACATCTTACATGCTTGGCCAGAATATTATGATCAAGAAAAAGAAAATTGGATACCTATTGATCCTACCTGGGAAGAGACAACTGATGGCGTCGACTATTTTTATAAAAGCGATCTTAATCACTTCGTCTTTGTTATTCATGGGCAAAATAGCGAGAAGCCATATCCTGCCGGCTCATATAAATCACCAGATTCTTTAGAAAAGACTGTTCAGGTAGCCTTTGGCGAATATGAACAAGAGATAGAGCCTCAACTAAGTATTAACTTTAACCTTCCTCAGAAAATATTCTGGAAGGAAACTAAAAAAGGAAAAATCACCATCAAAAATGAAGGAGGTAGCGCTATTTATAATCTAAAGGTTAATGCTGAAATTAAAGGATTAAACTTATCGCTAAATGACAGTCTTAAAGAAATCGATATCTTACCTCCTTTTTCTTATCAGGAAATACCTTTAACTATTAGCTCTGATAACTTCCTTAACAGCGGTGGGGGATTAATCAAAATTTCTGTCAATGGAGAAAGTTTTGAAAAAGAGATAGAGATCGCCTCTTTCTTGTGGCAGATTATTATTCCCATCTTGGGAGGAATGGTAACTCTGATTACTTTATTTATCCTTTTAAAGAAAAGGTTTTGACATTAAATTAGAAATTGTGTTAAAAATAGTAAGATGTCATTTATCAAAAAATACCTCCGCTTTTTTCTGATTAATCTTTTTGCTTTATGGCTGGTAGCTTATATCTTTACCGGGGTAAGTTTTACTGGAGGCTGGCAAACATTAGCCCTGGCAGCTCTAGTTTTAACTCTCTTAGGAACTTTAATTAAGCCTCTCATTAAGCTTCTTCTTTTGCCTATTAATTTAATCACCTTAGGCACCTTTCGTTGGTTGATAAACGTCATTACCCTTTGGTTGGTAACAATTATTGTCCCTCAGTTCGAAATTAGAGGCTTTCTTTTTGAAGGAGTTAACTACCAAGGCTTTATTATCCCTTCTTTTTATCTCGCCACCTTCTGGGCCTTTGTTTTGACCTCTTTGGTAATCAGTCTTGTTACCACCCTTACCCTCTGGCTCATCAGAAAATAGAACTTGTGTTATAATTAAGGTGATGAAGAATTTAGTCATCGCCATCCAAATTATTGTTTCAATCCTACTTATCCTTTCAATTCTACTTCAGTCAAAGGGGACTGGCTTGGGGGCCGCTTGGGGAGGTTCAGGTGAGACTTTTGATACCAGAAGAGGAACAGATAAGTTACTTTTCAATATCACCATTATTTTGGCAGTTCTTTTTCTTCTAACTTCAGTAGCTAATCTCTTGATTAAATAGAGGAAAATGAAAAGGTTTTTTAGAAAATTTAGATTCTATCGTAATTTAGGACGGGCTTTTTGGCAAAAGAGAAAAAAAATCTTTATCTTGGGTTTCCTCCTAGGGATCATCTGTTTCTTTTCTTTCTATAAACTTTTGAGTCTTCCTCAAGAGACAACACAAGAAATAGGCCTGGTAGGGAAATACAAGACTAGAGAAATACCCCTAGAAATCCAGCAGTTAATTAGTAATGGCTTAACTAAAGTTACTGAAGATGGTTCAGTCGAACCCGACCTAGCCGCATCTTGGGAAATCGAAAACGAGGGTAAAGAATATATCTTTGAACTAAAAGAGAACCTTTTCTGGCAAGATAGAGAGCCTTTAAAGGCTCAAGACATTACCCTTAAATTCAGTGATGTCACCAAAACAATCATTGATGACTACCATATAAAATTTCAACTTAAAGAGCCTTTCTCGCCCTTTCTGACCGTGGTCAGCAAACCTCTCTTTAAAACAGGCCTTTTGGGAACCGGCGATTATAAAGTAACAAAAATCAAGAAGAATGGGGAAATAGTCGAAAGCTTGGTTCTAGTTCCTATCAATGATAAAGAAAAACCAACCCTGGTCTATAAATTCTATCCTACCGAAGAGGCAGCTAGGTCTGGCTTTAAATTAGGGGAGGTAAACATCCTAAAAGAAATCGTCAGGGTTGAAGATTTAAGCAGTTGGGAAAAGATAAAAATCTCTCCTGAAGTAAAATATAATCGCTTTGTGGCCATCTTCTTTAATACTAATGATCCTTACTTAGGTAACAAATCTACCCGGCAAGCTTTAGCTTACGCCATCAAAAAAGATTGGGAGGAAAGAGCTTTAACCCCTTTTAATCCTTCTTCTTGGGCTTACAACAATCAAGTCAAACCCTACAATTATGATACTGAAAACGCTAAAAAGCTTTTAGAAACTACCAATGGAGATGAAGAAGAAGAAATAGAAAAACAAGAACTTGAAGAAATCGAATTAACAACTCTCTCTTCTTTATTACCAGTTGCCGAAGAAATAAAGAAAGACTGGGAAGAGTTTGGTATTAGCACCAAAATTAAGGTTATTAATAATCCTTATGCCGATTTTCAAGCTCTTCTAGCCACCCAAGAAATACCTTCTGACCCTGACCAGTATCTTTTCTGGCATTCAACCCAAGCAAATAATATCAGTAAATATAAAAGCCCAAAGATCGATAAGCTTCTAGAAGATGGCAGAAAAACGCTTGATAAAACAGAAAGAAAAGAAATTTACTTTGACTTTCAAAAATCAATCGTTGAAGAAAGTCCAGCTGTTTTTCTCTTCCATCCCACTGTTTATACCATCTCTAAGGATTAGAAAAAGAGAATAATTTCTGTTATAATCTAGATACGCCCTGATGCTGAAATTGGTAGACAGGCTAGCTTCAGGAGCTAGTGTTCTTTAAGAACGTGGGGGTTCAAGTCCCTCTCAGGGCACTCTATAACCGGCGCTCGTGATGGAATTGGTATACATGCAGGCTTGAGGAGCCTGGTCCTTCGGGACGTGTGGGTTCGAGTCCCACCGAGCGCACTAAGGACGAGTAGCTCAGCTGGTTAGAGTGTCTCTCTTACACAGAGAAAGTCAGAGGTTCGAATCCTCTCTCGTCCACAAAATATTATAATAATAGAATACTCTGCCGAGGTAGCCAACGTGGTGACGGCGCGTGTCTGAAAAACATGAGATGGCGGTTCGACTCCGTCCCTCGGCACCAATGCGGGTGTAGTTCAGTAGTAGAACGTTTCCTTGCCAAGGAAAAGGTCACGGGTGCGAATCCCGTCACCCGCTCCCATAATTAAAAAAATCCAATGCGGGATCGTCTAATGGTAGGACGGTGGCCTTTGAAGTCATTGATCTTGGTTCGAATCCAAGTCCCGCAGCCAGAACGGACATCCAGGGTGACCGAAGTGTCTAAAATATCCCTATTTTTTCATCCAAGTCATTATTTTAAATAATAAGAATTAGAACCAGTTTTTACCCTCAAAAATCGCAAATTTTTCTTTTTTTAAATTTTATTCCTTTGCTATGGGACAAGTTCCTGTTGGGCAGGAAGATTTTGTACTTTTCTCAACAAAAAATGAGCCTTCAAAAACTCTTTTAACTCCTTTATTTTTACATTTTGGACAAATTACTTTTTCCCCATCATAATCCTCCATTGAAAACATATCGGTGAATTTATAGCCACATTTTGGGCAACGAAAAGTATAGGTAGGCATAAATTTAATTCTCCTTTTGCTTATTTTAAACTTTAATTACCTGTCCTGCTCCACCTTCAACATATTTTTGCGGATATAATTTCTTTAATTCTACCTTGTGCTGAGTGCAATGGGTAGGACAGATTAGTTTTAATTTTCTAAACAATTCGAATTCAGAAAATCCGTGCATCCCTCCAATAATTCCGTAGAGATTACCAAACTCTTCAGTTACACTTAAAATTTTACCCATATAAGGATGAGAACAACCCACAAGCAAAATAATTCCTTTACTAGTTATTATTCCCATACTTTGTTCTATTCCTTCCAATTCTCCCGTAGAAAAGATATTTTCGTGGATTTTTGTTGGTTTCTTTATCTTGACGGTCTTTCCTCTTTTTACTCCAGGGAATGACGGGGGAACATAAATTTTAACCTTCTCATTTATACTCAAAAATTTAGAAAGTCCGCCAGTATGATCAAAATGGGCATGAGAAATAAAAATCTCCTCAATTGAGGTAGGATTAATGCCTAATTTCTCCATATTGCTAAGTAAAATTTCGCCATTAGCCCCAGTATCAAATAAAATTCTCGGACTGTTTTTTTCTTCAACTAAGGCAGCAAATCCCCAATCAGCCTGAAGCCCTTTCCGAAAAGCCGTGTTATCATAAACAATAGTAATTTTTACTACCATCTTCTTCTGTTTCCTCTGCCGCCTCTATCCACTCTTCTACCTTGGCCCATTTTCTGACCTCGCCCTCTACCCCCAAATCTACCAAAAGCTCTTTCTTGTCCAGAAACAAACCCTATCCCTGCTCCTTTTTTTCCTTCCTCTTCTTTTTCTCCTTCTTCTCCCAATTTCTCTATTGCCCCTAATGGACAAACACTTTCTCCTCCACATTGGTCTAATTTTTCCTGGTCAATAATCTCTGCCTTTCTATCCTCTCCTATTTTTGTTGCTCCGGGGCAAGTTTGAAGACAAGCCTGACAGCCAACGCATTTTTGTTTGTTTATTCTATATTTCATTTTATTTTACTTAATTTTTTGATAGGTATTCATCTAGTGATATTGCCGCTTTTTTACCTTCACCCAAAGCTTGAATAACGGTCACCCCACCACTAATTGCATCTCCACCAGCATACACCTCTTGTAAATTTGTCCTTAGACTTTTATCTACAAGAATAATTCCATTTTCATCTTTTCTTATATCTGGAATTCTACTTAAAAATAGTCTATTTGGTTGGGTACCAACAGCAATGATGACAGTATCGAATTTCATATTAAATTCACTTTTGGGTATCATTTCTGGTCTTGGTCTGCCCGTTCGATCAGGCTTTCCTAATTTCATCCTTAATAATTCTATACTCTTAACCCACCCATTTTCTCCTATAATCCTTTTAGGAGAAACTAATTCAACAAAATTTATTTTTTCTTCTAAGGCATGGTTCAACTCTTCTTTCCTTGTAGGGGAATCTTCTTTCCTTCTTCGATAAAGAATACTTACATTTGCTCCCAGCCGCAAGGCAGATCTGGCAGAATCCATGGCCACATTTCCTGCTCCAATAACAGCAACCTTTTCCCCAACTCTAATAGGCGTATCATATTCAGGAAATTTAAAACCCTTCATTAAATTAACCCTAATAAGAAATTCATTGGCTGAGTAAACTCCATTAAACCTTTCTCCTTCTATACCTAAAAATCTGGGGGCTCCAGCTCCTGTCCCAATAAAAATAGCACTGTATTCTCTACGTAAGTTCTTAAAGTCAATATTTTGCCCTACTATACTATTTAACTTTATATCAATTCCTAGCTCTTGCAAATAAGATAATTCCTGATCAACTACTTCCCTTGGAAGTCTAAATTCAGGAATACCATACTGAAGTACTCCCCCTGCCTTATGGAGAGCTTCAAAAATAACTACTTGATATCCTTTTTTGCGCAGACCTACCGCACAACTTAAGCTACTTGGCCCTGACCCAATTATGGCAATTTTTTGTTCCTTTTCTTTTATAGTAAACTTTTCTTTAATACCTTTTTCTCTTGCCCAATCGGCTATAAAGGCTACTAATTTACCTATATTTATAGGATCACCAATCTTTCCTAATTGGCATGCTCCTTCACATTGATCTTCTTGTGGGCAAACTCGCCCAGTAATTGCAGGGATAGGGTTTTCCTTTTTAATTTTCAAATAAGCTCCTCTAAAATCTTTATCAGCTATTTTCTTAACCAAGGATTTTACATCTACTTTAAGTGGACAATTTCTTTGGCAAGGAGTAGGAGAAGGGCACTGTAGGCAACGTTTAGCTTCTTGGACTGCTTCTGCTTCGGTATACCCTTTAGGTACTTCCTTAAAATCTTTTATTCTTTTCTTAACATCCCTTTCTTGCATGGGGATTCTCTTTAGTTTTGGCATTTTATTTTTTATTCTTTCCCCATATTTTTAAAGCTTTTATTTCTTCTTTCTTAAAGCTTTTATTTCTGTTTATGATTTCATTAAAATCTATTTTATGAGCATTAAACATAGGTCCATCAATACAAACTAATTTCATCTTGCCATTTATAAACACTCTACAAGAACCACACATACCTGTTCCATCCACCATGAGAGTTCTTAGTGTAGCCATTGTAGGGATATTGTAGGTTTTGGTGATTTCTGCTATTTTCTTCAGAGATGAAAGTTCACCTCCGGCAAAAACAATATCTACAACCTTTCTTTTGAATAGTTCTCTTAGTGTTTTAATATACCCCTCTCTTCCATAGGAACCATCCTCAGTTGTTATAAAATATTCATCACTAATTTTTTCTAATTCATTTTTTGGGTATACCATCTCTTTAGTGGAAAAACCCTGAATAGAAATTACATGATTTCTTGCAGATTTCAATGCTTTGGAGAGAGCATAATTTTCAGCATGACCACAAACAAGGTCTGAGGTAACAATAACCTCTCCATATCTCTTGATTTTGGCAGTATTCCCTAGAGGTCCAACTACATCTTTAATCTTATCTCCAGTTTCATAAGAGTAAAGTTCATTAGTAGTTTTACCTAATTTTTTGACAAATATAAAAATGGTATCCCCTTTTACTTTTTGGATAGACATAGGAATTCTTTCTCCTTTCTCGTGAAGCCTGATAATCACAAAATTTCCTGGCTTCCACTTTTTAGCTACTAACGGTGCCTTTATTTGAATCAGATAATCTTCGGAATTAAGATCTTTTTTATCTACTATGGTATGCATTTCCTTTATTTCAACTCGTTACTGAATATCTACTTGGGGAATTGTTCATAAACCTTAGGGGTATTGACCTTGGAGATTCCAAAAAACTAAAACCCCAAAGTTACAACTGGCTTCATCTGGACCAAAGTCTTCAATTAATTTCCCAATCTCAAAATCACAATAAGAGTGATAAAAACGAATTTCAGGATCAAGAGGTTTGCCATCGTCCCTTTTAGAAAAAAGGTAAATTTTAGCTTCTCTTCTAAGCTCCTTACCAATAGGTAATTGGCTAGGGTATTTTTTTGTCAGATATTCTCTAAAACCGGGCATCCTCGCTCCCAAAACTACGAAATCCAATTTTTTTCTTCTTGCCAAGTCTTTTTGGGCTACCACTAACTCTGTCCCTAACCCTTGGCCTTGAAAATCTTCATGTACAGCGACCGAGACAATATAAAGAGCATTACCTTTAGGATTGTGAGTATTAATATAACCATCACCAGTTATTTCTTCCCAAGGTTTTTGAAAACCAGGTAACTCTTTGATGTCAAAATCAAACATCATTGAGGTAGTCACTCCTGCCAATTGCCCTTTAGAAAAAATCCCAATAGCTCCTTTAGGAAAGGTCTTAATCCTAGCAGCAAATTTATCCTTACTTGCTTGCCACTCTGGCTCCCAAGCAGACCGCTCTACCGCCATAATCTGAGTTAAGTCTTTTTTACTTAAACTCCTGATATTAAAACTAGACATTTCTTTTTGTTCTAAACTACTCATTTTAACAATCGTTTCTCATAGGTCGATTTTTGAGTTTTAAAAAATATACCGATAGGAATCTTTTTACTAGCATCACCTTCACTATAATTCCATTCTTCTATCTTTTTTAAGGCCTCTTTTTGAGAATCCAAATCTTTTTCCTCTATTTCATAAACTCTTTGATTATAAAATGAAGTGGTATCAAAAAAGGAAATACAAGGCTGAAGGATATCGACAAAAGAAAAACCTGAATGTTTCACCGCTTTGACGATTAAATTTTTAAGATGATTTGGCTTTAAAGCATAGCCTCTGGCAATAAAGGTACCGTTGGAAGCGAAAACTAACTTTAGGGGATTAATTGGCTCTTCCAGGCTACCCTTTGGAGTAGACTTTCCCCTAAAACCCTCAGGAGAAGTAGCTGTAAATTGACCAGTGGTCAAAGCAAAATTCCTATTATTATGAACTAAAACAGTAATGTCGCTATTTCTTTTAGCCGCATGGATTAAATGAGAAATTCCTTCATTATAAATTCCCCCATCACCAGTGCAGACTATTACCTTAAGATTCGGGTTCCCCAATTTTATTCCCTCAGCTGAAACAACCGGCCGGCCGTGTAAAGAAGAGAAGCTATTTAAATTCAAATAGTCAACAATTTTTGAATTACAGCCAATTCCGCTTACTATAACTATATCCTCTTTAGCTACTCCATTTTCTATCAAGGAAGAAATTGCATTTTTCAAGGCAGTAAGAATCCCAAAATTACTACACCCCGGGCACCAAGTATTTTTAGCATAAGTTTCTAATTTCATAATTTCCCCTCTATCTCTTCAGGTAAAAATGGTCTTGCATTATACTTTAAAATTTCGTTGTCTACTTTTATACCCCAAGTCTTTAAAACTTTTCCAAGTTGGCCTAAGGCATTAGTTTCTATTGAGATTAACTCTCTCACTCCACTCAAGGCTTTTTTTAACTGTTTTTCGGGGAAAGGTTCTAAAATAATAGGTTGGATCATTTTAATTCCTACAGCTTCTGCAACTTCTTTAGCAGGTCCCTTGGTAGAACCCCAGGCAATAATCGCTTTTTGAGCCTTTTTTTCACCGTAAACTTTAACCGCTTCCAATCTTTCCACCTCTTTTCTCATTTCTCTAAATTTTCTTAGCCTCTTATTCTGCATCTCTTCTACACCCTTTTCATCTTCTACTGTGATGCCAAATTCATCATGCTCATAGCTGTTTGCTTTAACAATCGCCTTTTTGGTGCCGGGGAAGGTAAGAGGAGAAATCCCATTTTTTGTTTTTTTATACCTCAAATACTTCCCTTTTTTGTCCCAAAACAAAGGTTTCTCATTTTTGATTTTATTTAAAATATTTTCATCAAAACTAAATGTGCTTTCGGAAATTTCTTTATCGATTAACAAAATCGAGGGCGTTTGGTATTTCCAGGAAAGATTTAAAATTTTTCCGGCCCAAAAGCAAGCTTCTTGAGCATCACCAGGAGCAATAACAAATCTTAAAATATCACCATGACCAGCGTTCAAAGTAAAAAGCAAATCTCCTTGGCCAGTATAAGTCGGTACACCAGTAGCTGGGGCCATTCTCTGACTTTCAACAATTACTAAAGGGATTTCACTTTGGGCCGCTAAACTAAGTCCTTCTGTCATTAAAGCAAAGCCACCTCCGGAAGTTCCAACCATCGTTTTAGTCCCAGTGTAAGCAGCGCCAAGAGCGGCGTTAACAATACCTACTTCATTTTCTAGCTGGGCAACAACAATATTAAATTCTTTTTTGTGTTTGGATAAGTAATGCAAAATGCCAGTCGCCGGAGTCATTGGATAGGCAATATAGAGATTAAGGCCTGCTTTAACCGCTCCCAAAGAAAGTGCTTCGTTGCCCGTTAAAAGAGGAAGTGGTTTTCGGTCTAATTTTTTAATTTTAATCAGATTCTTTGTATCGCCAAAAGCTTTCCTAGCAATTCTTAAATTTAGTTCTTGAAGTTTCTTAAATTCTTTTTTTAAAAGTTTTTCTAATGTTTTCCAGTCAATACCGATAATTTTCGCAAAAGCCGCTATAAGAGCAACATTTTCCATAATAGGTAATCCTTCGGCCCCCTCAACAATTTTTTTTGCTGTTATCCCAACCGCTTTTTGATTATCAAGGGACGTTTGGTCGCTGTTATAAACAATTATTCCTTTTTTGTCTAAATCGGTCTGATGTTTTTTAATGGCAATTTCATCTAAAGCCAAGAGAAAGTCTATTTTCTTCCGATGGGATAAAACTTCCACGCTTGAAGCTCTAATTTGAGAAAAACTATGCCCCCCTTTAATTAGAGATTGGTAATCATCATAAATAAAAATCCTGTAACCAAACTCGGAAAAAAGTTTGGCAATGATAAGACCAGCTTTCCTAGATCCTTGTCCTGCTTTACCGCCGATTAAAATTGAATAATCTTTTCTCATTTATTCTTCTATTAAATTTCCGTTTCTAATTCTGTTTCAAAAATCTCCTTCGGTCGTAAGCCAATAAATTCCTTAACTACCTTACCATTTTTAAAAAGTTTCATGTTGGGAATACTTTGAACTTGATACTGAATAGCTAAGGAACGATGTTCAGGAAACTCTATATTTAATTTACCTATTTTTAACCTGCCACTGAATTTTTTTGAAAGCTCCTCCAAGGCAGGTGCCATCATTAGACAAGGCTGACACCAAGGCGCCCAAAAATCTATTAAAACAGGAACATCTGATTGCAGGACTTCTTTGTCAAAATTTTCTTTTGTAATTTCAATCGTTTTTGACATAAATTATTTGTTCTTAATTATTTCTTTCAATAAGAAGTCAATTGTTTTTCTTTTCTTGAAATTGATGGATTTTAAACAGACAGTCAAATTTTCTTTAAAATACATCTCGATTACCTTTTTCAAAGCAACGTTGATCGCATAGAATTGTTCTGTTATCTTGTGGCAACCTTCCTCTTTCTCTATTAAATTAGCCAAACCGTCAATTTGGCCCTTTATAATATTCAATCGTTGAATTACTGTATTTTGCCTCATATGACCATTACAACCTAGTATTAAGAATATACCCCATAGGGGTATATGTCAAGTAGTTGATTTACCTGTTATCTATAGCACTACTTATCTGATCGATGATAATAAGCTAACTTCCTTTTTTATACTGTCCCATTTGTCTCATTTACTATTGAGTTATAAGGATAGAAAGGGCCCAGACCGATATGCTCAGCCAACACGGGCAGGTTCGCAACCGTACGCTCAACACGCTCAACATTCAGGATTAAAAATATGCAAAAGATTATTGATTCAGTTTACTCTGTTTTAGATCACGAAAATTGGTATGCTGCTTTATTTGTTTCTTTGACACTCCCTGATATTTGTTCTGCGCTTGAATATGGCAAAACTTCAGGTAAAAAATATGCCGACTGGTTTGAACAAAATTTATCCCAGTATAAAGGTTTTTTATCTGGTAATGATTGTTATGCATTGAGATGTGCACTTCTTCATTCCGGAAAGGATGATATTTCCGATCAAAAGAAAAAAGAAGTACTTGATCATTATGTATTTTTGGCTAAAGGTTCGCATTGCAATCTTATTAAAAATTGTGTATTTAATGGCGAAAAAAAATCATTTCTACAATTGAATGTTCAAACTTTTTGTAGAGATATTTGCAAGGCTTTAGAGAATTGGCTAATTTCTTCGTCAAGCAACTCGACAATTCAAAAGAGATTGAAAACCACAATAGAAATACACGAACCAGGGTATAGTTATAAAGGTATTATTAAATTTGGATAGAATTAACGATGAATAATAATCTTAATGATAAATTATATAAACGTTTCGGGCTTGAACTACGGATAGAAAAAGTTCAAAAAGGGTTTTTACATTACGTCAGGAATCTTATAGATGATAAGCTGGAACCAATTCGTTATCCAGACCATTATGGAGAAAGTGCTAAATTATACAAAATTCAAAGATCAATAATTACTGAGGCTTGTCGAGAAATGTTCTTGGATGTTAAAGAATATGAGGACTTTCATTATGGTTTCGAATGGTTTCTAGATAAACTTTTTAAAACTGATTTCGATGAAGTATTAATTAGACTACAAATACTAATTAATCTCATTCATTCGGAATCGTTTATAAACAATGAACTTGACCAATTTGTTAAAGAGCTCATGAATTATTTGCAAGATTACCCAATACTTGGATTAACTTTAAAGACATATAAAACAAGACCTCCCCAATTACTACCATCAACATCGAAAGAATTTGGAGAAACAATAAAAGACACTCTAGGCGTTCTAGATTCTTCGATAGAGTATAAAGTCGTGATAGATAATTATGAAGATGGCTTGAAAGAGTTTTTAACTGCAAATACTAAAGCCCGATTAAAAGACGTAGTAGAAGATATGTATACGTCTCTCGATACTCTTGTTCAGATTATAACGGGAAACAAAAAATCGGGATTACGAAGTCTTTTCGTTGGTAGAAAACTAATAGATGTTGGATTTAATAAATGGCAGTTTAATATTTTTAACGAAACAAAGGATTGGATGGATAAAATCAAACATGGAGTAAGTAAAGAATTTGATAAAACTGATATAGAAACAATCATATTATTAGTCTCAAGAATTATCAAAACTGTGATTGAAAACAGAAAATCATAACTATGATTTATGGGGCAGAAAGGTCCTAGACCGACCTGCTCAGCCATCTTAGAGAAAAGACACATAGATTAGAAATATCTTTGTTATAATAAATTTATGGATAACACTTTAAACTTCAAAACCAGAAACATCGCAATAACTGATTTGGAGACAACCGGACTAGATCCATTAAAACACGAAATAATTGAAATAGGCTTGGTTTTGATAAAACAACCTAGTTTAGAAATAATAGAAACTATTAATATAAAAGTTAAACCTCAAAATATAGAAACAGCCTCTCCAGAAGCATTACAACTAAATGGCTATAAAGCTAAAGAATGGGAAAATGCAATGGAACTAAAAGATGCACTTACAATTTATTTAGAAAAAACTAAGGATGCTGTATTTTGCGCCCATAATACAAATTTCGATCTTCCTTTTATAAAACAAGCGTGCATAAAAATGAATCTTACAAGCACTATGGATTATCACTGTATTGATATTCCTACATTAGCATGGCTTAAATATAGAACATCTGGCTTAGAAAAAGTAAATTTGAGTAAAGTCGCTGAATTTATTGGTCTAGAACCTGAACCTGCAATTCATAGAGCGATTAATGGGGCGATGTTGGCATATAAAGTACTCAAAAAAATTACACTGAAATCAGAAAAGTGATTTGAAAGGTTCTAGACCAACCTGTTTAGCATAATTTATTTTATTTAAAAGATGAAAAAGAAAAACTGGTCAGGAGAAGTAACTAAAAAGAGTATTGCCCTGGATCTTGAGGAAGGAGTCTTTACCTGGAAAGATCCAAAGAAGATTGCTCTTTCTTTAAAAAGATCAACTGAAGATAGTATTCGAAAAAAAGCTCCTCCTTTTCAATCGGCGATGAGTATGCTCAATTTCTATATAAATCGGGCTGGAAAAAATCTAAAGAAGGAACAAAAAGTAATCCTAGAAAAAGCTAAGATTGAACTTCGAAAAGCTTTTAATAAATAAATTGCCTAAGCTTGACAAATCAATAAAATTATCTTATATTAATCTCATCACAGGTTAAAATATAGGTTGTCACTATATTTTCCCGCTGGGGAGTGTAAGGATCTCATTATTAATTAGTGAGATCCCTACACCTAATAATGGTACTTTTATTTTTGAAATGAATGTTCGTCCGTAAGGACTTTAAGACTAGCACCTAGATAAAGTGGACCTTTAGGAGACGTAGTCACTAGCGCGATACTATCCGCTATACAACGATCAATCATAGGAGAAGCTTTAGTGCTTATTAATAAAGTAATTACCTGTGGAAAAGAGGAGAAGTAATGAAACTTTCCTCTGGAAGAGGAATTCGAGGTCCGACTATAACTAAAGATCGTCATTGAAGCAATGATTTTAAAATCGAAGTACATACTTCGATAAAGGATAATTCTTTATAGTCATTGGACTTAGGAATCCTAAAAAAATTGGGAATAATATAGTAAGGGGAGAATAATCTCTTTTTGTAATCCAAACAATTACAATTTTTATTCTTCCCCTTACTCCCACTATTTGAGACCATCTTAAGGTCTTTTTTTATGGAATAAATATCCAACAGTAGTTTCTGTCATTTTTATCTATTTTTCAGAAAATTTGCTATAATAATACATAAATATCTGCCGAGGTGGCGGAACTGGTAGACGCGAGAGACTTAAAATCTCTTGGTGATAACTTCATCGTGTGGGTTCGAGTCCCTCCCTCGGCACAAAATCGACGGGGAGTAGCTCAGTTGGCTTAGAGTGCGCGCTTTGGGAGCGTGAGGTCCCGGGTTCGAGTCCCGGCTCCCCGACAAAACTTGACTTTTTAATTAGAATATCTATATTTGGCAGATGGCGACCTTTGGACTAATTATTGCCTTTCTTGCCGCTATAATTGGTTTCCTTTTAGGAGGAAAAAACCAAAGGGGATCAAAGAAATCTAAACCTCAAACTAAAGAAGAAGAACCGGAAGAATAAACTTCAAAAATTGAAGCTTTTCACTATTTTTGATAAAATCATTATAGAACCTGCGGGAGTAGCTCAGTTGGTAGAGCGTCTCCCTTCCAAGGAGAAGGTCGCGAGTTCGATCCTCGTCTCCCGCTCATCAGCTCCCATAGCTCAATCGGATAGAGCGACTCCCTTCTAAGGAGTAGGTTGCAGGTTCGAGTCCTGCTGGGAGTACTGGATTTTTCCTGCCTTCTAATTTGAAAATTTTCATAATATAGGATATAATTTGCCTTATGCAAGAAGGAATTGTTATCTATAAATCAGGGGATTCTGAAAGTTCTGCTTGTCTTTATTCTTCTGGCAAAAGAATATCTTTTAATAAACTAAAGTTAAGCTTTGTCGTTTTTCCGTTGATAGGGCTATTTTTTGTTCTTCTGCCTTTTATGGTAGGCGAGTTAGGCTATTTATTAAATAAAGAAAAAAACAGTGTTGAGGTAGAAAGTAAATTTCGTTATATTCTATCTCCTAATGATTACGAATTCGAACTTATCATTCCCAAAATTGGGGTTAGAACCCAAGTTTTAACCAACGTCAGTGCTGCTGATGAAAGTCAGTATAATGAGGTCTTAAAAGATAAAGCTGCTCACGCTGTAGGTTCTAGCTTACCTGATGAAAACGGAGCTATCTATGTTTTTGGCCATTCAACCAACTCCATCTTTAATCTTAATTTCTTTAACCCTGTTTTTTATTCTTTAAAAAAACTAGATAAGGGAGATCGTGTCGCTTTGGTTTACAAGGGCAAGGTCTATTCTTATCAGGTTGATAATCAAAAAATCATTAATCCTGATGAAGTATCTGAAATAGAAAATCTCAATTTGAAAGAGAAAAAGTTAATTTTACAAACATGTTGGCCTCCAGGAACAGCCTGGAAGAGACTTTTAGTCATTGCCTATCCCATAACTTGACAAGGAGAATTATATAATGTATAGTTTTATCTATCATAACCTGCCTCTATTATAAAGCAGGTTTTTTGTATGAAAAAAATCAATCTATTAATT
>Ga0307430_1000940_pt1 | contig 23033 bp, 19 predicted proteins | sample SalMarWE160130MG_FD_202159 | JGI IMG/M metagenome (GOLD analysis project Ga0307430, IMG submission 202159) | Salt marsh sediment microbial communities from the Plum Island Ecosystem LTER, Massachusetts, United States - WE1603-130 | ecosystem: Environmental > Aquatic > Marine > Intertidal zone >...
TTTTCTGTCCTTTCAACCGACGAAGATATCCACAGCACAATAGAACGCAGATTAACCGAGATCACGGGGGAAATCGGGGGAAAAATCCATACGGGACGAAGCCGTAACGACCAGGTGATAACGGACTTATTCCTCTATCTGAAAAAGGCAATTTCAGAGATAATGAAAAAAATCTCGGAATTAGAAAAAGTTATCATTTTTGTTGCAAAAGAAAACACCGATTTAATAATGCCCGGTTATACTCATCTACAGCAGGCTCAACCCATTCTTTTCTCACATTACCTGCTCTCTCTTTTCTGGCTTATGGAACGGGATAAGGAATCTTTATTATTAGGTTTGAAGCACTGCGGTATTATGCCCCTGGGTTCAGCAGCCCTGGCTGGCAGTGGCTTCCCTATTGATCTGACAACTCTTGCGAGAGATTTAGGCTTTAGTGAAATTAGCCCTAATAGTTTGGATATAACTGCTCACCGTGATATTCCAATCTCTATCGGCTTTGCCATGACATTAATATCCTCACACCTGAGCCGTTACGCGTCAGATCTTATACTCTGGTCAACGGGGGAGTTTGGGTTCGTAGAAATAGACGATAAATATGCCACCGGCAGCAGCATTATGCCCCAGAAAAAAAATCCGGACAGCCTGGAACTTATAAGAGGCAAAGCAGCTTCCGCCATTGGCCATCTAACAGCGCTCTTATCTCTGTGTCACGGACTTCCCCATTCTTATAATCGGGATCTTCAGGAAGACAAAAAACACATTTTTGAGATTGTTGAGATTACAGAAGGCTCTCTTGAAATATTCACGGGGGTACTAAAAACTTTAAAGATAAATAAGGAAACTATTACGCAATCGCTTTCTCCGGCGCTTCTTGCCACAGAGATAGCAGATTATCTCACAAAAAAAGGGACCCCGTTTAGAACGGCGCATACGATAACAGGGAACATTGTTAAGTGGTCAGACGAAAACAATACTTTCCTGAACGAAGTACCTTTAAGTAAACTAAAGGATTTTTCTCCGCTTTTCGAGGAAGAAATCTACGATTACCTCACCTTTAAAAACGCCCTCGCACGTCGAAATCTAAAGGGAGGCACCGGAGAAAAATCCGTAAAAGAACAAATAAAAAAAGCAACTCAGATTCTAAAAAATTCAATCTCTAAACTTTAACAAAGCGAGGTATACGATGTTATTGACATCCAAACCTTTTTCATTAAGATACAACAATGTCTAAAAGCAAAAATAAGCGCTTAGAAACAGTCAGGAGTATATTAAACGAGGACAAAATACATTCTCAGGTAGAATTAAAGAAAAGGCTAAAAGAATGCGGTTTAAAAATTTCTCAATCTACACTTTCCCGAGACCTTAAAGAACTCGGTTACATAAGGGCTCCTATCGGCGACGGCTCTTATAGGATAATCAAAGTTGAGGGAGGAGAAGAACGGCTTGATCTTCTTTTTAGATTGGGACTTGTTGAACTGTCTTATGTTAACAATATAATCGTAATAAGAACCAAAACAGGTAACGCTCAGGCTGTCTGTACGGCTATAGACCATGCAAGAATAGACGGAATCGCCGGAACCCTTGCCGGAGATGATACCATCTTTGCTCTGGCAACAAACAAAGCAGTCGCCGCACGCGTCGTAGCAGAACTTAAAAAATATATAGAATAAAAAGATACTAAGCGCTTGGCTGTTGGCTCTTAACTTTTCAGTAAAACCACCAAGCTTTTTCTATTCTTTATTTGAATACCCTTTTGAAAACTTTTTTTAAAAATTCAAGCCAAAAACTAAAGGTCAAAAGCTAATAGCTTAATAGTCCCAAATAAAGACCCTTTCTTTTGCTACTATGCTTTTGCCTTAAATACTACTGAGGTAAACAGTTCAATTATGAAGCCATAAATAATACCCATTACCACAGTCATAACAAAAAGCATTGCAGGAGCAAAATCTCCTGCAGCCAGCATGCTGGAAAACCCCATAGGTATACTAAAAACCAGTCCAATAATTGGCCCATGTAGCCACCACTTCATTTTCAAAGCACTAATACCTATTGCGACACCAATAATCATTCTACCCGTTACGATTGACATGGAAATAGCCCAGGGCAACTGCCCCTTTGATGATGCAAGCAACCAACAAATAACTCCACAGATTAAACCAAAGATTGTAGCAATAGCAATCCTTTTACCCATAACAAAAACCTCCTTAGTTTTTCTCCATTATTATAAGGAATTTTCAATATAATGTCAAGTTGTTTCTTGTGATATGTTGTTATTATAAATAAATGTCATATTCCCTCTCCCAAATGTGACATTTATTTATGAAATTAAAATAGGACATTTATTTATAATAATAACAAGTACCCCTTTCCCCTTGACTTATACGGTAAAAATCCTTATTCTAATGATAACATTTACCTTAGATAAAAAGGTAATAGGTGTATTTATTGAAATAAGAAAGAAAAATCCTTTAAGTTTACGGAAAAAGGAGGGTATAAATGAAAAGATTCAAAGGGATTTTCTTGAGTGTTTCCGCAGCATTAATTTTACTTAGTTTTTTCAATTGTTTTTTGCTAAAGGAAAAATATCGCGAGAAATTACTAATTGATGGAAAAATTGGCTCCGGGCCTGGGGAAATAAGATGGGAAACAATTGATTATTTGCCTACCGGTCCTACCAGTTTCGGTATTAATAAAAAGGGAGAAATTTTTATTCTGGATTACTTAAATCATCGAGTTGTGAAATTTGACAGTAAAGGGAATTATATTGAAGATCTTCCGCAGGGCGGGAATCAAAATCCTATGGATATTGCCTTTGACAGTAACGACAATATATACATAGAATATATGTCCGGTGACGTTGCGCTTTACGATTACGGTATGGGCTTTATACGTATACTCAATCTTAAACCGCATGTACCTCCAATAATTCCTAAAATGACTCATCTGGAAGCGACCGACCGTAGTACGGTTTTACTCGTGGATCCGGACCTTGACCAGGTAGATCAGATAATAGAGGTGGACACTAACGGTAATCTTATTAAGATAAGGGACAAATTTAAAGGTTATATTGAAAGTAAGGGCGGATATTATATAAATAATACGTCTTCCGGCAGCTCCGATATGATGGTTTACAATGCTGATAATAAAGCGATACTCCCCTTAAAAAAGTTAAAGGCAGGGGAGGGTATTCCCGAGATTATTGGTGTTGATTCTTTGAAAAACCTATATTTTCTAATAGCGATGAAAAAATCGATGAAGGATCGTGTCGTAAAAGTAAATTATAGGGGGTGGAGGAAGGCAGATTTCTTAATAAGGACCAGTCCTGGACATGCGGACGTTTGTCGAACAGTGCGAGTTTCTCCTGGGGGTAAGGTTTATGTTCTGGATGATGCAGATGATAAATTTCATTTATGGGAATATGGACCGTAAAGAGTCGTGAGTCAACTAAGAACGACCGCCGAAGAAAAATTAGTGAGTGGGTGATGGGGTACCAATTAATTAATTCACTAATTCGGGGGAGTGTTATGAGTATCAAATTAAAGGATTATTCTTTTGAAGGGTATTATTCCTCAACAACATATCTTGAAGACGAACCGGGAGTATACGCGATCTTATGCCGGCATTTCGAGAAAAATGAACTTGTTGATGTTGGTGAAGCGGAAAATGTTAAGACAAGAGTTGAAGACCATGAGAATTCGAACTGTTGGAGACGCAGATGCTCAAGCAGTTTGGTCTATGCTGTTCTCTATACTCCTAAATTAAAAGAGAAGGAAAGAGAAAAAATAGTAGATGAACTTAGAGACGAATATACTCCGGTCTGCGGAAGAAAATAGGAAGGTAGAAAAAAGGAGGAAAAATGAAGAGAATATTTCTGTTAATGGTACTGGCAATAATGGTTTTTGCCCAGGAAACTGTCACAAAGGTGAAAACTGACCGTAGAACCGAGAATAATCTTGTTACACTTTTCGAAACACTGCCCGACCATATTGAAGTATTCATTACTTCTGACAGTACATATATTATTGAAGCTGCTTACCCGAATAAAAAATTAGTTAAAAAGATGACAGCTGCCGAGTATCGTGGTTTAATTGTAAGAAAGCCATCAAAGATGGTAACTCTTGAGAGTGCGCAGATATCCTATCTGGTAGGGCAGACATTTCTTGGTCTCAGTCTTTATTCTTGGAGCTTGCCTGTGATGTTTAGTGAGGATGATTTTAGTGAGGGTTCGGTAACAATAGCTCTTTTAACACCATTATTGTATACGTCAAGCTGCTTTTTATTGACGAAAGACCGCCGTATTTCGAGTGGTGCTGCTTACGGTTCATTCCTGGGCGGCATAGAGGGTGCGTTTCACGGTGGTCTGCTCTTTAAATCTGGTAGAGGAGTGTTTCCTGTTAGTTTAACCGAAAACATACTTGATTTTACGCTTGGACAGAACATGGGTTTTACTCCGGCAATGTATCAGAGGAAATTCAATCATTGTGCGTATGGTTATTACCATTATTTTATTCTAAGAACATTGTTTGGTGATTGGGATAATTGGGACAGCGCCGACGATTTTATACGGCTTGGCACAATACTTTCTCTGGGAGAAGGATATACTTCGCTTTTTCTTTCGCGAAATTCAGAAGACCTTACATTCGGTGATGCTCTTTTCGAACTTCGACTGGGCGCACTGGGCGCTGAAGCTTTACCCCTTATTCTCGCGACAATTGACTTACACCGCGAAGGAAGCAATACAGATGAACGTGTTTATGCGGCTCTCTCGCTACTCGGTCATGGCGTGGGTTATCTTTGGGGAAATAAACTCAGCAGAGATTACGATCTTCCCGGTGCCGCCGGCGCAATGGTCTGGCTTCTTCCGTATCTTGCACACGCTACAACACTAGGTTTTGCGGTTCTTGCTGATAACGAGGGGGTTCTTAATTCATACCCGGCAATATATCTCACTACGGATATATTGATGACTTATGTAGGCTATAAGGCGTTTGCCGAAAAATCTATAGATGTAGGCAAAGCAGACATTCCTAATTTCAACATGTCAATCAACCCTATGTGTTTTGTACTCAAGGATAAGAATAAAAATTTTAGCAATATGCCTTTTTTAACGTTCTCTTATAATTTTTGATTAATCTCACACAAAGGCACAGAGATATTACGCTAACGGTTTACCGCTGAGGCTGTGCCAAAACACGTTTTTTCTTAAATTAGAGAAAATTGAGTTATTAATTAGTAACCAAAAACAAAAAATCCTGTGTAAATCCGTGGACAATTATACGGGTTAGGGTAGGGTAAACAAAAAAATCTTGTGAAAATCTGTGTAATCTGTGGTTTCTATTTGTTTTTATCGTTTCTTTTTCTTTGTACACTCAGTTCACCGTCGGGTTCGAGGCGGACGATTTTTGCTTCGGAATAATACTGTATATTTTTCTCCCTGAGTTTTGCCCGCAGTTGGTCTTCTGTAAGATTTGTTTTAATGAAATTTTTCTTAATAAGTTTACCGTCTTTGATTATAATGGTAGAATCACCGTATATTATTCTCGTTATTTTCTTAGGTGCTCTACAAGCCACAAATTCAACTAAATGAATTAATACAGCAAGTGTACATATTGCTATTATGGAGCGAAGAAGCGAAACCACTTCTTCTGAATAAATCATAACATCGCCTACAGCAGAGCCAAGGGCAATAACAATCAGTATATCGAATAAGGTGAGTTGTGCTAATTGTTTTCTGCCTCGTATGCGTATTACAATAAAAGCCACAAGAAAAATGATCGTGGTGCGTACAACCACTTCCAATGCACTCCCAAAACTTACAAATTTAATCATTATGAATAAAATTATGGATTATTAGGGAGATGTCAAGTTAAAAAGCCAAATCTGGCTTTTTCAGTTAGAGTGTTAGGAAGTTAGGAGGTTAGGGAGGGAAAATAAAACGACCGATGACGCTTTTACCCTTGACTTATTGGGTATGTATAATAAATTTTTTCATACAGTGAATATTGATATTAAATTAAGTTATCCAAAAAGAATGGGAAAATTTTCAATAATTCTTTTTTTATTTTTGTTTTCCTGTATTAATCCAAATTTTGCCGATTCTGGTAAATCTTATCGGAACACCGGCGGTGTAGCGGTAGAAGGGAATACCTCTTATAGATACCTGCTTTACTTACCAAAGGATTACAGGAAAAGGTCTTCCGGAAAATGGCCTCTTTTGGTTTATCTTCACGGGAAATCACGGCGTGGTTACAATTTGGAGAAATTGAAGAAGTACGGCCCGCCTTATCTGGTAAGTGAAGGATGGCATTTCCCTTTTATTATAGTATCTCCGCAGTGCCCTCCGGATAGAATTTGGAATACGGATGATTGGTTCCCTTCTTTATACAAGGAATTGTCAAGTAAGTACAGAATCGACCAAAACAGAATTTACCTTACAGGGATGAGTATGGGTGGTTCCGGAGTTTGGTCTCTGGCTATAAAGCACCCGGAATATTTTGCTGCGGCTATTCCTCTATGTGGGGGGTGGAATACGAAAAACATTAAAGCAATGAAACGTATACCGGTTTGGGCATTTCATGGGGCTAACGATAGGATTGTATCCCCGGGAGAGACCGAGCAAATGGTTCATGCTTTAAGGAAGGCTGGAGGGAAAGTAAGATATTCCATACTTGAAGGAAAAGGACATTCCATTCACAAGATTTACGAAAAAAAAGTAATGTATGAATGGATGTTAAAGCAAAGGAAGTAGGTTTTAGGCCTTAAGTTTAAAACCTGCTGAAAATTCTCTATCTTTTCCGCGTTTTCTAACAAACCATCAGCAATCAATACCTTTTTCAATTTCGACCCACTTGTGCCGGTAAACATAGTGCGTATAATTATATTGTCCTGTGTTTACTTATCAAGATGCTATTTTTTGGATGCGAAAAATGCTTATCAAATATGCTAATCTTAGTATGTAGCAGAATTATATTTTTTCCATATATTCCTTAATATGAAAAAGAGAGAAATTTTAGTAAAGTTCGGAAAGAAGGTAAGAGAAGAGAGAAAGAAACTGGGTTATTCGCAGGAAGTCCTTGCGGAGAAAGCCGGAGTTCACCGTACTTATATCGGAATGATTGAGCGCGGTGAAAAGAACATTACCATAGCGAACATTCAAAAAGTCTCTAAAGCCTTAAAAATAAAAATTTCGAAATTGACGGAAGGACTGTAGATCCGAAAGATCTAAGTTAAATCGTTAAATAGGAAAACAGTTAAAAAGTTCCTGTCCTTTTTGCACCCTTTGCTTTTAAAAATTTTGTGTGATTATTAGTTTATTGAGTTCGTAGAATTCATTGGGGTTGTTGAGTCTGAATTTTAGTATATCAGTATATTAGTATAACATACGAGTGAATTAGTAAAAAACATTTGTGATATTCGTGTGATTAGTTGTTCCTCTTTGTTGTTTTTTTGACTCTTGACTCAAGACACGTGACGCATGACTATTTAATAAGAATCGCCTTTGCCGTTGCGGTTTGGTCATTCACTTTCAAAAAGACAAAGTATACACCACTGCTGAAATTTTCTCTGTAAAATCTAAATGAATATATTCCCGCATTCATTCTTTCGCTTGTAAGTTCTTCAATTTTAACTCCCGAGGAGTTAAATATTTCAAGTTTTACATCCGAGGGCAGGTAAAGGGAAAACCCTATATCCGTATAAGTATTAAAAGGATTCGGATAAATATGCAGGAAACTGAAAAGATTATCCCCTTCGTCGGCGACATATTCGTAAGCTCCTATATCGTAAAGGGTTCCCTGGGGTCGGGTTACTCCTCTTATGTCTATTAATGGTGCAAGGTCGCTTGTCCCAGCGTCTATCGCAGGACTCCCCCCTTTTAAGCGAAGGTCGAAATGTCCGAAGTCTACAAAATTGCTATCATAATTTCTTACCTGTAAATTGTGATCTTCGATCTGTGGAGAATCTATTGAGAGGGTTCTGTAATAAATATTATTCCGAACTATGCAGCCAACGCTTTTGGAACCGTTTTTATGGTTTCCTACTCTTATCCAGGGACTTATATCAGAGTTCATTGTATCTCTATCTGCTACTGTGTTATTGATTATGTGGCAGTTAACCGCCCCGCTTAGAGTTATGCCGTGGTAATGGTCAACGATAACGATGTTATTTTCAACAATCCAGTCTGCGTAAAATCCGTCAAAGCAGCCGATTCCCTGTAATGTGCCGCGGTGGGGCTGGTTCGGGTCTTCGTAATTGATAATTGTATTTCCTCTCAAAATCACTCCCCAGACAGTATCTGTACCGACTCCTCCTTCGCCCACTGACCAGGATTGGAATCCGTCGTCGTGATTTCCGTTAACATCAAATGAATTTTTTATTATATTATACTGAAATGTATTATAATTTCCTAAGCCTCGCATTCCATCTCCCGCAAAATTTTCAATTATATTGTATTCAATTAGGCAGGAGTCTCTGCTTGATGATATTCCGAAATTAACATTTTTGCAGTAGTTGTTGCGTATAATTATATGTTTTCCTTGAGAGGAAATCGCCGTGCATGATAAGTTATCCCAGTCTTCGGCGGTCCATGATGAGGCGTCTTCTACAGAGTATAAATTACAGTCCTCGATCGTTATATAGGTAGAGGGGCCAGAAAAACCGTGCCACTCGACGGATACAAGTATAGTATTTTCGTATTCGGGAGCTTCTGACGGTGTAATTGTAAGTCCCTGAATGCACCAGTATCTTGCTCCTGTAAAACGAACATTTTTAAAGGTTGGAATATGTCCAATTTCTGCTTTAATAGTTATATAATCTGCATTAAATTTTCTTGATATATGTAATTCACCGTAGTAACCTGTTCTGCATATAAGCGTATCTCCTGCTTTTACGGCCGCGCCTTCATTTATCAGGATTAAGGAATCTCCTTCAAGGTATGGAAATTCAAAGGGGGCGTACGTCTCTATAAGGTTGGAGTCGAGAACTTCTTGAACGGTAGTCCATGGCTGATTAAAACTTCCGTCATTTGCCATGCTGCCATCATCCGGATCCAGATAAAAAGTGGTAGAGAATAAAAGCAGCGGTATTAAAAATATAGTTATTGTTAAAGTGGTGATTTTTCTCATAATATTGAAATATAAGTGTGAATTGAATTTCGGCAAGGCGAGGGAAAGTACGGCAAAAGGGTTCTTAGCTTTCTTTCTCCTTAATTTACTTCAAGACTTTTCCAATTACTTCATTCAACTCCTTGAGATCAAAAGGTTTCGCGACTACAGCGCTAAACCCATATTTTTTGTAGTTAGCCATCACCGGGTCTGTAGAGTAACCGCTGGAAACTATAGCCTTCACATCCGGATCTATCTTTAGTAATTTCTCTATTGTCTCTTTCCCTCCCAATCCACCAGGTACAGTTAAATCAAGAATGACAGCATCAAAGCGCTCCCCTGAATTCATAGCCTCTTTGTATTTATCGATGGCTTCTTCCCCATTCTCAGTAATTTCAACGGAATAGCCTAACCTTTCCAGCATTCCTCCAACTGCCCTGCTAACTATCTTTTCATCATCCATTATTAGCACCTTGCCTTCTCCTGTTAGAGTCCGTTTAGTCACTTTTTTTGCTTCTTCCTCCATTAGTTTATCTACTATTGCCGGAAGATAGATGAAGAAGCTGGTTCCCTTTCCTACTTGCGATTCAACACTGATACGACCATCATGTTTTTGAATAATAGAATATACGATAGCCAAACCAAGACCACTCCCTTTTTGCTTTGTTGTAAAATAAGGGTCGAATATCCTGGGAAGATGAGGCTCGGGTATTCCTATCCCCTTATCTTCAAAAGTAATTTTTACGTATTTTCCTTCAGGTAGAGGCAGTGAACTCTTTTTCTTAAGTATGATATTCTCGGCTTTAATCTTTATATTCCCGCCCTGTGGCATTGCCTGATTCGCGTTTATTACAAGATTGTCTATTACCTGGGACATTTGACCCTTATCCACCTTAACTTTCCATAAATCAGGAGGAAAATCGTATAAACATTTTACATTTGAACCATGTAGGGTAAATCCTGCCGAATCTCTGATTATATCTTCTATAGAAACTTTACCCTTGATGGGTTCTCCGCCTTTTGAAAACGTGAGAAGTTGTTGGGTCAGGTTTTTAGCCTGGATCGATGCCTGTTTGGCTTCTTCTAATATATTCTGAAATTCTTCCCCCTCTTCCGTTTGGACAAGGGAAAGGTTGCCAAGTATTCCGGTCAAGAGATTATTGAAATCATGAGCTATACCTCCGGCAAGAACCCCCAAAGATTCGAGACGCTCTATCTTTCGCAATTCCTCCTCAGTCTGCTTACGCTCGGCTATATCACGTACAATCGCCCACATGCCTTTCGGGATGCCATCATCATCCTTAAGTAAAAAAGTCCTTAGTTCTACCGGGAATACAATTCCATCCTTTTTAATATATTCCTTTTCATAAACGTCCGAGTATCCTCTTTTAAGAACCTGTTCCTCTACTATTTTAGCTTCCATTTCATGCCACTTTTCAGGAGTTATACCGGTGTATTTTAACTTTTTTATTTCGTCCTCGGTATATCCGAGCATATCTAAAAATTGTTTGTTAAATTCAATTATGTTTCCTTCCATATCGGTACGAACAAAAGCATCCATCATACTCTCATAGAGATTTCGATATTTCTCCTCGCTCTCCCGCAGTTTTTCCAGCGCCTTCTTGCGTTCTGTGATGTTGTGAGCGATACCCACTATCATTGGTTCACCCTTCAGGGTGATAGCGCTTAAGTGTATTTCTACAGGATATTGAGAGCCATCTTTGTGATAATGAATTGATTCGAACCTTACAAAACCACCTTTTTGAAGTTTTAACCATAGATTTTTTCTATCGTCTCTGGTTAGGCTTTGGGGATCAATATCCCCTACTCTCATATCAAGCAGTTCTTCTCTTGTGTACCCTGTTAACTCGCAATACGCCTTGTTGACAAGCAGAAAAAACCCTTCCAGGTCGTGAATAGAGACGCCATGCGGAAGATTCTCAATCGCCGTCTGGAATCTTTCTTCGCTTTCCCGTAGCGCTTCCTCCGCTTTCATGCGTTCGGTAATGTCCCTGGCGATACTTAAAATCGAGGATTCTCCATGATACGTTACGAGGCTTGAACTGATCTCCACCGGTATTGTTTTTCCGGATTTTGTTCTGTGAGCGGTTTGAAAAATCTGTTTTTCTCCCTTCTTCATGTCCTCGATGAGATGCCCTATATTTTCTGAGTCCAGGACGGGGTCAATATCAACGGGTCCCATGGTAAGTAATTCCTCTCTGGAATAACCCAGAACCTCAACAGCAGTATCGTTGACTTCAATAAATTTGCCTTCGAAATTGATAACGAAAGCTGTATCATTCATTCCGTTGATTAAATTTTTGTATTCCCTTTCTCTTTCTTTCTGCTCCGTGACGTCCAATAAAGATGCCACGCTTTTATCGGTACCGGGAATCATGTCAACGGTGATGTAAATATTTTTTATTTTTCCATGCCTGTCAACAAATTTGAATTCGTAATTTTTCGGTGCGGAATCCGGTTTTTTTCTTCTTTTCTTATGATACTTCTTCATTTTTTCCAGGTCTTCTTTCGCGATAAATTCGTTCCAGTTTTTCTTTCCTCCGATTTCTTCTTTTGAAAATCCCGATAGATTTTCAAACATCTTATTTGCTAGAGATATTATCATGTCTTTTTCCACTATGACCGTAGCGGTACCGGTGTTTTCAAAAACTGCCCTGTATTGCCCTTCGCTAACCCCTAAAGCCTCTCCATCTTTCTTGAAATCGATTTGCGCTTTTTCCAGATCCGCGACTCTCTTACGGATTTTCTCCAGTTCACTTATAAGTTGTTTTTTTGTCTTGCTTGTATCTTTTCCCTTAATGCCTGCCTCCTTTTGATATCACTAGTATTCATGCAAAAACGACTCCAAATATTAAGTGCTTGATATTAAGGCATTTAGTTTTTTAAAATGTAAATTTTTTATTAGTTATGACAAAAAATTATTTTTTAAATAATTGGTTGAATCGTTTAAAAAAAATGGTTAAATGGTTATTTTGGGATTTAGAAACAATAAAATTTTTTTTCTCTGTGTGAGATTAACTTGGAGTTGTGGGTTGGGTTTTTTTATAAACAAAAATAAAAAATGGGGTGGTGTGTGGCTCTGTGATCTCTGTGTGTTTTTCTTTTTCTCTGTGCTCTCTGTGGTAAATTGTTTTTTTTAAGTTAAAATTATCTTCGTTAGTACAAGCAAGGCGAAGAAACCGAAAACATCGGTTATAGTCGTAAGGAAAAGGCTCGAAGTTAGAGCCGGGTCAATATCCATCTTATCCATAATAAGGGGCAGCAGGACGCCAAAAATTCCCGCAGCCAGATGATTGAGAATCAAAGCAAGCCCGACTACCAGTCCGAACATAGGGTTGCCTTTCCAGGCAAAGGCAATTAGGGCGGTACCCAGGCCAATAGCGAAACCTGTAAATAGTCCCACAGTTATTTCTTTCCACAGAAGTCCCTTAACATCCTGATATTTTACTTCTCCAAGGGCTATTGCTCTGACGATTATCGATAATGTTTGAGTGCCGGCGCTTCCGCCCATAGCTGCGACTACAGGCATAAATATAGCCGCACCAATGAAAGCTTGAATAACGTCTTCGAAGTATCCCACGACAAGGGCAGCCAGAAGAGCTGTTAAGAGTTTTAGATACAGCCATGGTATTCTTGAGGCAAAGGAACGTCTTGCCGGTAAGAAAGCGGACTCGATGTTTCGCAGACCGCCAAGATACTGAATGTCTTCGGTCGCCTCTTCTTGCATAACGTCAAGTACGTCATCAACAGTAATTACACCTATTAATTTTCCGAATTCATCAATTACGGGAACCTGAAGAAGATCATAGTCCGCGACTATGTTTACGACCTCTTCCTGGTCAAGGTCTGCCGGAACCGAATAAACAGGTTCGGCAAGTTCTTCTAATTTTTTCTCCGGTGGAGAAGTTAAAATTCTCCATGGAGTTACATATCCTGAGAGTTTTCCATTGTTATCGAGAATATAAATATATTTAAATTCCTCTTCCTCTCTAACTTTCCTGATTTTTTCCTGCGCGGTTTCAGCATTGTCTTTTCCGCTTATTGATAAAAATTTCAGGGTCATAATACCCGCAGCGGTATCCGGACCAAACCTTAGCAACGCTCTAATATGCTCGGCTCTCTTGGCTTTATTTAAGACGGTATCCCTTCTGTGTTCTCCAACTTCTCCGATAAGGTCAACCGCTTCATCTATTTCAAGAGCGTCTGCAATCTTAGAAAGATTGTCTGCGTCGAGAGATCTGATGATAACTTCCAGGGAGTATTCATCTACTTCCGGAATTAGTTCAGCTTTTTCCAAAATATTTAAAAGTGAGAAAATTTGAATCTTTTTCTCTTTAGGAAGATGATCTATTAAATAAATCTGATCCGGTAATTCCAGAGCACCGAAATAATCCTTTATAGGATTCTCTTTGCCTTCATCTAACAGTAAGTTTAATTCCTCTGTAATATCGGCAATTTTCTTCTCTTCAATCATTTTTTTCTCGCTTTATCAATACTTTTTTTACTCGTCTCTCATCCGCGTCTAAAACAGTTATTTCCATTCCTTCTGCCTTAATTTTCTGTCCTTCTTTCGGAATTTCTTCCAGTTCTCTAACAATAAATCCGGCAAGAGTGTCTTCTTCGGTATTGATTCCAATTCTTTCCGGTCTCAGATTTCCGTTTACGATAAAAACACCATCTTCGCTTTCTTCGTTACCTATCTGGGTTTCGAAAATACTGAAAAGAACGTCATCCGTGGAAACGAAACCCTCGGTGCCGCCATATTCGTCAATAATAATTGCGCAGCCGATTCTATCTCGAAGGAGCTCCGGAAGAACTGCATCCAAGCTTCTGTCTCCGCATAAGAACTTTATAGGTCTTAATTTATCTTCAATTGCCCATTTTTCAACCCTACCAATTACATCTTCTTTGAATAAAACACCTATTATGTTATCGATGTTTTCTCTGTATACCGGAAGTCTCGACACATCGGCTTCCTTGAGAATCCTGTCCATTTCTTTTTTCTTGCTGTTGACTTCGATTCCTTTAATATCCATCCGCGGAATCATTATGTCCCGGACATCCGTTTGAGAAAGTTTTGAAATTGCGTCCATTGCGGTAGATTGTTCGGGTTCTATACCTCCTGTGGCTTTTGCCTCTCTTGCTGCTATGCTCATTTCGTTTTTTGTAATCTTTTCCTTTTCCCCGCTTTTAAAACCAAAGATTCTAAGTAAGCCATCGCCCAATAATCTTATTATGAATATAAGAGGGTAAAGCAGCCAGTGAAAGAAAATAAGAGGCGGAGCAACCATTGCGGCCAAATTTTCGGGGTTGGTTACGCCAAGTGATTTTACTACGATTTCTCCGATAACGGATATAAAAAGAGTGGATAATATTAGTCCCATTGTGAATCCTATTTCTCTTTTTAATAAAATAGTGAAGAGAACCGTTGCAAGATTTATGCCGGTAAGTACAGTGGAAAAAAGAATGTCCGGTCGCATTCGAACATTCCTTGCAACACGGTACCTCCCTCCTTTTACATTAGCAAGTCGCTCTAACCTTGCTTCGTCTGACGCCACAATGGAAATCTCAGCTAATACAAAGTATACCAAGAATAAGAAAATTGCGCTTAATATTATTAAAGTCATTTCTTTTTCTTTATTTTTACTTCTCTGATGTGATTATCAAATATATCTAATATAGTTAGTTCATAGTCACGGTAGGAGAAAACCTCACCTTCTTTAGGAATTCTTTCTAAAATCGTATAAATAAATCCTGAGACAGTTCTGTAATCATTAGACAGAGGTATCGGAATGATATGTCGGATCTCTTCAATTTCTGTAGAACCGGGTAACTCCCATTCGTTTTCGCTTTTCTTGTGTATTATTATATCTTCTTCTTCCCATATAAGTTCTTTCTCGATATCCTCGATATCGATAACCCCTGAAGTTCCTCCGTATTCGTCAATTACCACGACCAGTTTATGTTTTGAATTCTTGAATATTTTAATAAGTTGGACAAGAGAAAGATTTTCGGATGTAAACACAGGAATCGACATAAAGTTTTTAACTTTTCCTTTTTTACCGTAAAGGTTTTTTAGTTCCAGTATGCCGATGATTTTATCTCTTGTTTCAGAGAAGACCGGTATTCTTTTTCTCCTTTTTCCAACTTTCTTTAAAGCTTCATCTACGGTTTCACTTTCTTCGGCAAACGAAGTTTCGGTTCTGTGAAGCATTATTTCTTTTACTTTGATTTCTTTAAGCCTGGATAACTTGGTCATAATATTGAATTCCCTGTCGGTCAGAACTCCCTCTTTTTTACCTTTTATGAAAACCTGTCTTAAATCTCCTGCCGTAAATTTCTTTTTATGTATAGTCATCCTGGTAAGGGGTCTAAACAATAATAGGATAGGGTATAAGATGTATTCGGTTACCATAACGATTGGAGCGAAAAGAGCAGATATCTTTTTACTTTTAGCCATAGCAATTCTTTTGGGTATATACTCTCCAAAAACCACAATAAGAATTGTCAAAACGAGAGAAGCATAAAACAAATTAAACCATGTTTTGAGAATACCTTCACTAATTGAAGAAATCGCTACGTTAACTCCTATATTGCCTATTATTACACTGACAAGAACCAATCTAGGGTTCTTCATAAGATGATAAACTAAAGGATTGTCTTTTCTTTTATAGGTTGGCAATGCAAAAAGAGCAGTTTCCGATGATGAATAAATAAAAGAAAACAAGAATAAGAGAAGTAGTATAAGATAATACATTATTGTTTTAAGTAGTCTTTTTCCTTTTCTCTCATTATTTTTCTCTGCCGACTGGTTTTATCGTCGTAGCCGGCAAGATGTAATATGCCGTGAACGGTAAGAAGTTTCAATTCCGAAAGGAGATCCCCTTCTTTCTGTCTTTCTGCTTGAGGAATTGAAATATAGATATCCCCCATAATTTCGGGGATGTCAAAGTGAAACGATAGAACATCAGTTGTATTCTCTCTATCCGTATATTTCTTGTTCATTTCTTCCATTTGTTTATCGTCTACGAAGGTTATCGAGAGGTCTCCTTTGAGATTTTCGCCTTCAATTACCCGTTGGGCTACCTTTCGAATATCCCCTTCGAATTCGGGGATATTATTGATGAAAATTTTCATTTAGACTCAGTGGGATACTTGGGACGATGGTGGTGTAGTCCCTCCAGACTTTGTGCGAAATCCTGCGCAATAATTTCAAGATCCTGTAAGGAAAGTTTAGATTTGCTTAACTGTCCGTTACCGTAAGCCGTTTTTATCCGGGCGTCTATCGTTTTTCTTACCTCTTCCTGGGTCGGACTGTCCAACGAACGGACTGTAGCTTCAACCATATCGGCAAGCATTAAAATACTTGCTTCCTTGCTTACAGGTACTTCAGCATCATATTTAAAATAGTTCTCATCAACTTCATCCAGCATTTTCTTGGCTTTTTCATAGAAAGGTCTTATTAGAGAGGTTCCCTGGTGTTGTTCTATTATATGAATAATCTCTTCAGGTAACCTATGTTCTTTGGCTGTTTTTACAGCATCCTGAATATGCGATTTTATTATAATTGCAGAAAGCTTTGGAGGTAATTTGTCATGTGGATTGTTTTCGTCTTTGAAATTCTCGGCAAAGTACTGGGGTCTCCTTAATTTTCCTATATCGTGAAACAATCCTCCGACTTTTGCAAGAAGCGAGTTTGCGCCTATTGCTTCTCCGGCGCTCTCCGCAAGTGTGCTTACCATCAAAGCATGCTGGTAAGTGCCCGGAGCTTCTTTTGACATTCGTTTTATTAGAGGATTATTTAAATCGGAATACTCCATCCATGTAAAGTTTGTAGCTATGTGAAAAATGCGTTCAAAAATGTACAGAAGACTGAAGAGTAAAAGAATGGACAGAACTCCATTGCCAAGACCGGAAATAAATCCAAGAAAAATATCCCTTAAGGAAGCTCTTTTGTATAGTTCGACGGCAAAAATCAAAAACGCCGTCGTTGCCGCAACAACCATTCCCGTGCGGTAAAGTTCTTCTCTGTTTTTGAAATTTCCGCTAAGGATGCCTCCCGCAAGACTTCCCGTAAATACGGGTATGAGACTCATAAGATTGAAATTTTCATAAAGAGAGATTATTAAAATACTTGTTACCGCTATTAGTACCCCAAAGTCAAGATTAACAGCAAGAGTAAAAAACATAACAAAACTTGATAGAGGGATAAGATATTTGGGTTTATATAGAACAAAAACGGGTAAGAATTTGTACAAAACAAAAATCATAGTTATGTTTATTAAGAACAAATACAGATATTTACTGTTTTCGTAAACTTTCTTGATACGGAAGTATATAAAAGCCAGGGCAAAGAAAGAAATTAAAAGCAAATATAATTGATTTCTGATAATATTGGTGAGCAAAGAATATGAATATTTCTGATCCTGATGGTTCCTTAGCGAGTATAGCTTTCGGTATTCTCTTGCTGTAACAATTTCATTTGCGCCCACAATTTTTTCTCCCTCTCTTACAACTCCGAGGGAATCTGAAACTGCTCGTCTTGCTTTATCTTTCATTCTTTCGGTACCCGCAAAATCAATCAGAAGATTTGGCTCTATATGTTTTTCAAGCTCCTTTACGAATGATTTGTCAAGGTAGAAAGCGTTAAAAAGCTTGCTTACTTGATTAGTAAAGGATTTCCTTGCCTGGTTTTGATCCAGTATGGAAATGCGCTCAACAAGTATTTGCGAATTAGATCTTTCTATAAGTAATTTATTGCTTTTGCTTGTAGGTAAGTTTTTTTTATTTAAGATAATTCCTTTTCTGTAAATATCGAGAAAAATATTTTTTATATCTCCCTTTTGTCTTAAAATTATCTGCGTATAAGGCGAATTGTCCGCATAAAATGTAATTAGTGAATCCAATTTCGGTAAGAGATTTTCCGGTTCTCTTTCTTTTATCGTCTGAAGCACGGGTGGTACTTCTTCTGCAGCTTTTTCCCTTTCTTTGTTTAGATTCTCTTCATATTTTAGGATATTAAAGTTAGAAGGCGATATTATAGCCTTTAAGGCTATATCTCCTTCCTTTAGGATTGGAGTTTTGCCTTTGTAAGGGTAGAACAGGTTAAAAATAAAAAGAAGCAAGAATAAAAATATAAAATGTTCTTTATTTACTTTTATTTTCTTCATATTTTTTGTAAGCCCTTACTATTTTTTCCACTACGGCATTCCTGACCACGTCGCTTTCGTTAAGGTAAATAAAAGAAATGTCTCCTAAATTTTCCAAAACGTCCTGAAGTTCTATGAGTCCAGAGATTGTCTTATCCGGAAGATCAATCTGGGTTATGTCTCCCGTTACAACGGCTTTTGAGTTTTCACCAATTCTGGTTAGAAACATTTTCATCTGCGTGTGCGTTGTGTTTTGCGCTTCGTCAAGAATTACAAAAGAATCTTTCAGATTTCTCCCTCTCATAAATGCTAGAGGAGCTATTTCTATAATTCCATTATCCATATATTGCTGCATTTTCTTTTGAGGCATCATTTCATATATTGCGTCATAAAGAGGAATTAAATAGGGTTTTACTTTTTGTTCGTAATCTCCCGGAAGAAAACCGAGGTTTTCTCCGGCTTCTACTGCTGGTCGCGCAAGAATTATTCTCGAAACTTTTTTGGAAAGTAACGCCGAAATAGCTGAAGCTACAGCAAGATATGTTTTCCCTGTTCCTGCCGGTCCTATGGCGATTGTTATTACCCTCTTTTCTATTTCTTCGAGATATTTTGATTGATTAGTTGTTCTTGGTTTTATTACATCATCCGGCAGCAAAATAATATTTTTTTTGTTTTCTTTTGCATGCAGGAAATATTCTATATCGCTTGTAGTAAGGGTTCCTCTATCTCTGAGCGATTGGGTAAGTTTATCTATCAGGTTAATAGATTTGGTTACTCTGTCTTTTTCGCCAGCTATTGTCAAATGGGAACCTCTGACGGTTATCTTTACTCCCAGGTGTTCCTCAAGGAAATTTAAATTTTCGTCTTTAACACCCAAGAGTGCCACACTTGATACTTTTTCTAAATTTAAAGATTGTCTAAACATAGCTTATGAAAAATAACCCTCCCATTAAATATTTAACAAGAGGGTTATTTTTATAACTATTATTTTAAAAACAAATCAAGGTCTTGGGATAAAGAGATTCCACCCTGGTTGTATTAAATTAGGATCACCGATTTTATCCTTGTTTGCCTTATAAATGTCGTTCCATCTTGTATATTTACCGAAACCATAAATTTCAGAACTTTCTGCTATTTTACAAAGATAATCTCCCACTTTAACCTTGTACCAGGAGATTTGTTCAAGTTTCTCTTCGAGTTCCGCTTTCTCTGCTTCAAGTTCCGCTATTAATGCGTCCGAAGATGAAACTTCAGCCTGAAGGGCATCAATTTGTTCCTGTAAATCTGAAAGCTGTACTTTTAAATTTTCTTCTTCAACAGTTAAGGCGTTGATAATAGAGTCCGCCTGAGCTGGTGTCCATTTTTGGGATGCCAGGGATTCGGTCATGACTTCTTCTTCTATCATTTCCTCTTCTATGACTTCTTCTTCTATCATTTCCTCTTCTACGACTTCCTCTTCTATCATTTCTTCGTCATATTCATCCTGAGCCAAAAGTCCAAAAGAGAAACAACACAGCAATAGTAATGCAATTAGAAAATATCTCATATTTACCCTCCTCTTCCTTAAGGCTTTGGTAGGTTGAGTACCCAACCAGGCAGTATTAAATTAGGATCTTTAATTTTATCCTTATTTAGATCATAGATGCCTTTCCAACTTGAGACACCTTCTTTTGCGGCAATCTTTGCCAGGTAATCACCAGGTTCGACTCTGTACAAGTCGTCGCATACAGCTGGACAAGACCTAACCTTTACTTTCAGCTCAGCAACATCGGTTTCCAATTCGCTAAGTGTCGCTTCATTGTCAGATTTTTTCATCTCTAAGTCAGAAAGATTTCCCTCGGCGTCTGCCACCTCTGATTTAAGTCCGTTAACGGCTTGTTCTCTTGCCGTCAACTCATCCATCTGTTCCTGGGAAGCGTATTGTGTACATCCTACCATTAAAAGAATGGCTAACACTCCCACTAAAAGTTTTTTCATAGATACCTCCTTTTTAGTGTTTGTTCCACTGATACAACTAATACTATAAACAATTTCAAGCATTTTGTCAAGGATAAAATTTTAAATAGCTCCGAGGGGAATCGAACCCCCATCTTCACCTTGAAAGAGTGATGTCCTGAGCCATTAGACGACGGAGCCAATTTGCTCTGTAAAATAAACAGAAGTCTCCTTTTGTCAAGGGGTTTAATGCTTTTGCTTCCCTCGTGCTGATCATGGGCGAAGCCCGGGTGAGGTTTTACAAAAAATTCAATAAATCTATCAATGTAGACTTCGTAGGGTTAAAAAATTTGAAGTTGACAGAGGTTGGAGTATGTTTCATAATTGATAAATTAGGATACAGAGAATAGATACCTGATACCAAGTATTAGGTCGAAGTAAAAAATATTTTTCGGGTTACTTGAAGCAGGAGTACATAAGAAGAAGTTATCTGCAGGTGGTTTATCTTCCGGAATATAAATCTATGAATTAATAGCTGATAATCAAAAAGAACCAAGCAAATGTATGGTTGTAAAGTGAGGATTAGTCGTCTTTATATTAATTTATGGCAGAGTTCTTTTCCTTAGATTTCCGGATAATACCAATGTTAAAAAACAGAAATATCTCAGTTCTTTATAGATAAATTCGCTCTTGATTTTTTTGTATTAAAAATTAATATTTAACAAATGAACTACGTTAAAACTTTCGTAAGGCGTGTCTACAAAAGAAAATTTCTCAACTGGATAACAAACAAAACACTTCTTGCGCTCTCTTTACTCCTTACTGTTTATATTTTCTGGTTGTTCTTCAATAGAATTTTTTATATGACCCAGGTAGAATGGAAAATTTTTCCTTTAACGTTACTTCTATCTTTAATTCCTTTTTTATTTGGTAAGCCAAACATTTCCGAAACAGTAGAATTTATTGAGAGAGAAACAAAAGAGTTGAAAGGCAGGCTTTACCTTATAATGGACCCCTATCCTTCCGCTCTCGATTCCGAATTATACAGAAAAAGAGCTATAAAAGAAAGTGTTTCCATATTAAAAGGAAAGGACGTCAAGGCTTTAATGCCTTTAAAGGTAAACTCTAAATATCTTAAATCTCTAGGTTTGACCATATTCACATTAATCGTTTTTTCTCTTTTCTCCGGAGGTGCAAAACTTAAGAAAGTTTCAGCAGTACCTGTAGTAACGTATATAAAGGAGAGAATTAAAGAAAACCAGTCATTCCTGGTGATGGCAAAAGGTCACCAGCTTAGGAGACTTTATCTTTTTTCTGATAAAGGGATAAAGAAAATGGTTTGTCTCGGGGATGGGAAATTTGGTGTTATGGAAAAGATGAGAGGCACTTCGGAAATTCAAGTGGGGTATAGAGTTTGGAAAAGCAAAAAGAGAACAATCGCGGTAACCCCATCATTACGTGTAAAAAACTTGAAACTTAAATATGAATTTCCGGATTATCTTGGAGCAGGTTTTTTTTACGATACATTGTATGAAATTGAGAAAAATATACTGATTCAGGCTTTGGAAGGAACGAGAGTTTATTTTTCCGGTGTATCGAATTTGGCGCTTGGAAGTATAGAAGGAGAGGTCAGCAATAAGAAAATAGCCGGGGAGAGATTTTCCGGTAGTTTTGTCTTGAAAGACAAGCGAAAAATCAGTGTAGAACTAACTGATTCTTCCTTGTTTTCTTCTTATACCTTTAATTTCTTTATTGATCCGATATTCGATGAGCCTCCGAGGATTGAGTTTATTTATCCGCAAGGAGAGTACAAACTGGATGAATCAATGGAAGTACCGATAATATTGCAAGCAGAAGATGATTACTCTCTTTTCTCAACTGAGCTTGTTTACGGAAAAGAAAAAATCGATCTTGTTGTTCCAGAGAAAGCAAAATTTGTTGAGGATTCTATAATTTTACAGGTGGGAAATCTTATGCCCGGAGAAACACTTAAAATTACAGGGATAGCAACTGACCTTGCAGGAAACAAGACGCTTTCTTCGCCGGTTGTTATATTCATGCCTACCCTTGAAGAAATATTCGGTGAATACAAAGAGCTCAGCGATACATTAGAAAAGCACACGATCGGCTTCGAAGAAACAGAAAAAGAATTAGCGGAAAAGATCGAAAATTTCTTATATAAGAATAAACTGGGAAGTAAAAGTCAGGATGAAATAAAGAAAACGTTGAAAGAGCAAAAAGATTTGATTGAGGGAATGCAAAAGTTGGCTCTGATTGCAGAAAAGATAAGGAGTCCTGAGGTTTCTGAAGAGCTGGATCGTATTAAAGAACTCCTTAATAATTCACATGTGAAAGAGTTCTTAAACGACTTAAATAAGATGATGAAAAAAACCGATATTTCACCTGAAGAATTAAAAAAACTTAGCGAAAGTCAGAAAGATTTATTGGAAACATTAGAACTCTTTAAAAAGAGTCTCGAATATCTGAAAAAATTATTGGAACTTAATGAGTTTTCGAACAGGGCACAGGAAATATATGAGAAACAGAAAGAACTTAACTCATCAAAGCCAAACGAAACACTATCGAAACTTGAAAGAGAGCTCAGAGAAGAACTTGCGCAGTTAATTGGTGATATGAAAAAATCTTCGGATGAGAAAATAAAGGAAACCGCTTTGGAGTTTAAAAAGACAAATACAATAGAGGAAATGGAGAAATTGGCAGATTTTATGAAACAAGGAGAATTGAACCAGGAAAGTGCCGAAACCATAGAAGAGAACCTCCGAAATCTAAATACGTCCCTAAAAGCTTTTAGAGAATACAGCGCGGG
>Ga0307430_1000941_pt1 | contig 23021 bp, 21 predicted proteins | sample SalMarWE160130MG_FD_202159 | JGI IMG/M metagenome (GOLD analysis project Ga0307430, IMG submission 202159) | Salt marsh sediment microbial communities from the Plum Island Ecosystem LTER, Massachusetts, United States - WE1603-130 | ecosystem: Environmental > Aquatic > Marine > Intertidal zone >...
CGATGACGCGGTTGAGGTAGCGGGCGATCGCGCCCACGTTCCGCGAGATCGACATCTTGTTGTCGTTCAAGACGACGAGGATGTCCTTGATCCCCGAATGGCCCTGGTAGAGCGCCTCGAACGCGGTGCCGCCCGTGAGTGCGCCGTCGCCGACGACGGCGATCACCTTCTCGCTCCCCCCGCGCATGTCGCGCGCAACCGCCAGGCCGAGCGCCGCCGAGACCGCCGTGCTCGCGTGGCCGGCGCCGAACGCATCGTACTCGCTTTCGGCCGGCTTCGCGAAGCCGCTCACGCCGCCCCATTGGCGCAGCGTCCGGAACCGCTCGCGCCGGCCCGTGATCAGCTTGTGCGCATACGCCTGATGCCCGACGTCCCAGACGATCTTGTCGTTCGGGCCGTCAAAGGTCCGATGCAGCGCAAGCGTCAGCTCCACTACGCCGAGGTTCGACGCCAAATGGCCGCCCGTGCGCGACACCGTCCGGATGATCTCCTCGCGGATCTCGCGGGCGAGCGTGTCAAGCTGGCTGAGTTGGAGCTTCGCCAAATCGCGCGGCGAATCGATCATATCGAGGTAGCGCGACACGACCTCGTCATCCTTCGTCTCGTGAGCCTCTAGGTGGGACGCCCCCGGCCCGGCTCAGTCCCGGCTTCGAACGGCTTCGTCTCGACGGTGCCGTCCTCGTTCTTCACAAGGAGCTCGATCGCGCGTTCGGCCTCGTGCAGGCGCTTCGAGCACGCCGCGGCGAGCTGGACGCCCTCCTTGAACTTGGCGAGCATCTGGTCGAGGCTCAGCTCGTCCGTCTCCATCTCGGCGACGATCTGCTCGAGCTTCGCCAGCGCTTTCTCGAAATCGATCTTCGCCATACGGCTTACTCGACCTCGTCCCCGGGCGGAGCGTCCTCGGCCTCGACCCGTTCAACGTCCGCCGTGAACGCGCCGCGGTGGAGCTGTGTGCGCACCCGCTTGCCGGGCTTCAACACGGCCGCATCGGTCACGATCCGGCCCGTTGCCGCATCGGTCGTGACGCTGTAGCCGCGCAAGAGGACCGCCGCCGGGTTCAGCGCCCCGAGCCGCGCCTCGAGCCCGCCGACGCGGTCCGCGAGCCGGGCGATCCGGTGGCGCGCGTGCAGCGCCATGCGCTCGAGCGCGTCATCCACCCTCTGTTGATACTGCCGAACCAGGCCGGCCGGTTCCCGGAAGACGTAGCTCTTTCGAGCCAGCTCCAGCCGGCGCGACAGCTCGGCCACCCGGCCCGTCGCGGCAGTGTAGAGCTTCCCGCGCAGGATGCCAACCCTTTCGAGCAGCTCGGCCTTGCGCCCGATCACGAGCTCCGCGGCCGCCGACGGCGTCGGCACGCGCAGGTCGGCGACGAAGTCGCTGATCGTCCAGTCGATCTCGTGACCGACGGCCGAGATGACCGGGATCGCCGACCGGGAGATCGCCCGCGCCACCTGCTCCTCATTGAACGGCCACAGGTCCTCGAGGCTGCCGCCGCCGCGCGTGACGATGATCACGTCGACGAGCCGCAGCGCGTTCAGATCGTCGAGCGCCGCGGCGATCTCGCCCGCCGCGCCCTCGCCCTGCACCCGCACCGGAGAGACGATCAGCCGCACCTCGGCGAATCGCCGACCGAGCACGGTGAGGATGTCGCGAATCGCCGCGCCCGTCGGCGAGGTCACCACCCCGATCCGCTCGGGCAGCATCGGGATCGGCACCTTGTGCGCCTCGTCGAACAGCCCCTCCTCGAACAGCTTCCGCTTGAGCCGCTCGAACGCGAGCTGAAGCGCACCGACGCCGCGCTCCTCGATCCGCTTGACGATGATCTGGTACGCCCCGCGCGGCTCGTAGACCGACACGTTGCCCTGCACGACGACCTTCATCCCGTCGGCAAACCGAAAGCCGCTCGGCGGCCGCGCCGACTTGAACATCACCGCGCTGATCTGCGCGAACTCGTCCTTGAGCGTGAAGTAGCGGTGACCCGCCGGCGACGCGCGGTAGTTCGACACCTCGCCCTCGAGCCAGATCGACGGGTACTTGGCCTCGAGCAGGATCTTTATCCCGCGCGTCAACTCCGAGACCGTCAAGACGTTCTCGGTTTCCCGGTCGGCCATGCTTACGGGGACCCCTCTGAATCGAGCGACACCTGGAGGCGCTTGATCTCCGTGGCTCGGCCCGTCTGCTCGTCGACGGTGACAACGATGCCCGAGATCCGCACGTCGCCGGTCGCCACCTCGAAGCGCGCCGGCACGCCCGTCGTGAGCTTCTTGAGCACCGGTTTGACCTCGCGGCCCAGCACCGAGTCGTGCGGCCCCGTCATCCCGACGTCCGTGATGTAGGCCGTGCCGCCGGACAGGATCGTCTCGTCGGCGGTCACCACGTGTGTGTGCGTGCCGAAGACCACGCTCACGCGCCCGTCGAGGTACCGGCCCATGGCAATTTTCTCGCTCGTTGCCTCGGCGTGCATGTCGACGACGATGATGCGCGTCTTCGGCGCGAGCTCGGCGATCGCCGCGTCCGCCGCGCGAAACGGGCACTCGCTCGGATCCATGAAGATGCGCCCGACAAGGTTGATCACCCCGACCCGAAGCCCGCCCTCGAGCTCGACGAGGCACGCCCCCCGCCCCGGCGCGCCCGACGGGTAGTTGGCCGGCCGCACCAACGTCGAGAACTCGCCGAACGCCTCGAACACGTCGCGCTGTCCCCACGCGTGATCGCCGAGCGTGATCGCATCGACGCCCGCCGCGAGCAGGTCGCGCGCGATTCGTTGGGTGATCCCCGAGCCGCCGGCGGCGTTCTCGGCGTTGACCACGACGCACTCGGCCCCGGTCTCCTGCCGCAGCATGCCGACGAGCCGCTCGACCGCCGTCCGCCCGGGGCGGCCGACCACGTCGCCTATGCAGAGCATTCTCATGGCAAACCCGCTCCAGGCGCCTCTAGCGAGCGTACTCGATCGCGCGCGTCTCGCGAATAACCGTCACCTTGATCTGCCCGGGATACTCCAGCTCGCCTTCGATCTTCTTCGACAGCTTGCGCGCGAGCACGAGCGCCTCGTCGTCGCCGATCCGGTCCGGCTCGACGAGCACGCGGATCTCGCGCCCCGCCTGCATCGCGTACGCCTTCTCGATCCCCCGGAACGACCGGGCGAGCTCCTCGAGCTTCTCGAGCCGCTTGACGTAGATCGACAACGTTTCCGAGCGCGCCCCCGGCCGCGCCGCCGACAGCGAGTCGGCCGCCTGCGAGAGCACGCCGTAGATCGACTTCGGCTCCTCGTCCATGTGGTGCGAGGCGATGCCGTTGACCACCGTCGCCGACTCGCGGTAGCGCTTGCAGAACTCGGCGCCGATCAGCGCGTGCGGCCCCTCGACCTCGTGGGTGAGCACCTTGCCCACGTCGTGCAGCAGCCCAATGCGCGTGGCAAGCTGCGAGTCCAGATCGAGCTCAGACGCCATGATGCCCATGATGTGCGCGACCTCGCTCGAATGGCGCAGCACGTTCTGCCCGTAGCTGTAGCGGTACTTGAGCCGCCCAAGCGCCTTGACGATCTCCGGATGCAAATTGTGCACCCCGGCCTCGAACGCGGCCTCCTCGCCCACTTCCTTGATCGTCTGATCCATCTCCTTGCGCACCTTGGCGACAACCTCCTCGATGCGCGCCGGGTGGATGCGCCCGTCGAGCATCAGCCGCTCGAGCGCGATCCGCGCGATCTCCTTGCGCACCGGGTCGAACCCGCTCAGGATCACCGCCTCGGGCGTGTCGTCGATGATCACGTCGATCCCCGTGGCCGCCTCGAGCGCGCGGATGTTGCGCCCCTCGCGCCCGATGATGCGCCCCTTCATCTCGTCGTTCGGCAGCGACACCGACGTGACCGTCACCTCCGGCACGTAGTCGCTCGCGATCCGCTGGAGCGTGTCGCCGATGATCTTCTTCGCCGTCTTCTCAGCGGTCTCGCGGGCCTCGCCCTCGATCCGGCGGATCAGCGTCGCTGCGTCCCGTGTGACCTCGTCCTCCATTCGGATCAACAGTTGCTCGCGCGCCTCGTTGCGGCTCATGCCGGAGATGCGCTGCAACTGATGGCTCTCCTCGTCGATAAGCTGCGTCAGCTTCCGGTCCTTCTCCTCGAGCTGCTTGCCCCGCTGCTCGACATTCTTCTCGAGCTCGGTGATCTCCTCTTCCTTCTTGTCGATGAGCGACACCTTGCGGTCGAGGTTCTCCTCGCGCTGCTGGATCCGCTTCTCGAGCTGGCGCAGCTCCTTGCGCGTATCGCGTGTCTCTTGCTCGAACTCGGCGCGCAGCCTGAGCTGCTCGTCCTTCAGATCAAGCGAGCGGCGTTTGCGCTCCTCCTCGGCCTCTCTGATCGCCCGCTCGACGAGCTCGTCGGCCTGGGCCTTGGCCGACCCGATCCGCCGGGTCGTGAGCCGCTTCTGAACCCACACGCCGATCAGGACCCCCACCACCAGCGCTGCCGCGCCGATGAGAATGGCTGGACCAGCGTCCGGCCTCGTCCCGGTCTCCTGCGCCCACAACCACCACCACGCGTATGCAAAGACGACCATATCAGACTCCTTTACCCAATCTATCTCAATGTATGATTACCTTGCGTCGTCACATCGAACCGTGGTGCCTTCCGTCACCACGGTGTGCATCGGCACGTCGTGCCCGTCGTGCTCAACGGCATCGACGAGTTGAAACTCGTAGGCCAATCCCACCCGCACGGCCCGGGCATCGGCCACGGCCAGAAACGCGTCGTAGTACCCGCGCCCCCACCCGATCCGGTAGCCCCGGCGATCGAACGCAAGGCCCGGCACGACGACCAGATCGATCTCGGCCGGCGAGACGACCTCGGTCTTGGCCGGGTCCGGCTCGACCAGGTCCATCCGCCCGAGCACGAGCTGCGTCGCCGGATCGTCCACCCGGTGGGCGACGACCCCGTCCTGCTCGTAGTCCATGCGCGGCAGCACAAGGGCCTTGCCGTCATTGAGGCAACGGGCGACCACACGCGTCGTGTCCACCTCGTTGCGCACCGGCAGGTAAAGCATGACGCTCCCCGCGCGCTGAAATACCTCGAGCTCGACGAGTCGTGCGACGATCGACTCGCTCCGGCGCTGCACCTCGGCCTTGCTCATCGCCAGGCGGGTCTGCTTCATCTGTTCGCGCAGCGCCGCCTTCATCGCTCGCCCTCTGCCTGCTTCACGCGCCGCGCTGCGAGCGCAGCACGCCACACCTCGAGCCGCTCGGCGATTCGCCGCTCGTAGCCTTGATCGCTCGGCACGTAGAAGCGCTCCCCATTCGGAACGTACTCCTGCTCGACGATGTGGCCCTCGAACTCGTGGGCGTACTGATAGCCCTCGCCGTGGCCGAGCTGCTTGGCCCCGGCGTAACTCGCGTCGCGCAAGTGCACGGGCACCTCGCGCGTCTTCTCGTCGCGAACGGCTTCGCGCGCCTTGTTGATCGCCACGACCGCCGAGTTGCTCTTCGGCGCCGTCGCCACGTAGATCACCGCCTGCGCGAGCGGGATCTGCGCCTCGGGCATCCCAACGAAATCGACCGCCTGGAACGCAGCCGTCGCCACCCCGAGCGCGTGCGGGTCGGCGTTGCCCACGTCCTCGGCCGCGGCGATCACGATCCGGCGCGCGATGAAGCGCGGGTCCTCGCCCGCCTCGAGCATCTTGGCGAGCCAGTACAGCGCCGCGTCCGGGTCCGAGCCGCGCATGCTCTTGATGAACGCGCTCGCCGTGTCGTAGTGCTGGTCGCCGTCGCGGTCGTACACGACCGCCTTGCGCTGGATCGACTCCTCGATCGCCGCCCGTCCCACGACGACCGTGCCGTCGGCGCGCGGCAGCGTCGAGAGCGACGCGATCTCGAGCGCGTTGAGCGCCTTGCGCGCATCGCCGTCGCTCACGGCAATGATGTGCTCGAGCGCCTCATCGGCCAGCTCGATCCGCACGCGCCCCAGGCCGCGCTCGGGATCGGCGAGCGTCCGGCGCACGATCGTGCGGATCGCCTCGTCGTCGAGCGGGCGGAGCGGCAGGATCTTCGACCGCGAGACAAGCGCCGCGTTCAGGTAGAAGAACGGGTTGTACGTCGTCGCGCCGATCAGCGTGAGCACGCCCTGCTCGACCAATGGCAGGAGCACGTCCTGCTGCGCCTTGTTGAACCGGTGAATCTCGTCGAGGAACAGCGTCGTGCGGCGACCCGATTGCCGCACCCGGTTCGCCGCGTCGGCGGCAAGCTGCTTGAGCGCGGCGACGTTCGAGGTCACCGCGCTTATGGCAACGAACCGGCTCTCGGTGACCGTGGCGATCACGTGCGCGAGCGCCGTCTTGCCCGAGCCGGGCGGCCCGTACAGGATCACCGAGCCGACCCGGTCCGCCTCGATTGCCCGGCGCAGCAGCGTGCCCGGGCCGACCAGGTGCGTCTGCCCCACGAACTCGTCGAAAGACTGCGGGCGCATGCGGGCCGCCAAGGGAGCATACGCTGGGGGCTCATGCTCAGCCCGTTCGTCGCCGAACAGGTCCATCGCGTCTCCTTCTCGACCGCAAGCTCCCCCGTGGGCCTGGCATCTGCAGGCACCCTCGCAGCCGACTCCCAAGGCATCAGCGCGACGGGCATCGCATAAAGAAATACCCTGCGCAGTGCCGTCTGGACGGTTTCTTTGAACGCCTGCTCATGCAGGTGGGTGCCCTGAGGACCGCCGGCGCCTCGGCCGCGGCCGCCCGCGACAGCCGGTGCCGGCCGCCGCACGCGCCGTCCAGCCCTATCCGGGCTCCCTGGCTGAAAGTGTTGGCTCAAAGAAACTGCCGTTCCATTACGGACACAGCAGGGTATTTCACGTCTGCATCCGAGCCCGCGCCGCAGTCGCCTTGCCGGCTACTGGGCGAGCTTCTCCTCGACCATCTTGATCGCCTTCGACACGCGCCCCTCGACGAGACTGATGAACTTCTCCTTCTCGTTGCGTAGCCGCATGTACTCGTCGGCGATATTGAGCGCCGCCAACACGGCCACCCGAGTCGCCGTCGCCGTGTCCGCACCGCCGCTCACCTCGTTCATCTTCTCATCGACGAACGCGGCCAGCGTGCGCACGTACTCCGGGTTCTGATCGCTGGCGATCGGGTACTCCTTGCCGAAGATCCGGACGGTCGTTATGCCTCTATCATACACTGAACAACCTTGCGCCAAACACTCTCAGGTTATGTCAACACCTGTTTATCGCTCTGACTCTCGTATCTCACACTCGAGCGCGTCAATCAATGCTTTCTTGATGCGCCCGTGCGCCTTTTCGACCTCTTTGTCGGTCAGCGTCCCGGTCTCCGACCGGTACTCGAACGCCAGCGCCAGACTCTTGCGCCCCGACCCCACCTGCTCGCCCCGGTACAGGTCGAACAGCCGGAAGCCACGCAGAATCGGCACGTCGACCGACTCGACCGCCTGGCGCACCGCCTCGAACGGCGTCGACTCGCCCACAATCAGGGCGACGTCTCGCCGCGTGCCAGGGTAGACGGGCGGCGGCTCGTACTCCCCTGCGAAGCGCACCAGCCTGGCGAGCGCCTCCAGATCGAACTCCGCCACGTATGCCGGAGCCCCGAGCTCGAACGCCCCCGCTGCCTCGGCGCTCACCCGGCCGCACAGGCCGAGCGCAACCTCACCGGCCAGAACGTTCGCACACTGACCGGGCATGAAGAGCCGGTTCGCGGCGGGCTCAAACGCAACTGCTTGGACCTCAAGCGATTCGAGATACGCCTCGATCGCACCCTTCAAGTCGTAGAAGTCCACGTCTCCCGGATCGAGGTCCCAAGCGCTGCCGTCCCGCTTGCCCGAAAGGCCCACGGCCAGCATCCCCCGCTCAAGCGGCTTGCCGCCCTCACCGGGCAGATGGATCTGGCCGACCTCGAACAGCTTCAGGTCGAAGCGCCGCTGACGGTGGTTGCGCGAGATCGTCTCGAGCATCCCACCGAGCAGGGTCGTCCGTAAGTTGCTCAGGTCAGCACTCTTAGCTTGGAGAACCCGAAGCGCATGAACCGGAGGGTCAAAGAGCAATTCGCCGACGGCCGATACCGTCCGGTCGCTGACTAAGTTGCAGTTTATTGTCTCAAAAAAACCGGTCCCCGTCAACAGGTTCCTCGAAATTGACTCGAGCCGCTCGGCGACGCCCTTCTCGTGCGGCACGATCTTTGCCGTCGACACCGGCGTCGGGATGTTGTCGTACCCGTACAGCCGCGCGATTTCCTCGATGTAGTCGATCTCACGCTCGAGATCGACCCGGTACGACGGGTTCTCGACCACCGTCTCACCGTCCCGGGTCTCGATGACCAGGAACCGCATTCGCTTGAGAATCGTCTCGACCTCGCCCTGGCTCAGCTCGGTGCCGAGCACCAGGTTCACGCGCGCCGTCCGCACCGTAACTCGCTGCGGCGCAATCTCGCGCGCCACAATGTCGAGCGCCCCAGGCATCACGCGCCCGCCGGCAAGCTCGGCCATGAGCTGCGCCGCGAGGGCCGCCGCCCGCGCCTGAAGCCCGGGGTCGACGCCCCGCTCGAACCGGTAGGACGACTCGCTCGGCAAGCCTAGCCGCTTCGACGTGCGCCGGATGCACCCGGCGTCGAAATGCGCGCTCTCAAGCATGATCGTCGAGGTGTCGACCTCGACCTCGCTATTCGCGCCGCCCATCACGCCCGCGAGCGCGATCGGCCCCGAGGCATCAGCGATCACGAGCATCTCGGCGTCCAGCACGCGCTCCTGGTCGTCAAGCGTCGTCATCTTCTCGCCGGCCTTCGCGCGCCGGACGATCACGCGGCCGTCCTTGATGCGCCTGGAGTCGAACGCGTGCAGCGGCTGCCCGAGCTCCATCATCACGTAGTTGGTCACGTCGACGATGTTGCTGATCGCCCGCACGCCGACCTTCATCAGCCGCTGCCGCAGCCACAGCGGCGACGGCCCGATCGTCACGCCGTCGATGATCCGCCCCACGTACCGCGAGCACAGGTCCGAATCAAGAATCTCGATCTTCGCCCACTCCTCGACCGGCTTGCCCTTCGACTCGGTCACCGAGCAGTCGGGCTCGCGCAGCGGCACGTCGAACAGCGCCGCCACCTCGCGGGCCACGCCGACAACGCTCGTGACGTCGGGCCGGTTGGGCATCACGTCGATGTCGAACACCGCGTCGGCGATCCCCATCGCCTCGACGAAGCACGCGCCCACCGGCGCCTCGGCGGGCAGGATCATGATGCCGGATGCTTCCTCGCCGAGACCGATCTCGATCTCCGAGCACATCATCGCCTCGGACTCGACGCCCCGGATCTTCGCCTTGGTGAGGACCGTCTCCTCGCCCGTCTTGAGCGAGGCGAACCGCTGGCCCGGATACGCGAGCGCCACCTTGTCGCCCGCCTTCTGGTTCGTGGCGCCGCAGACGATCTGCAGATCGCGCTCGCCGTCGAAGACCGTGCAGAGCTGTAGCTTGTCGGCGTTCGGGTGCTTGCCGCACGTCTTGATCTGCCCGACCTTCATGTCGCGCAGCTCGTCGCCGACGCGCACGAGGTCGGTGACCTCGAGCCCCGCCATCGTGAGCCGGTCCGCCAGCGCCTCGGCCGGCACATCGACCGCCACGAACTCCCTGAGCCAGCTATACGGTACCTTCATCTTCCCTCAGTCATGAGTGCGCATGACGCGTCACCGTTGCCGTCCTGAGAGGAACTCCTCGACGGCCGCGACGAACTCGGTCGCGCGGCGTTCGCTTTTTCGCGCTTCCTCCTGGCTCGGCGGTGCCTCAAACCGGTAGGTGACGTCTAGCCGCGCCTCAAACAGGTCGGACAGCGTCTCGTGATGAAGCGGATCGATAAGCCTTGGTGCGGCAAACTCCTTACCGAACGTTGAGATCACGGCCGAATGCTTCGAGAAACCCAGATCGCGCGTGGCGAGCAGCGCGCTCGCCGCGTGGAAGCACGCGTAGTAAGCCCGCTCGACGGCAAAGGCGTTGTAGCCCTCATCGATCAAGGACGGGATCACCGCCAGGCAGTCATGGGCACGCGCCAACTGAGCTTCTACGTATTCTCGGGCGGCCATAGCACCCGTCCTTCTCGCATGATGTTCAGCGCGATCGGGGCGTGTTGTTCGACGAGCCACTGCCAGCGCGCCGCGTCGACGAGTGCTGGCACGATGAGCGTGCCCAGACGCAGACACAGCGACGACATCGCGTCGATGACCTTGTCGCGGCCCGGCCCTCGGGCGCCGTCCGCGACGATGAGCAGGTCGACGTCCGACTCGGCGTCGTGGTCGCCGCGCGCGTATGAGCCGTACAGCACGACGCGGCGCAGGCGGTCGCCGAACGCCCGCTGCGCGGTTTCGACCATCTCGTCAATGCCTTGTTCCACTGCCGACTTGACCATGGCACCGCCTTCCTGCCTAGAACTGCTCGAGGAAGCGCATGTCGTTTTGGAAGAAAAGCCGGATGTCCTCGATGCCGTATTTCATCATCGTGAGCCGCTCGATGCCGAAGCCCCACGCGTACCCCGTGTACTTCTCGGCGTCGTACCCGACGGACCGGAACACGTTCGGATCGACCATGCCGCAGCCGCCCAGCTCGAGCCAGCCAGTTTGCTTGCACACTCGGCAGCCCGAGCCCCTGCACAGAATGCAGCTCACGTCTACCTCGGCGCTCGGCTCGGTGAACGGGAAGTAGCTCGGCCGGAAGCGGAGCTCGACGTCCATCCCGAGCCACGTCTTGAGAAACGTATACAGCGTCCTCTTCAGGTCGCCGAACGTGACGCCCTCATCGACGCAGAGCCCCTCGACCTGGTGGTGCATCACGTGGCTGCGCACGTTGACCGACTCGTTGCGGAAGCACTTGCCCGGCATGATCACGCGCACGGGCGGCTGCATCCGCTCCATGACGCGAATCTGCACCGGCGAGGTGTGCGTCCGAAGCAGATACTCGCCGGCCTCGTGCCGGCCGTCGTCGATCCAGAACGTGTCCTGCATGTCACGCGCGGGATGGTTGGGCGGGAAGTTGAGCGCGTCGTAGTTGTAGTACTCAGTCTCGAGCTCCGGCCCGTACTCGACCGCGAAGCCCATCGCCCCGAGGATCTCGATAATCTCATCGAGCGTCTGCGTGACGATGTGCTTCCGGCCGATCGTCGGGCGCCGGCCGGGCAGCGTCACGTCCACCGCCTCGGCCGTCATCCTCGCCGCCGCCTCGGCGGCCTCGAGCGCGGCCTTGCGCGACTCGATCGCGTCGGCGGCCGCCTGCTTGAGCACGTTGACGCGGGCGCCGAAGTCGCGCCGCTCCTCGGCCGGCAGCGTGCCGATCCGCTTGAGCAGGCCGGTGATCGCCCCCTTGCGACCGAGGTACTCGACGCGGACGGCCTCGAGCGCGCGCAGATCGGCGCTCGCGGCCACCGCCTCATGCAGTTCGCGCTCTATCTTCTTCAGATCGTCCGACATCCATCGAACCCTCTCGCCCGCACTGCTCCCCTCGGCGCGCCGCGCCGCTTCCCTCGGCGCGCCGCGTCCCTCGACGCGCGCGCACTGTAGCATGGCCGAACCGCTTTGTCTCGTCCTCAGCCCGGCCCCCGGACGCTCGCCTCGCTCGGGCACAAGCTGGCCGCCGCACTGCGAAGAAAAGCCAGCCGGAAACGAAAGAAAGGGTGAAGGGCGGGCGCCGACCCTGCCTTGTCGAAGACCGCCTACGCCATCTCCGAGGCGGTCTTGGCCCGCTCGACGAGCGCCGTAAACCCCGCCTCGTCGCGCACGGCGATCTCGGCGAGCGCCTTGCGGTCGAGCTCCACGCCGGCCTTCTTTAGCCCGTCGATAAATCGGGAATAGGAAAGCCCGTTGAGTTTGGTGGCCGCGCCGATGCGCGTGATCCACAAGCTGCGGAAGTCGCGCCGGCGCACCCGCCGGTCGCGGTACGAGTAGACACCGGCGCGGATCAGCGTTTCCTTGGCGCTCTTGAACAACTTGCTCCGAGCGCCGCGGAACCCTTTGGCCTTCTTGAGTATTCTCTTGCGGCGACGCCGCGTCGCCACCGATCCTCTCGCTCGAACCATTGCTGCTGCTCCCGTGCGCCTACTTGCCCGGCAGCATCGTGCGGATGCGCTTGGCGTCCGCCGACGATACGGTCGTGCCGTGGCGCAACTGGCGCTTTCGCTTCGATGTCTTGTCGGTCATCAGATGGCGGGCGAACGCCTTGCGGCGCATGATCTTGCCGGTGCCCGTGGTCTTGAACCGCTTGACGACGCCCTTGCGTGTCTTCTGTTTCGGCATGTTGCTGCGTCTATCCTCTCGGTGCTGGGTCACCCGCTCCGCTCGGAACGGGTTACTCGCGCGCCTCGCTCTTGGCCGGGGCGGGCGAAGGGCCGGCATGCTTGCCCTTGAGCGGCCCGATCACCATCGAGAGCCGGCGCGACTGAAGCCGCGGCTTCATCTCCATCGCGCCGACGTCGCTCACCGCGTTGAGCATGTCGGTCAGAAGCTGCTGGCCAAACTCGATGTGGCTCAGCTCGCGACCCTTGAACTGCACGGTCACCTTGACCTTGCAGCCCTTGTCCAGAAACTCGCGAGCGTGCCGTTCCTTGATCGACAGATCGTGCGGGTCGATCCGCGGGTGAAGCTTGATCTCCTTGATCTTGACCGCGTGCTGGTGCTTCTTCGCCAGCTTCTCCTTCTTCGTCTGCTCGAAGCGGTACTTGCCGTAGTCCATGATCCGCACCACGGGCGGATCGGCCTGGGGCGCCACCTCGACCAGATCAAGACCGCGTTCCCCGGAAAGCCGGAGCGCCTCCTCGATCGGCAGGATCCCGAGCTGCTTCCCGTCCTCGTCGATCGTGCGGACCTGCGCGACCCGGATCTGCTTGTTGATTCGCGCGTGAGTCGTGATCCTCAGTCTCCTCCTACAAGCAGTTCTCGGTTTTCAGCCTCCCGGCGGAGCCTTGTCACGAGCTCCTCAACACGGCACGGTTCAGTCGTGCCCGTCTGATACTTTCGCACAGCCACGGTACCGGCTGCAACCTCTTTGTCGCCAACCACAACGCTGTACGGAATCTTCTCAACCTGCGCCTCGCGGATCTTGAACCCGATCTTCTCGTTCCGCGCGTCAAGCTCCGGCCGCAGCCCAGCTTCCCGCAGCCGCTCGACGACCGACTCGGCGTACCCAACATGCGCATCTGTGATTGTCATGATGCGCGCCTGCACCGGCGCGAGCCACACCGGGAACGCCCCGCCATAGTGCTCGATCAGCCCGCCGATGAACCGCTCCATCGACCCCAGCAGCGCCCGGTGCAGCATGACGGGCCGCTGTTTCGTGCCGTCCGGCGCGGTATAGACCATATCGAACCGCTCGGGCAGGTTGAAGTCGAGCTGCAGGGTCGGTCCCTGCCATTCGCGCCCGAGCGCGTCGAACAGCTTGTAGTCGATCTTCGGCCCGTAGAACACCCCGCCGCCCTCGTCGAGCACATAGTCCGAGCCGCGGCGCTCGAGCGCCTTCCGGAGCGCGTTCTCGGCCATCTCCCAGGATGCATCCTCGCCCAGCGACATCTCGGGGCGGGTCGCCAAGTAGCGGGTGAACGTGTAGTGGAACGCGCGCATCATGTTCTCGACGAAATCGAGCACCCCGACCAGCTCGTCCTCGAGCTGCTCGGGCGTGCAGAAGATGTGCGCATCGTCCTGGGTGAAGCCGCGCACCCGCAGCAGCCCGTGCAGCGTGCCCGACGGCTCGTAGCGGTACACGGTGCCAAGCTCGCACAGCCGCATCGGCAGGTCGCGGTAGCTGCGCGTCCGGCTCGAGTAGATCAGGATGTGGCCCGGGCAGTTCATCGGCTTGGCGTAGTAGTCGATCCCGTCGATGTCCATCGGGCTGTACATCATCTCAGAGTACTTCTCGAGATGGCCGCTGCGCTTGAACAGGTCGCCCCGGTAGAAGTGCGGCGTGTAGACGTACTGGTAGCCGCCCTTGTCGTGCTCGGCGCGCCAGAAGTCCTCGATGATGGCCCGGATCTTGGCCCCCTTCGGGTGCCACAGAATCAGCCCGGCGCCCGCCTCCTCGTAGGTGCCAAAAAGATCGAGCTCGCGCCCCAACTTGCGGTGGTCGCGCCGCTTCGCCTCCTCCACCCGCTTCAGGTATGCCTCAAGCTCGCCCTTGTCCCGCCAGGCGGTCCCGTAAATGCGCTGGAGCATCTTGTTGCGCGCATCGCCCTTCCAGTACGCGCCCGCGATCGAGAGCAGCTTCACGCCGTCCGGGTTGACCTGGCCGGTCCGCTCCAGGTGCGGCCCGCGGCACAGATCGACGAAGTCGTCGTGCCGGTAGATCGTCACCGTCGCATCGCGCAGGTCGCCCTCGAGGTGCTCGACCTTGAGCGACTCGCCGCGGCTGCGAAACAGCTCGACCGCCTCGGCGTGCGACAGCTCGCGGTGCTCGAACGGCTCGTCGGCCTCGATGATCCGGCGCATGCCCGCCTCGATCTCCCCGAGAATCTCCGGCGTAAACGGCTCCGGCACGTCGAAGTCGTAGTAGAACCCGTCCTCGATCGCCGGGCCGAACCCGAGCTTCGCCTCCGGGACGAGCTGCTTCACGGCCGACGCCATGATGTGGGCGATCGAGTGCCGGTAGCGTTCCAGCTCCTCGTTCGCCGGATGGGTATCCGAAATGTATTCGCCGCTCATTGGCCTATCCCGCAATCAGACAAAAATGGTGGGCGATACTGGACTTGAACCAGTGACCTCTAGCGTGTCGAGCTAGCGCTCTAACCAAACTGAGCTAATCGCCCACAAGACAGTGACAGCGGAGCAGGTTGGCCCCTCACTCCGCCAATGTAACGACTCAACTTAGGCCGCGTCATTTCCCGTGTCAAACGAAAAAGCGTTTGCACCCCCAGCATCTTCTGATACAAGGGCGCACTCAACGCCTCGAACGTGGCCTGAGACGATACCCCCGGGAGACTCTCATGCGGGATAGACTGCTCGAAGCCCTGAAGAAGAGCACGGCCGACTACGCCGAGATCCGCGCCGAGTTCACGGACAACACCGCCCTGACCTATCGCGGCCCGGAGATCGACCGCGCCGAGTCGTCCTCGTGCTGCGGCGGCATCGTGCGCGCCTGCACCAAGGGCGGCTGGGGCTCGGCCGCCTTCGACTCGGTCGAGGATCTGGATCGCCAAGTCGAAGAGGCGTGCCGCTGCGCCGCGCTGGTCGGACACGGCACGACCGAACTGGCGCAGGTCGAGCCCGTTGATGCCGAGCGGCCAGCCCAGCTCGAACGCGACTTCCGAGGCATCGGCCTCGACGAGAAGGTCCGGCTCATGGGGAGCTACAATGACATCATCCTCGGCGCCGGGCCGGCCATCGAGAGCTCCTACGTGGTGTACATGGACTCGTTCAGACGCGTCCACTTCGCCTCGACACGCGGCGCCTACTACATGGAGGAGCGGCCGCAGGTCGGCTGTTTCCTCGTCGCCACGGCCCGAGACGGCGCGCTCGTACAGCGGGCGCATTCCAGCACGGGCTCGCCGACGACGTACGGCATCGTGGTCGGCCTCGAGGAGAAGGCGCGCGAGGTCGCCGAGCGGGCCCAGGCGCTCCTGAAGGCCCCGCAGCCGGAAGGGGGACCCCACACCGTCATCCTGAATCCACGGATGGCCGGCCTCTTCACCCACGAGGCGTTCGGGCATCTCAGCGAGGCCGACTTCATACACAAGAACCCGAAGCTGCGCGAGCTGATGGCCATCGGCCGCGAGATGGGGCCCGCGAACCTGAATATCATCGACGATGGCACGCTCAGCGACCGAGTGGGAGGCCACGCGTTCGACGATGAGGGGACGCCGACCCACAAGACGTACCTCATCAAGGAAGGTCGTCTTGCCGGCCACCTCCACTCGCTCGAGACCGCCGCCCGCATGGGCGCCCAACCGACGGGCAACGCGCGCGCCGTCCACTGGACCGACCCGCCCATCGTCCGAATGACGAACACCTACATCGACAATGGGGATACGCCGGTCGACGAGCTGTTCGACGGCGTCGACAAAGGCGTCTACGCGTGCGACGGCCACGGCGGGCAGACGGCCTTCGAGATGTTCACCTTCTCCGCCTCGTACGGGCACCGGATAGAGAACGGCCAGAAAGGCGAACTGCTCCGCGACGTCATCCTGACCGGCAACGTGTTCGAAACGCTCAAGTCGATGGACGGAATCGCCAACGACCTGACCGTTCCCGAAGGCCTCGGCGGCTGCGGCAAGGAGAACCAGAGTCCGCTCCCGGTCTCCTTCGGCGCCCCGCACGTGCGAATCCGCAACGTCGTCATCGGCGGCAAGTGAACGCGAACCTAGGGGACAGCGCATCATGCGAAGCGTGTTGACAGCCTCTACAGAAGCACGGCTCAAGCAGGGTCTCGAAGAGGCGACCCGCCTCGGCGCCTCGGCCGCGAAGCTCCGCCTCCGTCACGAGGACAAGCTCGAATGCGAGTTCGAGGCCGGCGAGGTGAAGTCCGCCGGCTCGAAGGAAACGCTCACATGCACGGCCGAGGTGATCGCAAACGGTCGCCGAGGGGCTAGCATAGGCAACCGGCTCGACGACGTGAGCACGATCGTGGAACGCGCGGTCGCCCTGGCCAAGGCGGCCGGGAGCGCCGCCCACTTCGACGCCTATCCCGCAGCCGCCGACACGACCCCCGTCGAGACCCGCTCCGAGCGCACGCTCGCCCTCTCCGCCGACGAGATCATCGAGGCCTCGAGGCGGATGGACGAGCTGGTCAAGGCCTACGGCTCAGACCTCTACATCCGCTGCGGCGGCGACCGGACCGCCGGCGAATCGCTCCTGGTCACAACCGGCGGCGCGTGCCACTCGCACGAGCGAACCACGTGGAGTCTTGGTCTCTTCGCCCAGGAAACGCGCGGCACAGACATGGTGCTGGCGTACGACGAACGGAGCTGGGGCGACCTGAACGACACCTACGACGTCGAGGCCCTCGCCGAGCGCATCCTCGAGGACCTGCGGCGCGCCGAGACAATCGTCGAGTCGCCGTCGGGACGCGTCAAGGCTTACCTGCCGCCCGACATGCTCAGTATGTTCCTGTGGCCGGTCACCTTGGGCATCAGCGGCCGCAACGTCGCCAAAGGCGAGTCGCCCCTGCGTGATCGGCTCGGCCAGCAGGTGCTTGCCCCGACGCTCACGCTCATCGACGACCCGCATCAGCCGTTCGCGCCGGGCGCCCGCTCGATCGACGACGACGGAATCCCAACCCGGCGCCAGACGCTGTTCGAGAACGGCGTGCTCCAGCGCTTCCTCTATGACCTCGACACCGCCGGCCTCGCCAAGACCGAGCCGACCGGCAACCCCGGCTGCTGGCCCAACAACCTCGTCGTGCAGCCCGGCACGCAGCCGAGCGCCGAGCTGCTCAAGAGCATCGACGACGGGTTATTCATCCGCGACCTGATCGGCTTCGGCCAGAGCAACATCATGAACGGCGACGTCTCGGCCAACGTCGGGTTGGGCTTCCGGATCAAGAACGGCGAGATCGTCGGCCGCGTCAAGGACACCATGATCGCCGGCAACCTCTACGAGCTGCTGGCAGGCAACGTCCAGCTCAGCTCGGACCTCGACTACACCGGCCGCTTCCCCCACGCCGTCATCGAGGGCCTCGCCGTCAGCAGCAAGTGACCCGTCCCATATCGAGAGGAGTTTCTTAGACAGGATCAACAGGATTGACAGGATCAAGAGGAATCCTGTCAATCCTGTTGATCCTGTCTGATCCTCCTTTTCCTCACCCGCCGGCGATGATCTCGGCGACGCCCTCGCGGATGAGCATCACGGCGAGCGCGGCGAGCAGGAGCATGATGAGCTTGGAGATCGCGCGCAGGCCGGCCGTGCCGAGCGCGCGCGAGATCGGCTCGGCGAACCGGAGGGCGATCCATAACAGCACGAGGTTGGCGACGAGGGCGGCGAGCGTAGGGCCCATCCCGTGGCGCTTGAGCATCGCGAGCGCGGCCGCGAGCGTCGCCGGCCCGGCGATCAGCGGCGTGCCGAGCGGGACAACGCCGACGAACCGGCCCAACGAGGCAGTCGGCGCCTTCCTGAACCCGCCGATGTCCTGCAGAGCGATGACGAACAGGATCGCCCCGCCCGCGATGAAGAAGTCGTTGTCCTGGATGCCGAGGACGCTGAACATCGCGTTGCCCACCAGCACGAAGCCGATCGACAGCGGCACCGCCGTCAGCATCGAGTGGCGAATGATCGCGCGCCGTTCGGGGATCGGGAACTCCTCGGCCAGGGAGAGGAATATCGGCATCGTCCCGACCGGATCGACGGCCAGGAACAGCGGGATAAACGCGGCCCCGGCATTCGCCAAGAACTCCAGCATGCGCGCATGCTACCCGCTCGCGCAGGCGCACGCAAGCCCGCCTTCGGCGGGCAAACCTTGGGCCGGCCACGGGACGTTCCGGATGCTTGGGCCGAGACTTGGGATGGGCGCCGCTGACCCCGATTCCTGACACCCGCTCTGCTCATCGTTTTCCTCGACGAGCCGCGCCGCGGCGATTGGCAATAGCCTCGGGCGAAAGCCCGTGGGACGAGATGCGACGCGCTACCTCAGAGCCCCTTCAGGGGCGATTGAACTCGGACCGAACGCGTTCTCAATCGCCCCTGAAGGGGCTCGGCGTGTTTGTCGATACCGTCTTCCACGGGCTTGCGGGCCTGTTGAAAAAAGGCGTTCTATGGAAGCCTTCCGGGCTATCTCTCGTTTTTGTGGTCCGCGACCCAGGGTGTTCGTGCGCCTCTTTCGAGGCGCCGGAACCCTGGGCTGTTCTATGAAGCCCCTTTGGGGCAAGCACCGTGCCGGCGGTGCCTGGGGTTTTTCAACAGGCCCTTGCGCCCGAGGCTACTCCCAAACGCCCCTGACGGGGCTCGCGTTGACGCGCCGGCCTGGACTCAAGCCGATCCGCCTGCTTGCGCCAGGACGAGGAAGCCGCTGGCACCATAATGACAGGGCGTTCGCATTTGGTGGCTTTCGCTCCACGATCCACCGGCTTGTTGTACGGGCGCTTCGATTCGATCGAGCCCCTCTGCGCGCTCGGCCCCGCGGGAACCCGGGCGTCAGCGGCCGCGGCCACCACCATCCGGCCGGCCGCCGGGACGGACACCGGGGTCGCCGGGGCCGCGGCCGCCGAAGGCGGCGAGGCCGTTGTCGCGCATCGTCTCACGGGAGATCTCGTACTTTTCCGCCAGCTCACCGAGCTCACGCGCGTTCTCGAAACGGTTGGCGCGATCGAGAACCGCGTTGACGGCTTCCTCGTCGCCGGCGTCGAGCGCATCGAGTTGCGACTGGTACCACCGGCCTCGGCGCCCGCTTGAGTCGGAATTGATCTGCTCCGTAAGCGTGGCCCTGTGCTGCGCGATCTGCTCCTCGGTCGTCATCGTGGCCCTGGCGACGAGCTGCTGTTTGTACGCCTCGACGTCGGTCAGGAACTGGTCGCGCACCGCCTCATCCTCGAACTCGCCTGCCTGCGCTTCCGCGAACCGGTCGAGGCGCCGGAACAGCTCCTCCGGATCGCTGAGCGCCTCCCACGTCTTGCGCGGGTCCTGCAGCTCGGCCAGTTCCTTGTCGGCCGAGTACTCGGTGCGGAGCTCGTCGAGCGTGTCGCGCACCTTCGTCAGCTCGGCGGCGACGATGTCAAGGTCCGCCTCGATCGGCTCGGCCGATGCGGCGCCTTCGGCCGTCTCGGCAGCCGTCGCCTTGGGCACGAGGTCGGGGCCGCCGGTCACGGTCGCGGGCGTGCTGCTGCCTCGCGGGCTCAGGAGGGCGAACTCGACCTGGTCCTTGAGCTCGAACATGTCTTCGTCGAGCTGCCCAAGCTCGCGGCGCAGCTGGCCCACCTGTGCGGTGAGCGTCTCGACTTGCTGCCGCAGCGCGTCGAGCGCCTTCGCGTGCTCGGCGCGCAACGCGTCGGTCTCGTCAGTCTTCGAACCGCAGCCGGCCAGAAGCGCTGCCGCCACCACAATGAGTATCGTCCGCGCCTTCATGAGTCTGCTCCCGCTCTCTCGGTGTTCAGCATCCCGCAGATTGAACGCCCCAAGGCCGACACGGGTTTGGGGCGCTATCGGGCGGCAGCGTGCCGGCTCATCATCGCCAGCCGTAGGCGCCGCCGTAGCTCTGGAGCCCGTTGCTGCGCAACTGCTCGTTGGTGATTTTGTACTTCTCCGACAGCTCCTTGAGCGCGGCGGCCGTATCGTAGCGCTGGAAGGTCTGGATCTGGGTGTCGACGGCCCGCTTATCGGTGCTTTCCAGCGCGCGGAGCTGGTGTTGATACCACTGGCGCATCCGCTGGTTCGTCTCGGTGCTGATCCGCTCGTTCAGCTTCGCTCTGTATTGGGCGACCAGCTCCGCCTCGGACAGATTTGCCCGAGCTTCGATGTCGGCCCTGATTTCATTGACGTCGGCCACGAACTCCCGGCGCGTCACGTCGTCGTCGATCGTCTCGGCCCAGACTCGGGCGAACCGATCGAGCCGCCGGGAGAGCTGCTCGGGGTCGTTCATCGCCTCCCAGGTGCGGCGCGGGTCGCGCAGTTCCTCGACCTCCCGTTGGGTGACGAATTCCTCGCGCAAAGCAATGAGCTGGTCCTGGAGTTCGGCCACCGCTTCGGCGAGCTCCTGGAGGGTCTGCGCATCGAGCGGCTGGATGGGCGTCGCATCCAGAGAGCTCCGTTCGCGCGAGGCGCCGGTGCGCGTCGCGGCCGGGCCGGAGCCCTCGGGCCCGCGCTCCGCGAGCAGGCCGAACTCGATCCGGCCCTTCAGCTCGAACAGCTCGCTGTCGAGCTCGGCCAAGTCCCGGCGCAGGCGTCCGACCTCGTCGTTGAGCGCGGTGAGCTGGTCGCGCATCCGCTCGAAGCCCTGCTGCTGCTCGGCCCGGATCTCGTCGAGTTCCCGGTCGCTTCGCCCGCAGCCAATCACGAGCACGACCGCGATGGCACAGAGAGCAAGCGCCGCCTTCGTCATTGGTCAACCTCCTCCTCGCTGCCCGCCGCCCGGCACACCGCCGGCGCCTCGGCGTCGAACAGGTCGGTGACAGGAATCACCTCGACGTCCCCGAAATCGAACGTGCTGAGCACGTCGAGCGTCGAGGGGTAGAAGTGGCCGATGGTAATGGCAAGCCCGTTGCGACGCGCGAGCCGGCACGCCGCGTGCAGCCGCTGACGAATCGCCGTCCGGGAGCGGCTGTTGTCGAGAAACGCAGCGTTGCGCACCGCGCACGGCACGCCGAGATCGGCCGCCACCCGCCGGCATACCGAATCGGGGATCGTCAAGCTATCGACGAACGGCAGGCCGCAGGCGCGCAGCTCGAGCAGCGCCGCCCGCATCGTCGGCTCGTCGGCCGTGGCCTTCGAGCCCATGTGGTTGTTGACCGCCGCCGCGTACGGGACCGCGGCCACGTTGGCGCTGACCGTCGCGCGGATCGCCGCCTCGTCCATCCCGACCCAGACGGCGCCCGGCCCCGGATCGAGCGCCTCGCCGTTGGCGCGCTCGAGCGGCTCCATCGGCTGGTGCAGCATGATCGTGTGGCCCGACTCGTGGAGCACCTCGGCGCACTCGCGCGAGTGCGCCGTGTGCGGCAGCACCGAGAACGTAATGCCCGCCGGGAGCGCGGCGGCCGTCTCGAGCCCGCGCGTCGTGAAGCCGACGTCGTCGATGATGATCACGAGCCGCGCCGAGCTCGGCGCGCGCCGGCGGACCTCAAGCCAGCAGATCACCTTCTCGGGCATGCGCAGCTTGACCTTCACGAGCAGGGCCGGCTCGCCCTCGTCCTCGCTACGCAGTATGCGAGTGCCATAGACTTTCCCGTCGTGCATGCGGAGCCACTCGTCGAGCACGTGCGGGAAGGTATCGAGCGTGGCGCCGTAGAGGACCCGGATCTCCTTGTACAGGTGCGGTGCGCGGCGCTCGTGGTAAAGCGTTGTGACGAACTCGGCGTGTCGATCGGTCACACGGACGGCCTGCTCGACAAGCTCATTGGCCGCCGCCAGATGGGGCGATAGATCGGCCGCTGGGTCAGGCAGTGGCTCATGCGTGGCCAACCGGCTGCGCCACGACCCGCACCCAGCCACAAACACAAGCGCAGCGGCCGCTGAGACGACCGCGGTGGCCGGAGCCACACGGGGCAAGCACGTGTGCCGGTCTCTCCGCATCCGCTTCCCCCCTTTGTGCCACGCTCGGGTGCTACATCGCCCGTTCGACCTAGATCTTGAACCCTCCGCCCTGAAGCACCTTGATCGCCTTGAGCACGTCGATCGCTCGCTGGAGCTGCCGATCGCTATACTTCGGGCCAACCTCCTTCTCGGCCGCCGCCGGCGAGAGCGATTCCAAGAGCGCCTCGTCGGCCGAGTCGGTTTCCGGGTCGGCATTCTGAGGCCCGTTCTCGATGTTCTCCTCCATGCGCCGCAGCTTCTGCATACGGCGCTCGATCTCCTCGTCGGCCGTCACCTTCACCTCGATGTCGGGCTCAATCCCCTTGCCGTGGATCAGCTCGCCCGACGGCGTGTAGTAGCGCGCGGTCGTGAGCGACAGCGCCGTATCCTCGCGCAGCGGGATGACGGTCTGCACACTGCCCTTGCCGTAGGTCTTCGTGCCGATCAGGATGCCGCGGCCAAGATCCTTCATCGCGCCGGCGACGATCTCGGACGCGCTCGCGCTGGCGCCGTTGACGAGCACGACGATCGGGTAGTTGGGGTGCGTCCCGTTGTTTGTCGACCTGAAGGGCCAGTTCTCACCCCGCGATTCGCGGCCGCGCGTGCTCACCAGGATGCGCGGCTCTGGATCGGCGTCGATGAACAGGTCGCAGATATCCCTGGCCGCCCCGAACAGCCCGCCGGGGTTGTCGCGCAGATCGAGGATCAGCGCGTCCATCCCTTGCTTCTCGAGATCACGCAGCGCCTTGTCGAGATCGGATGCCGAGTGCTTCTGGAACTGTGCCAGCTTCACGTAGCCGATGCCGTTCTCGATGATATGCGGATCCTTGACCGACTCGATCGGGATCTTCTCGCGGGTGATCGTC
>Ga0307430_1000942_pt1 | contig 23013 bp, 20 predicted proteins | sample SalMarWE160130MG_FD_202159 | JGI IMG/M metagenome (GOLD analysis project Ga0307430, IMG submission 202159) | Salt marsh sediment microbial communities from the Plum Island Ecosystem LTER, Massachusetts, United States - WE1603-130 | ecosystem: Environmental > Aquatic > Marine > Intertidal zone >...
TCCTGCACCATACTCTCCAACTGTTGCCAGACCATTATCCTCGCCGACCATTCTTCGCAGTATTACCTTATCAAGAGTATCATTTATCGATCCGCTCAGCCCGGCAATTAAAAGAGGCATCGAGTAAGTGATCATTTTAATCCATATACTTCTGTCAAATACAGGCTTTATTCTGATTATAAACGGCAGCAGCATAATCATTGTTGCCAGGCTTCCTACAAGATTGGCAACAAAAACATATCCGACTCTGTATTCTGGATCATAAACCGATCTGAACCAACCGTCGCTTCTTTCATAAATCCCCGGAGCTGCCAGTAGTAAAAACAGTACCGTTGTAATTATAATAATAACATTGGCAATTTTAATAATACTGAATATTACCGCTCTCTTTTCCTTTCTCAGCCAGGCAAAAGGTATTGCCGTAAACGCGTCTATTGCCACAATAGCAGCAAACATTCTTATGTAATCATGATTGTTGCTGTAGTTCAGTACAGCAGAAACCGGTTTTATAAATATATTTACAAGAACAAAGAACAGCAAGGATGTCACAAAAAGGCTTAAAATAGTAGTACTGTATACCCTGTCGGCATTTTCCCTTTTCTGCGTGAACCGAAAGAAACCGGTCTCCATACCATAGGTCAGCACTATCAGCAAAAACACCATCCACGCATAAAGTTCAGTAACAACTCCATATTCTGTCTTATCAAAAATCCTTGTGTAGAAGAAGGTCATAATGCCATAATTCAGAAACCTTGGCACTATTGTTCCGAATCCGTATATGGCTGTTTGTTTAGCTAATGTCCTGACTTCGTTCACTTTATATTAATATCGTGTATTGCTTACTTTATTTTATTTCCGGACAAAGATCGGAAAACATGAAAAATATCATATTTTGAAATTCATTTCTTTCGCTATCGTTCAAAGTTAAATATCTTTGCTTACAGAATTGCAGAACGTTATTAACCAAAATCCAATATTCATGAACAAAACAATTAACAGGATATTATCATTATTATTCCTTTTTCTTTTTATTTCCTGCGTTACTCCCGTGGGTAATGATAATACCACTATCCTTATGAAAACCACTCTTGGTGATATTAAAATAAATCTTTACGATGATACTCCTCTTCACCGTGATAACTTTATCAAACTGATCAAATCAGGTTTTTATGAAGGAATCTCTTTTCATCGTGTTATTAAAGGCTTTATGATTCAATCCGGAGATCCTTCAACACGCATTGTCCCTATTGATAAATCTGCAGATTCTCTTAATATTTATACCATTCCCTCTGAATTTCTCAAACATCATTTTCATAAAAAGGGTGCCCTTGCAGCTGCACGTGAGGGTATTAATGTCAATCCCGAAATGAGTTCTTCGGGTACTCATTTTTACATTGTGCATGGCGAAAAATTTTCTGATGCAGAGCTTAACCAGGCTGAGCAGATGATAAACAATAATATCAGGCAGGCATTATTCAACAAATATATAAGGCATTTTTCTGACAGTGCAATGTTGTCGGGAGTTCCTCTTTCCGACGTCGAAGTCCAGGAAAAAGCATCGGAAAAAATGTTTGACTATCTTACCACTGAGGGTTTTTATAAAATATCCGATTATCAGCGCGAGGTATATAAAACATCAGGAGGAGTTCCGCGTCTTGACGGTACCTACACAGTATTCGGCGAGGTAGTTTCAGGACTTGATGTTGTGGACAAAATCGCAGAAGCAGAAACCGATCATTCCGATAAACCTTTAAGCGATATCAAGATCCTAAAAATGAAAATTGTAAAAAAATAATTACTTAGTTTTTAATACTTCATTTTCATGCTTGAAAAAATTGACCGTCTTCTGGCTGAGATCTCCTCGTTTTCTGCAAAAACCAACGAAGAACTTGTATCATTTCGTATCAAATTCCTTAGTAAAAAGGGTATAATTTCAGATCTTTTTGATGAGTTCAGAAATGTTTCTGCTTCAAGCAAAAAGGAGGTGGGGCTGAAGCTTAATGAACTGAAACAGAGGGCTCAGGATAGATATAACACACTCCGGCTGGAACTACAGTCATTTGATGTTCGGTCTGTTACAAGCGACCTGACAAGGCCCTCTTATCCCTGGTCAAATGGAACACGTCATCCCATATCCATAGTCAGGAACGAGATAATATATATTTTTGAACGTATCGGTTTTACAGTATCTGAAGGTCCTGAGATCGAGGATGATGATCATGTTTTTACCAGGCTTAATTTTGCACCTGAACATCCGGCCAGGGATATGCAGGATACTTTTTATATTTCAAGATTATCTTCTGAAGATTCTGATCCTCGTGATATTGTTTTGCGTACTCATACTTCTTCCGTTCAGGTTCGTGTGATGGAAAACCAGCAGCCGCCTATCAGGACAATTTCTCCCGGTCGTGTATTTCGTAACGAAGCTATTTCTGCAAGGGCCCACTGTATTTTTCACCAGGTTGAAGGTCTCTATATTGATGAAAATGTGTCTTTTGCCGATCTGAAGCAAACGCTTCTCTTCTTTGCCCGGGAAATGTTCGGTAAAGAAACAGAAATACGCCTGAGGCCCTCATATTTTCCTTTCACTGAACCCTCGGGAGAGATGGATATCAGTTGCAGTATCTGCGGGGGCCGTGGCTGTAATGTTTGTAAATATACCGGGTGGCTTGAGGTACTGGGTTGTGGGATGGTTCACCCTGTAGTACTGGAAGCAAGCAATATCGACAGCAGAAAATATACAGGATTTGCTTTTGGAATGGGAGTTGAAAGACCTGCGATGTTAAAATATCAGGTTAATGATCTTCGGCTTTATTTTGAAAATGACATCAGGTTTCTTGAACAATTCAGAACTGCTTTTTAATAATTTGAACATTTTTATTTCATTTATTGTTAATCGTTTATATAAATCATTGATAAAGAAATGAAACAGGAGGAGGTTCCGGTTCCGCTTTGTGACAAATGTTCAGCCGAGACTGGTGCAATATTCAGCCATCTTACACCTGATGAAGTTAATCTTATAAATTTCGAGAAGGATTTTCGTCAGTATAAACGGGGAGAAATACTCTATAACGAGGGGAGTAGAATAAGTGGATTTTATTGCATACATAGCGGTATTTTAAAAATCTTTAAGACTGGTTTTGATGGTAAGGAACAGATAATACGTTTCGCAAAACCTGGAGACATAATAGCTTATCGCAGCGTTCTCAGCAACGAACCGGCATGTACAACCGCCAAGGTCATTGAAGATTGCCAGGTTTGTTTCATTCCTTCCGATATTCTTATTTCACTTGTTAAAACCAACTCTGTTTATGCCCATGAACTTCTTAAGTTAGCCTGTCATGAACTTGGCGAAGCAAATTCCTTTATTACCGATATTGCACAGAAAACCGTCCGGGAAAGACTTGCAGAGATTCTTCTCCTTCTTGTTGATGATTTTGGCCTGGACGATCAGAATTATCTTAAGATATCACTCACACGTGAAGAGCTTGCAAATATTGTTGGTACAGCCACTGAATCGGTGATCAGACTTCTTTCCGAATTTAAATCAGACAAGCTTATAGAGCTCAATGGGAGAAAGATCAGAATACTTAATAAAAAAGGTCTTTTTAAGATTAGTAATGTGTTCAGCTTATAGTTACCTTATTTTTAAAAAAGAGAGCCTGTTTTATTACCCGGTATCTTTCCCAGATGTCTGTATGCATGTTCTGTGGCCTCTCTGCCGCGAGGAGTTCTTTTAAGAAAGCCTTCCTTAATAAGGAATGGCTCATAAACCTCTTCAATTGTTCCGCTTTCCTCACCCACGGCTGTAGCTATTGTATTTATTCCTACAGGTCCTCCGTTGAATTTATCGATCACGGCAGAAAGGATCCTGTTATCCATTTCATCAAGTCCATACTGGTCTATATTCAGTGCATTAAGCCCGAATTTAGTTATTTCAAGATCGATTTTACCTGACCCTTTTACCTGGGCAAAATCTCTTATTCTTCTCAATAAAGCATTTGCAATCCTTGGTGTTCCCCGGCTTCTTTTTGCGATCTCAACTGCTGCGGTATCTTCAATTTTCACTTCAATTATTCCGGCTGATCTTTTAACTATTCCTGTCAGAACCTCATGATCATAGTATTCCAGATGAAATTTTATGCCAAATCGTGCTCTCAGCGGACTGGTCAGCAGTCCTGACCGTGTTGTTGCACCAACAAGTGTGAATTTATTTAGAGAAAGCCGTACTGATCTTGCACTCGGTCCTTTGTCTATCATTATATCTATCTGAAAATCTTCCATTGCCGAATAGAGATACTCCTCCACTACAGGACTCAGACGGTGTATCTCATCTATGAAAAGTACATCTCCTTCTTCAAGGTTTGTAAGCAGGCCGGCCAGATCGCCCGGTTTATCAAGTACCGGACCGGATGTAACGCGTAAGTTTACTTCGAGTTCATTGGAAATAATATTGGCAAGTGTTGTTTTGCCCAGCCCCGGAGGACCGTGCAGCAGCACGTGATCAAGAGACTCTCCTCTCTGCTTTGCCGCAGTTACAAAAACTATCAGATTGTCAATTACCTGTTTCTGCCCTTTAAAATCATTAAAGCATAATGGTCTGAGTCGTTTTTCAAATTCCCTGTCAGCAACATAAATATTTTCTTTCCTGATATTGAAATTCTCTTCCATGAAGCAAAGTAATTATTTTATAAGTTTTATATCGCTTTCCGGAAGATTAATTTTTATACCATTAATGCTTACCTCAACATCATCTTTGTATGTAATGGTTAAAATAGTATTTCCCTCTTCATCATATTTTTTCCATGTTCTCTGGCGTATTCCCATCTGGTAATACTGTACTTCCTTTACTCTGCCTGATTCATAATAATAAATATGCTGTTTGTCAGGATTTCCCTGCACATAATTTCCCTTGTATTTAAGGGTTCCGTCAGGATAATATGATTTCCATTGTCCGTCTTTTAAACCTATAATGTAATTACCTTCCTCTGTATAATCACCTGATGTGAACTTCCAGAAGCCATTTCTTTCTCCATCAGAGTACTGTCCTGTAACAATAACATTTCCATCTTTTGAATATTCTGTATATGATCCGTCACGAAAGCCCTGGAAATACTCTTCTTCTCTTAAGATAGATCCATCATTATAATACCATTGCCATAAACCATCAGGTCTTCCGTTATTGAAAGATCCTGTTTGCTCTACTTTTGATGAACTATTATAGAATTTCCATAAGCCTGTACGCCTATTGTCATTATAGGCTCCTTCAGCTTTAATCCGTCCGTCGGAGTAATAATCTTTCCATTTACCGTTCAGGTTTCCTGATTCATCAACAATACCTTCCGATAACAGTAGTCCGTTGTCATTATAAATAAACGCATTACTTACCTTACCGTCATCTCCGTATTCCCTGTGTACTCCAACAGGGACATTGTTTCTGTATGGTCCGCTGTATATCAGTATTCCGCTACTGTCATACCTGTTAACAATTTCTATATCTGGTTCATCCTCAACTCTTGACTTAACAATAGCGCCATTATCATAAAGCATTGTAAGAACAAGCGTACCTTTTTTATCATATTCTTTATAGTAACCATGAAGCTGATCATCCTTAAATGTCTCTTCCGTTTTTATTGTCCCGCCCGGATAAAATTCTTTCCATTCTCCCTGTTTAAGTCCTTTGTTATCTGTTCTGTTTATTCGCTCCCTGCTTATCAGGAAATCATTATTGTATTCGAAAAGTGTGATAATATTACCATTTTTGTCATATTCTTTTGATAATCCCTCTTTTTTACCGGAATTATATACATATATCTGTTTTATTTTCCCGTCAGGGAAATAGATATATGCTGTTCCCTCTTTTTTGTCTCCTGCAAAAAGCTCTTTCGACCAAATGTAAAGACCCTTAGACGGGTCTTTTTTGTATTTATAATAGTATCCGTTCTTTTTTCCGAACAGGTAACTTATTTTGTCTGTCGTATCACCAACCTGGTCATATAACAGCCAGATGCTGTCAAGCATGTAATTTTTATATCTTCCTTCCGATCTTTTTATACCTGTTACATAATAACTTTTCCAGAATCCGTCAGGTTTTCCGTTTTTTATAATTCCTTCACTTGAAACAGTGCCGTTTGGATATCTGAACACATTATAACCATTTTTAATTGTTTCATCTATTTGCGCCGTTACATTTATCACGGTATATACTAATATTAATATAACAAGTAATCTTTTCATTATTTACAGACCTAATTTTTTTGATATTTCTATCATTCGTTTAATCGGTTTTCCTGCATCTTTTATTATATTTTTATCAATAAATATTTCAGGTTTTTCATTTTTCAGACAATTATATATTTTTTCTATTGTTATCATTTTCATGAAATTACACTCACTATAACCACATGTTAAATCTTTTGTCGGTGCAGGAATATATTCTTTTTCCGGATTTTCCTTTTTCATCTGATGTATAACCCCTGGTTCTGTTGCAACAATATAACAAACACCATTATCATTTTTTGTAAAATTTATCAATCCAGATGTTGATCCTATGAAATCTGCAATATTTCTTACTTGTAATTCACATTCAGGATGTACTATTATTTTCGCATATGGTTTCCTTTTTTTTATTTTTAGTATCTCTTCAAGTGAAATTTCTACATGTACATGACATGATCCATTCCAAATTACAATATCTCTGTTCGAATTATTTTTAACATGGTTACCAAGATTTCTGTCGGGCGCAAATATTACTTTTTCATCTTTTGGAAGTGAATTTACTATCTGGATAGAATTAGAAGAGGTACAACTAATATCAGATAAAGCTTTTATTTCAGCTGTTGTATTAACATATGTTATAATTGTCCTTCCTGGATTATCTTTTATGAATCTTTTAAAGTCTTCCGCCTTACACGAATCTGCAAGTGAACAGCCTGCATTCATATCTGGTAAAAGCACTTTTTTATCAGGAGCAAGTATTTTCGCTGTTTCAGCCATAAATTTCACACCTGCGAAGAGAATTATATTTGCATCATTTTGTTCTGCTTTCTGTGATAACTCAAGACTGTCACCGGTAAAATCCGCCAAATCCTGAATAATACCTGTTTGATAATAATGAGCAAGAATTATAGCATTTTTTTCTCTTTTCAATCTTTCTATTTCTTCAATATATTCCTGATTATTCATTTATCATTTTTGTAAAGTTAACATCATATTATTATATAATATATTTTATATAAATATCACTTATGATGATGTTATTATCCTGTTAATAGTGTTTGTAAAATATTATGAATTTTATTGTAGTTTTTGAAATTATCATAAACAGAACATATTTTTAACACTTTTAAAAATAAACTTCTTTTGTAAATCAATCTGTTAATTACAATATTAACAATTGTTAAGATAAGTTTGTTGATACAATAAAAATGAAAAATGTATATGTTTTGGTGTTTATTGACGGTTTAGATTATGCTATTATTAAATTATAAAATAATGATTGAGGCATTAAAAACGTAATAAATATATAACTCAAGGAATAAAAAGTAAGTTATTAATTTTAATAAACAAAGTTAAAAACATAATAAACATAAGAAATTAACAGATTGTTTTACTTTATAGTATTAATTTGTATCTTAAAAGGATATTAAAATAATACAAAATGGTAAAAAAGAAGAAAATTGCCATAGTTTGTGATCATGCGGGATTTTTTATTAAGGAGAAGCTTGTTGCATTTCTTAAAGATAAATATGAAATAAAAGATTTTGGAACATTCAGTAAGGATACTGTTGATTATCCCGATTTAGGACATACAATGGCAACGGCCATTACAGCAGGTGAATATGAACTTGGGATTACAATATGCGGGACCGGAAACGGCATGAATATGACAGTAAACAAACACCAGGGAATAAGATGTGCATTATGCTGGAACGAAGAAATAAGCAGGCTTGCAAGGGAACACAATGATGCTAATATTTGTGCTTTGCCCGGCAGGTTTATAACTGAATCAGAGGCATATTTGATTGTTAAGACTTTTCTCGAGTCTTCATTTAAAGGAGGAAGACATAAACAGAGAATAGATAAAATACCTTTAAAAATGTATTAAAATGCTTTCAAATTCATGCAGATATGGTATCAGAGCTGTAATTTATATTGCAAGCCGGGAGGAAAAGAATAAAAAAACAGGGTTAACACAAATTTCAAAGGATCTTGGACTTCCTGCGCCTTTTCTTGCAAAAATACTACAGCAGCTTGCACGGCAAAAAATACTCAGTTCATTAAAAGGACCTCATGGCGGATTTTCATTAAAACGCGAACCTGAAAAAATTTCCTTATTCGACATTGTAATTACGATTGACGGAGATGGTATATTTACAGATTGTATAATTCATAATTATAAATGTGGAGAAGTGAATAATAAAAACCTGGAATGCCCGGTCCATGATGATTACGCCGAGATTAGAGAAAAAATTTTGCAACTATTCAAAAACACAACGATACGCGATCTTGTAGAAAAAGCAGAAGAAATAAAAAAGATAATTATCTGATCAATTCTTTTCGTATAGGTTTTATTACAAGACAAATAATAATTGAGACTGTTATTCCTGCCAGGTTAGAAAGAAAATCTGCCAGACTTCCTGTTCTGTTTACAGTCAGCCACGATTGCAAAAGCTCCATTAAAGCCCCGTAAAAAAGGGGAATAAGTGAAATAAAAAACAAAGTCCTGATTTTATCTATCCCCTTCCTGTGTTCAAAAACTATTACTGACATAAAAACAAAATACATTAGAAAATGTACTATATAATCGGCACCAGGAAAAATGAAAATAGATATTTTATTATATGTTTCAGCTCCCGAGAGACTTAGATACAAAATACCAAGGGCCACAAGTATTGAAAAGATGTTCTTTTTTATCATTATTAATGTTTGAGGCAAATTTAGTAATTGAAATGGTAATTTATTTTTAATTTCGGTATTACATTTAAAAATAATGGCTGGTATATATGTTCACATACCATTTTGCAAAACATTATGCAATTATTGTGATTTTTACCATATTATTTCACCCGTTGATCATTCTGAATTCATTAAAGCTCTTCTTCTTGAAATAAAAACAAGGCAGGATTACATTGGAAACGACCCTGTTTCAACAATTTATATAGGAGGGGGTACTCCGTCTGTATTATCTGTAAAAGAGCTGGAAACCATTCTAAATTGCCTTAAAACATGGTTTTCTGTAGAGTATGATAGTGAACTAACGATTGAATTAAACCCTGATGACGTAACTTACAATTACCTTAAGGGGCTAAAAAAATTAGGATTCAACAGAATAAGCCTGGGTATTCAGTCATGGCGTGACGAAGATCTTAAAATGATGAACAGGAGACATACGGAAGCACAGGCGGAAAAAGCACTTAAGGAAACCCTTGATGCGGGATTCGAAAATGTATCGATAGATCTCATATACGGAATACCCGGGATGGGATTAAAAGAATGGGAAAAGAATATTATCAAAGCACTGAAATATGATATTGAACATTTATCTGCATATCATTTGACCATTGAATCCGGAACGGTTTTTGGCAAAATGAAAGAGAAAGGACTAATAGCAGAAATAGATGAAGAAGAAAGTACAGCAGAATTCAACATGCTGGTAAAAAAAACAGAATCTGCAGGTTTTGTTCAGTATGAAATTTCAAATTTCTGTAAGCCGGGTTATTTTTCTGTTCATAATTCAAACTACTGGAAACAGGTACCCTATATAGGACTGGGACCGTCTGCACACTCTTTCAACGGATATTCGCGCCAGTGGAACGTATCTGACATAACAAAATATATAAAACAGGTAAATAACAATGAACAGTTTTTTGAGAAGGAGGAATTGAGTGCCAAAACAAGGTTCAATGAATATATTATGACATCTCTCAGAACAATGTGGGGAATAGATCTGGATTATATTGAAAAAACATTTGAAAAAGAAGGCTATGATTATATTATTAACCTGTCAGGTAAATTTATTGATTACGGACTGATGAGGCGAAACAATATGAACCTGGTCCTTACGAACCAGGGTAAAATGATATCCGACAATATAATCTCGGAATTCATGATGCCTGATGACCGGTGATTATCTTTTTGTCAGCATGAAATTAGCCTCTCCTATTATGTCGTCTTCCAGGTATAATTCAACAGTATAGTTACCAATAATAAAATCTCCTGTGTTATCCAGATATATACACATCTCAATATCCTGGTTCAAATAATCTGCAGTCCGGTTTGCAGAGAAAATCAATAAATGGTCTTTATAGCTGAATACATTATCAGGACTGTTTGTTATCACCAGTGAATCTGGGCGGATCACTCTCATATAAACCCTTTTTGGTCCTGCTTCGGCTAACGGATTTTCGCGGAGAGTGAAACAGACCCTTAATTTATCGAGCAGATTGATCCTGGTTGTTTCCTTTCGTTTTCTGTTGAGTGCGGAAGCAACTATATCTTTTGCCTGTATCACCGAGGCTTTTTCAACTTTGGTGCTTAACTCTTCCTTTACTTTCGAAAGCTCTACATTTGAATTCTGAACCTTTTTTATTTCCTCCTTGAACTGTACATTTTCCGCGACAAGAATCTTATTCCTGGTGTTAAGAGAGTCTATCTGAACTATATAGCTTTTCATTATCTCTCTCATTGTAGATATTTCGTTCCGGTATTTTTTTATTAACTGAACATTGGAAGCGTTTATTGAAAGCAGCTGTATTATTCGCTGTTTTTCTTTTTCAAGTTTTGCATTCAGAGTATCATTGTTTGTTTTCAGCGTGTCGAAACTATATGCCAGAATCCTGAGCTCATTGGCAAGAGAGTCCTTTTCATGAGTAAGCACAGTTTCGGTTTCAATCATTTTATTCCTTTGATCGAAATACATTACTACAAGGAATATAAGAACTCCTGCAAGAATAATTGTAACGGCTATCAAGCCAACAGGAACACTTCTCTTATTCTCATGTAATTTTTGTGCCTCATTGTTTGTATCTGTCATTCAGTTGATTTTAAAAAAATTGTTGGTGTGCAAAAGTAATAATATATGATATAATAATAAAATGTCCGATTCAATGATTAAATTTACAAATGAACTCTAATACACTAACCTGTTAATAATCAATAATATGAGTGGATTTTATGGTGTAATTTCTAAGTATGATTGTGTTAATGAAGTTTTCTATGGAACTGATTATCATTCGCATCTTGGTACGAAACGGGCCGGAATGGTCTTTATTGTTCCTGAAAAGGGATTCCGTCGTTCAATTCACACCCTGGAAAATTCATATTTCAGATCAAAATTTGAGGATGAGTTAAAAAATTTTTCAGGGAATTCCGGAATTGGAATAATAAGTGATACAGATCCCCAACCAATACTATTTAATTCACATCTGGGCCGCTTTGCAATTGTTACTGTCAGCAGGCTTATAAATATAGAGGAACTCGAAAAAAAATTCCTTAACAGGAAAACACATTTTACGGAAAATTTCGAAGGAAATATAAATCCAACTGAAATGGTTGCAAACCTTATATGTGAGAAAGAAAGCTTCGTTTCCGGTATTGAAAATGTATTTGAAAACATTAAAGGATCCTGTTCGTTAATGATTCTTACGGAAGAAGGGATAATTGCAGCCAGGGATAAGCTTGGAAGGACACCCATTGTTATCGGTAAAAAAGAGAGTGCATATGCTGTTGCTTCCGAATCCTGCTCTTTTCCAAACACCGGATTTGAACTGGAGCATTATTTGGGTCCGGGAGAGATAGTTCATGTTACTGCCGACGGGTATACGCAGCTAAGAAAACCCGGAGATAAAATGCAGATTTGCGCATTCCTGTGGGTTTATTATGGTTATCCGCCATCTTATTATGAAGGTATTAATGTTGATGAATGCCGTTACAGATGTGGGGCACATCTTGCCCGTCGCGACAATGTGGAAGCTGATTTTGTATGCGGCATTCCCGATTCAGGTATTGGTCATGCAATAGGATATGGAAATGAAAAAGGTATTCCGAATATGCGGGCATACTCAAAATATACGGCAACCTGGCCCCGAAGCTTCCTTCCCTCATTCCAGGAACAGAGAGACCTTGTGGCCAGGATGAAGCTTATTCCCAACAGGGCGATAATAGAAGGTAAACGGATGATCTTTATTGACGACAGTATAGTAAGAGGCACCCAGCTCAAGGATAATACTATTGATATGCGCAAGGCAGGAGCCACAGAGTTACATATGAGAATTGCATGTCCACCCCTTTTGTATTCGTGTGATTTCCTTAATTTCACACAATCAAGAACACCCATGGAACTGGCAGGACGCAGAGCGATACATGAACTAAACGGAAGTGACAACGAATTGAAAGAATATTCAGATCCCGATTCTGAAAAATATCAAAAAATGGTTGATAAGATAGCCGAAAAACTTGATCTCGATTCCCTGGTATACCAGCGTATGGATGACCTTGTTGCAGCAATAGGCCTGCCCAAGGAAAGGCTGTGTACACACTGCTGGGACGGAAGCAGTTATTTTTAGAAGATAAAAGATAAAAGTAAAAAACTAGTCCACCTTCGCTACATCCTTCGCTAAAGCTTCGGATGTCAAAGAAAGCTACGGTGGGCAAAGCCAGCAACTAAGATATGAAATATGTAGGTGCACATGTTAGCGCAGAAGGTGGTGTTCATAACGCTCCGGTAAATGCAAATAAAATAGGAGCAAAAGCCTTTGCATTGTTCACAAAGAACCAGCGACAATGGTTCTCAGCTCCGCTGACACAATCAGCCATTACTGATTTCAGGGAAAACTGTGAGAAGTATGACTATAAACCATTTCAGATACTTCCTCACGACAGTTATCTAATAAATCTCGGCCATCCCGAAAAAGAGCCTCTTGACAAATCGAGAGCTGCCTTTCTTGATGAGATGAAAAGATGTGAACAACTTGGTCTCGACAAACTGAATTTTCATCCCGGAAGCCACCTAAAATTGACCGGTATAGAAGAATGCCTTAAAATAATAGCAGAATCAATAAATATTACACTGGCAAAAACCAAAGGCGTTATTGCTGTGATAGAAAATACAGCAGGACAGGGGACTAATCTGGGGCACACCTTTGAACAGATAAGATTTATTATCGACCATGTTGAAGATAAATCAAGAGTGGGTGTATGTATTGATACCTGTCATGCATATTCATCGGGATATGACGTTAAAACAGCGGCCGGTTTTAGTGCAACATTTCAAAAATTTGATGAGTTAATCGGTTTCAGCTATCTAAAGGGAATGCATCTGAATGACACAAAAAAAGAATTTGGTTCCCGTGTCGACAGGCATGAGACTCTCGGAAACGGCCTGCTGGGTGAAGAACCCTTCTCATTTATAATGAATGACAGCCGTTTCGACAACATGCCCCTTATCCTTGAAACCCCCGATGAAACACTGTGGGAGGCAGAGATAAAGAGGTTGTATTCACTGGTTAACCCCCTAACCCCCCCAAGTTAGGGGGCAGGCCATCAGCCAACTGGCTGATGGCCGGGGGTCATGTTCCCCGGGGATTTTATCCCAATTTCTCAGAGATGATCTTCTGTATTTTCGGATCTTTAAGCTTTTCTTTAGTTTTCTTATAACCCATATCAAAAATTGCATCTGCCTTTTCGACTTCGAGTATGCCGAATTTTGTAAGCTCGGAGGGAGCAACAAGAAAATCAAATTTTTTCCGTTTTTCCTCTGCCTCTTTTGCCTGATTTAGCATGAATGTCCTGACTGCAATTGTAATGAGTCCGGAAGTAGTTGCTTCGTATCCAACAGGATTCACAAAAGAACCAATTAGCAAATTACATTTATTCTCGACAGGTTTTATTGGAAGATTATCAAGGACCCCTCCGTCAACATAATATATTTTATTGATTATCACAGGTTTAAATATTACCGGAATGCTTGAGGATGCTATTACAGAAGTAATGAGATCACCTTTCGAAAAATATACAGGCCTGCCGTTATTAAGATCTGTGGCACATACAATCAACGGCATCTTCAGGTCTTCAAATTTCTTTGCGTTCAGGTTGGTCTCAAGCAATTTGTTGATACCTGAAATTTCCAGAATTCCATTGCGTGGCAGAACAGGGCGCATGTAATCAAGCCTGCTGTTCCGGGTCATTATTTTAAGGATCTTCTTTGGAGAATGACCATCACAATACATGACTCCTGTCAGGGCTCCGGCACTTGTTCCGGATATTATATCAGGATAAATCCCGGCCTCATTCAGTGCCTGAAGTACCCCAAGATGAGCAAAACCTCTTGCTCCGCCGCCACTTAGCACAAGTCCGGTTTTGTATTTCTTATTCTTCATTATACATTATACTGCTATCAAGATTGACACGACAAATGTATTAAATGCTCGTTAAATATTATTATGTGGCATCCTCATATATTTTATTCATTAAATTTGAAAAATAAAATGAACCTTATATTTACAATAAAGTATGGGAAAAAATTGAATAACACTATTGAAGAATTACATGAAGAATTCAACAAAAGAGCTCAAAATCCTGTTATAAAATAATCATGGCATTTACATTACAGCCCGGGAAAAAGGCAATAGACTTCAGACTTCCTTCCACGGAAGGAAAAGAATACAGCCTTTCAGATTTCAGTGACTATAAGTACGTGGTAATTTTCTTTACATGTAACCATTGTCCTTATGTTATCGGTTCTGATGAAGTTACCAGGGCAACAGTAGAAAAATTCATGACCAGAGGCGTCAGGTTTGTCGGAATAAATTCAAACAGTGAAAGAACCTATGCTGAAGATAGTTTTCCGAATATGGTAGCGCGCATGGAGCGGTATAAATTTCCCTGGATTTATCTTTATGACCATGATCAGAGCATTGCCAGGGCATACGGTGCCCTGAGGACGCCACATTTTTATGTTTTTAATGAGGAGAGAATTCTTATTTACACTGGCAGGGGAGTTGATTCTCCGAGAGACACATCAAGGATGACAGTCAATGATCTTGACAGGACCCTTGACGAGCTGACTTCAGGCAAAACAATATCTGTTCCCGTGACCAATCCCATAGGATGCAATATCAAGTGGGAGGGAAGAGATGCACACTGGATGCCTCCCGAGGCATGTGACCTGGTGTGATTCTAAGGGATAAATAAAAAGTGACAAGATCCAGGATAGGATAATCCAGAAAAATAATATATTTTTATTAGGTAAAGACAGGAGGTAAAACATATACTCTGGTATTGTGAAAAAGTTAATTTTTTCCTCATTATTTATGGTCCTGTGTATCCTGACAATAGCACAGGTCCCTGAATCCTTCAACTACCAGGTAATAATACCGGACAAGACCAGATCTGATTCTTATAAATGGGAGAAACAGGACATTATTCAAAATCAAATCCTTTACAACGGAAGGGTCTGGAGGAACCTCTATTCCCGGGTAAGAGGCAATCAATTTCTTTTTACCGACATGTTCATGCAAGGTACAGTGTCAATCAGCGGCAAATTATTTACAGGCCTCGAACTCAAATATGATATTTGTAATGATGAATTGTTGATCAGGTCAAATCATGGGATAATTCTGCGGCTTAGTAAAGAAATGGTAGATGGCTTTACGATAGAATACAATAGCCGGAGATATGATTTTCAGAAACTTGAAGAAGATGCAAATGAATCAGGTGAGGGATATTTCAATATTCTATACAAGGGCAGATTGGAGCTTTTAGTGAAGTATAAAAAGAATATACAATTACTGGCCATTGATAATACCTATGATCTCTTCGATCAATACCACCGTATTTATCTGAAAAAAGATGGAGAAATGCATTTGATAAATAAGAAGAAGAACATAATTAATCTTTTTGGTGGTAATAATAAGGCTATCATGAGTTTTATTAAAAGCAGGAGGTTGAAGGTGACAAGAAAGGATCCTGACAGTTTTATACCGCTTGTTGAGTTTTGTGATAGTCTCATTGAAGGAAATTGAGAAGATGAAATTCAGAATAATAATACTGTTGTTACTGTTACCGGCAGGAGTATTGTCAGCTCAGGAAGGGGTAAAAATAAATTGGGATTATAGCGGGCTCACTTTTAAAGAATTTGTTGAGAAAGCAGAAAGCATAGATAGTATAAGGTTTTTTTACAAGGATGAATGGATAGAGGATCTGAAGCTTGGTGGATACAATGGCCCTGTTTTGTTATCTGACCTTCTTGATTCTATCTTCAGGGGAGGTTCTCTCTTTTATTTCACAGATGATAACCGAAAAATTTTTATAACAAAGGATTTTGCTGTCAAGGTTCACCATAAAAAGAGTGAGGAAGTAAAAACATATCTGACTCCAACCGACTACGAATTGGAGATAGCCAGCCAACAGGCCGGGAATATTTTCTTCGAAATTGGAGACCCTGCCGATATTAACAGACCAGGTTATGTAACACTTTCCGGTTATATTACCGACAAGGATACAAAAGAACCGGTCTCTGGCGCTACTGTATATATTGAAAAGATTTCGACAGGTACTCATTCAAATCGGTACGGTTATTATTCACTTGCATTACTGAGGGGATCTCATCAGGTAAGATTCTCTTTCATTGGAATGAAGGAGAAACTGATCAATGTAGACATATTCGGAAGCGGAGAGATGAATATCGAAATGAGTAGTACACTTGTCCCGCTAAGGGAGACAGTTATTACCGCTGAAAGAAACGTGGTCCTTCAGAGAAATGAAGTGGGCGTTGAAAAAATAGACATCTCAATATTAAAGATAATGCCCACTTCTATGGGGGAATCAGATATCATTAAAAGTGTGTTGTTGGTAACAGGTGTGCAAACAATCGGAGAGGGCTCCGTGGGATTTAATGTGAGGGGAGGATCTGCAGATCAAAACCTGATCCTGCTGTACGGATCACCTGTTTACAATTCATCACATTTTTTCGGATTCTTTTCATCTGTCAATTCCGACATTATTAAAAATGTCACTCTTTATAAAGGAGGGATGCCCGTCCGTTACGGAGGCAGGATCTCTTCTGTGCTTGATATCGCAGCAAGGGAAGGGAACCGGAAGGAATTATTCGGGAATGCGGGAATCAGCCCTGTCACCACACATGTTTTATTGGAAGGGCCAATAAAAAAAGATACAGGTTCATTTATTCTTACCGGCAGAACCACATACTCTAACTGGGTGTTGCATATGATTGATAATAAGGCAATCAGAAGAAGCAAGGCGAATTTCTATGATATGAACGGAAAAGTAAGTTACGACATCAATAAGAATAATAAATTAGATTTTTCATCATATCTGAGCTATGATGGATTCAGGTTCAATTCCGATACACTGTACACCTATAATAACAGAATCTTTGCTCTGATGTGGCGTCATTTCTATAACAGCAGGTTCTTTTCACAAGTAACACTGAATAACAGCGATTATAATTACAATATCTCAAGCACAAGTCATCCCACTGAAGCTTTTAGTATGTCGCACAGGATCAACAGTACCGGATTTAAAGCTGATTTCAATATGTACGGAGGCAGGCATGAAGTCAATTACGGTCTTGACCTTACACGGTATGCAGTGAATCCGGGGACCTATTTGCCGACTTCCGACTCATCAATTGTTGTGTCAAAGATTATACCGGAAGAAAAGGCTTTCGAAGGATCGGTTTATTTCGAGGATAAAATTACTTTGAATGAATATGTTTCATTAAATGCAGGAATCCGTTTATCATCTTATCTGGCTTTTGGTGAGAAATCTGTAATGATTTATGATCCGCGAGCCACAAGAAGTGAAGTTTCAATTGTAGACACTCTAAGATTCAGAAGCGGAGAGATCAGTAAAACCTATCTGGGACCCGAATTCAGGGCGTCGTTAAACATAAGAGCCACTGACAATAGTTCTGTCAAGTTAAATTATAACCGGACCCGGCAATATATCCACCTTCTGTCAAATACATTATCAATTTCTCCTTCTGATATCTGGAAACTATGTGATTATTACCTTGAACCTTTAATAGGTGATCAATATACTGCCGGTTTCTATAAAATGCTGTTCAGAAACAGAATTGAAGCTTCAGCAGAAGTTTATTATAAAGTGATACGGAACATGTTCGACTTTAAGGGGGGGACCAAACTGATCATGATTGAAAATGTTGAGACGGATGTTTTACCTGTTAAGGGTAAAGCTTATGGACTTGAACTTACACTGAAGAAATCAGTTGGTAAAATCCGCTGGAATGCCGGATATACATACTCCAGAACATTTCTGAAAAGTACAGGATCTTTCAGGGACGAGATCATTAACAACGGGAACTGGTTTCCGGCTAATTTCGACAGAACAAATGATCTGGTTTTCAGCTTAAACTATTTGATTTCGCGCAGGTTTAGCCTTTCGTCCAGCTATACATGGACCTCAGGCCGTCCTATCACCTATCCGGTTGCATCCTATTTTATGAATGATGTCCTTCTGCTACAGTACTCTGAAAGAAATAAATACAGGATTCCAACTTACTCGAGACTTGACCTGTCCTTAATAATAAGAGGGAACCTGAAAGCCCGCAAACTTGCCAATCCCCATTGGATATTTTCGGTTTATAATGTTCTTTCGCGACAGAATGTCTATAATATATATTTTACTAACAATAAGAACCTGGTAAGAGGGTATAAATTATCAGTTTTCGGAAGAGCAATACCATCACTTACACTCAGTTTTGACTTTTTTGACCGATGAAAGCTATAAGACTATTGTTTATATTAATTCTGATCATACTTGCCGGGGATTGTATTACTCCGTTTACTCCTGAAACTGAAGAAGAAAAAGTTATGCTTGTAGTCAAGGGAATGATAACCGACCAGTATGGCATCAACACTATTAAGCTGACCACATCAGTTCCTCTCGAAAAGAAAAACCTTGAAAAACCATACAAGGGATGCACGGTAACCATCAGTGATGATCTTGGAAACACCCACTTGTTAGCCGAAAGTAAACCGGGTGAATATGTCACAGATCCTGAACAGTTTCAGGGTATTAGCGGCCGCAGTTATAAATTAACTATACAGAATAACAAACCGGGTGATCAGAATCATATCTATGTGTCATCATTTATTGAATTGGTACAGGTACCGCAAATCGACTCGGTCTATTATGAAAAGGTTGATGTAGATTCTCATTTCGGAATCATTAACGGTTGCCAGATATATATTGATACCCACGATCCTTTGAATAAGTGTAAGAATTACAGATGGGAATTTTCTGAGACATGGGAATTTCACCTTCCTGAGGAGTATAATATGGTTGAACACCGTATTTGCTGGGTAACAGAGAATTCGGAGATCATAAATGTAAAAAGCACTTCACTTCTGGGGCAAAACAGGATAACCAGGTTCCCGCTCTATTATATTCCTCCGAAATCCGACCGGTTTCAGGTTAAATACAGCATCCTGGTAACCCAGTATTCTATAGATGAACAGGAGTGCGATTACTGGTCAAAGGTGCGGAATATTGCGCAGGAAGTTGGTACTTTGTATGATGTAACACCGGCATCGATTGCCGGCAATATATATTGTACTGATGATTCGACCGAAACCGTTCTTGGATATTTCAGTGTCTCTTCTGTATGTACGAAGAGGATCTTTATAAAAGATACTTTTCAGGGGCTGACCGACAGATACTTATATTGTACTGAGGGTGACACAACAGTTTATGGTTCTCTTGATGGAGTGCCAGGACTCGACAGTCGGTGGTGGATCTATGAACATGGGTATGTTATGTTTATCCCATACTGGAAACTGACCAGGTTTCAAGACTGTGCTGACTGCAGGATAAGGGGAACAGATATTGAACCTTCCTTCTGGCATGATGATGAATAATATAAGGTCAGTGAAAAAAGTTACAGGTATAATATTATTACTACTAATACTGCCGATCTTCCCGCAGATTGCCGACGGACAGGATGCAGACAGGATACAGGAAGATATTGCCGGGAAATTTACAGAATATTGCCTAAGAATTCCATGGGAGGAAGTATATGTTCATACTGACAGGGATGAATATATTGCAGGAGAGAAAATGTGGTTCAATACCTGGGTGGTTGAAAGGCCAAACACCATACTTTCGGACAGAAGCAGGGTGGTATATTTTGAAGTGCTTAACTGGGTGAACCGGCCTGTGGTCCGCAAACGTTTAAGAATTGACAGCGGATCAGGTCCGGGAATGGCACTCCTCCCTGATACACTGAGCAGCGGTGACTATATAATAAGAGCTTATACTAACTGGATGAAGAATTTCCTTCCATCAAACTGTTACTCAAAAAAAATAAGGATTTTCAATGCAATAAACATTACACCCGTGCATCATATTCCGGATAGAACATATCTGATCCGTGATAAAGACATTAAACATACTAATATTGAAATCCCAAAAAATATAAAAGCAGATGTGGTAAGTAGCCCCGATACGTTTTATATACAGATCAGATCTGATAATGCCGGAAATACGGGGAATACAGGTCATTGTTACCTTTTTATCCAGACACATGGGATCATCGATATAAATGAGAAAATAGATCTCCTCCCCGGAAATACTAGAGTCGCAGTTCCTAAAAAAAATCTGACTCCCGGGATCAATCATATTACCCTGTTTAATGACACTGGCAGGCCATTTTTCGAAAGATATGTTCTCACACCCCCGGACAATAAACAAGAACTTACTGTTGAATATGATATCAGCTCTAAGCCCAGGAGTAAAGCTGCCGTAGAGATATTACCGGATGAATTGCTTTTGCCTTCATTTTCCGGCACCGGTTTTAGTATTGCGATTACACCGGAATCTTTCCCGGGTAAGGTAATCGACCTGCATGATTATCTCATTTTTGGAAGTGAGTTCGGAATAATACCGGAGCAGCTTTATGGCGGGAAGTTAAGAGAGAGTGACACCGACTCGATTGATGAATTCCTCAGGACTGTTAAAAGTAAATGGATTGACTGGGAAGTTATATTATCCGGTAATTTACCTGAGATCAGATACTTGCCTGAAGCTGAAAATCATTATATCACCGGCAGGTTGATTAACAGGGAATCACTTGCTCCTGTGCCCGGTGAATATGTTTTCATTTCTTCACCCGGGAAAAATGCGCAATTCATGTATGACCGGACAGACAGTAACGGAGATTTCAGTTTCCCGGTTTCTCTGAGTCGTAACAATATCAACGATATAATAATTCAGCCCGAACGCAGTGACTCCGGAATCGCGGTCAATATTGCGACCTCGTTTTCAGAACTCTATTTTCCGGTCGGGCCAGACTCCTTAATTACCAGCTTTGAAATCCCCGGCTATCTGTCAAAAATGGGTGTCAATTATCAGCTGAACAAGATATACGGATTATCATCAGCCGTTGAAATACCTGAAGCAGCTGAATTATTATCCGTGCAAAAGAATTTCTACGGGAAACCTGATATCCGGTTGATTTTGGATGACTATATAAAGTTGCCTGTGATGGAGGAGGTCTTTTTTGAACTCCTGCCGGGCGTTATGATGAGAAGAGACAAATCGGGTTATGAAGTGTCAATCCTTGATCCGGTCGATAAGACGAGATATTATATACCTCCCGGCCTGTTCGTTGACGGCATAAAAGTGGATAATGCCACAGTATTAGCCGATCTCGATCCTGAACTCGTGGAACAGATTGATGTTGTGTCAGATAAGTATTTTATCGGGGACTATTTGTTTTATGGTATAGTGAATGTTATTACCAGAGCCCGGGATTTCAGTAATGTCAGTCTGCCCGAAGGTGCTGTCAGGCTGAATTACAGAGTAACAGACCCGGCTTATTCTTTTGCGTCACCCGATTACTCGCCGGAGGGTTTGAAACGAAGCAGGATACCTGATCTCAGGAATACTCTTTACTGGAATCCTTCTGTTGTTCCCGGTGATGACGGGAAGATCAGGATTGAGTTCTGGACATCTGATTACAGTACTGATTATCTAATAGATATTCAGGGTATTTCACCGGAGGGGAAACCCATGTCGTGCATAAAGATCATAAAAGCAGAGTAGCCGCGGGGTTTAGCGAAGGAGCCGGAATGCCGCGGTGGCTCGATCCCGGCGTGTGAAAGTGTGAGTGTCAGAGCAAGAGCGAGAAAACAAAGCGAGAATGCACGCTCCCGCTCTCACTCCCGCTCTGTTTTATGTGGGCCCAGCTGGGATCGAACCAGCGACCCCCTGATTATGAGTCAGGTGCTCTAACCATCTGAGCTATGGGCCCGTTCGTTTAAACGGACAGCAATATTAGTTATTTGTTGCTAATTATGCAAGAATCAATATAAAGAAAGAACTCCTCTTTAAACTATTAACCTTATAGCTTCCAGCAACAACTGGATGACATTATCGACATTTTTACTAAAAACAGCAAGCACATCCTCCCAGGCAACAGGGATCTCATCCTCCTTCCAGCTGTCGTAATCGGTGCTCATGGCTATTGCCGCGTATGGTATATCAAGCTCATTTGCAAGAATAGCCTCGGTGGCAACCGACATATTTATTATATCGGCACCCCATAACCGGAACATCCTTGACTCAGCCTTTGTTGAAAAACGGGGACCCTCAATAGTAATAAGGGTTCCTTTATTATGTATTTTCATTCCCCTGTTATTTGCAGCTGTGATAATTATCGTACGCAGTTCCTCATTAAACGGATCTGCCATTGATGCATGTTTCATATTGCCGGGCTCGAACTCCTCATGAAATGTATGGATCCTGTGATGTGTAAAGTCAATAAGCTGATCAGGGATTACCAGGTCGCCGCGCCCAATCTCTTCCCTGAGACTTCCGCATGCAGTAGTTGCCATGATATGTGTACAGCCTGCCTTCCGGAGTGCATACAGGTTTGCACGGTTATTTACCTGCGTGGGAGGAATTGTATGGTTATGGCCATGCCGGGATAAAATGATAATTTCCTTATCGCCAATATTACCATTAAGAAGA
>Ga0307430_1000945_pt1 | contig 23004 bp, 12 predicted proteins | sample SalMarWE160130MG_FD_202159 | JGI IMG/M metagenome (GOLD analysis project Ga0307430, IMG submission 202159) | Salt marsh sediment microbial communities from the Plum Island Ecosystem LTER, Massachusetts, United States - WE1603-130 | ecosystem: Environmental > Aquatic > Marine > Intertidal zone >...
TCACTTATCGGAACGGAGAATTATATTGAAGAAAAACGGCAAGATAAAAAATAATAAAAACGCAGATCTCAACCATCTCAAGTATTACAGCCAGTACTTAATCTATGGTCCCGTGGGTTTTCTCAGCCGGTATTGGCAGCAGCATTTTCAATATTCTTTGATCGGGGAAGATACCATCGACGGAGAGTCCGTTTCTATCATAAAGGCCGTTCCCAATAAAGTTCGTTTGGACAACTATAACATCGGCAAAATTTGGATTAACGAGGATTTTCAAATCGTGCGGCTTGAGTGGGAACCGGCATCTATACAAAACTATGAGAATGAAATCTTGATCTCAAGGCTTGGACCGTTTCAAAAAAAAGTGATGTGGGCAGTGGATTACACCTATGAAAAAAACGGCGTCCGGTTTCCTGGCAAGCAGTCGATCCAGGAGGTTTTTTTCAGGAACTCTGAAAACGGCTCTGAGCAAAAGGCTGTGAAGAGAGAAACAAGGATTGAATACAACATGTATAAATTTTTTACCGTTGAGACGGAAGTCATATTTTGAAAGAAAGGACAATGTTCTTCAAGCCTTTGGGTTATGTCATATATGGGTTCTTGATCGTTTTCTTCAGTATTCAGGGAGGATGTTACTATGCGGATCACTATGTGAACAAGGGTGTAGAGCTCCAAGAAGAAGGGAATTTGGAGGCAGCTATCAAAAAATTCACCCAAGCCATCGATATAAATCCTGAATATGCCCTGGCCTACTACGACAGAGCTTGTGCTGAAAGGGAAATGGGGGACCTGGAATCCGCAATGGCCGACTTCACAGAAGCCATCTCATTCGATGCAAGTTTTGCAAAAGCTTATCTGTGCCGGGCCTCCATTTGGTCTTTAGAAGGAGAGTATGCTGAGGCGATCCGGGATTTCACACATGCGATCGAGCTGGATCCATATTTGACAGATGCGTTTATCGGACGGGGAATTGCCAACATGGAGATGGGCGAGTTCAACCTGGCTTTATCGGACTACACACAAGCTCTTATCAACGATCCCAATTCCTCGTCCGCTTTAATCAACCGGGCTAACCTCAAGATGAGGATGGAGGATTTTGAGGGAGCTGTGAATGATTATACCCATGCTATACGTATCGCACCGGACAGCGCGAACGCGTTCTACAATCGCGGGATCGCCCGGGAGAGATTGAAGGATTATGCAGCCGCCATCAAGGACTATGAAAAAGCAGCTTCGCTTTCCCCGGAAATCGCCTCTAAAGCACGCCAGCGGATCATATCCTGCCTGCGCCAGATGCGCGCTTTGGCTGTAATGGAAGCAGGTTGCGTGGGACTTTTGTCTATTGTATCATGTAACCATTTTCTATAAATTCTTATCAATGGATGATTCCCTCATTTATACATATGGGGCTTTCATTTGTCCTTGACATCCTTTTTGTCAAGATTTATATTCCTACCTGTGGTTGAATGGGAGAATAAAAAATGATTTATAGAGCTGTTTCTTTCTTAGTGACCTTTTCTCTCCTTTTTGTTGGCTGCCAAAAACATGCAGAAAAAAACCTTCCTCCGATCGAAAACCTTGATGAGCTGGAGCTTTCTCCAGTGGCTGATTTTACGGAAATAACTGAAATTGCATCCGCAGCTATTCCCGCTATTTCATCTGAAGATGAGATATTCTTTTTTGACTCCCGATTGAAGCAGTTGTTCAAATCTGACCTTTCCAATCGGAAAGTCATCCCCATAGGAAGATACGGGGAAGGACCCGGTGAATACACCGGCATCATGGGACTGTTGCTGGAAAATGATCACCTTTATTTCTTGGATGTTCATCGTAAAATTGTTTGTTTGGATACAGAAGGCCATCTGATATGGGAGGGAAAATTTACCCCCAACTTCACAAGAATAATTGGCAAAAAAGGAGAGGCCTTTTATTTCACCGAGACAAAACCAGATGAAGATGGCCATTTTATGATGGGATTAAATGAATGGACGAGAGCCCAAGGACCCCGTATGTTATGTGAAAAACCGATTGTAACCGTTCAGGGCAATGCCATGGTTGACGGGAAAATTGTCAAAGGGGGGGGATTCCTTTTTCTGGCTAATCCGGCATTTGCTTATATCGGCAATGTTTTTGCTGTTTCAGCCTCGAATAAGTATGAGTTTGATATCCTGGATCTTGATGGAAATAGAACAGATACCTATACATTTAAGGCTCCTGATCCGGATACGACAGAGATGATGAAAAAATTTAATATCAAGAATTATGCGATTGCCAAGATTTTGTCTTTGAACGAAGATCTTCTCATTGTGTCCAATTACCATCGGGAAGGCAAGCCCCGTATTGATCGATTCTCTTTATCAGGAGATCTTCTCTCCTCACATGTCCTTCCTTTGGATTTTAATCCTCCCTATAAAGACGTCGTTATACAAAGTGGCTATCTTGTTTATATGGACAGAGATTATCCCGGTTTTAAGGTATTTCAATTGAGTCATCAAGCCTTAGATTAAAAATAACTTCCAAGATATCATCAATGAACTGCAAAGGACACTCGGTCCCGGCATTCCCCCGCGATTTCTATTTCCAGCAGATATTCCCCTGGTTTCAGCTGGAATAGGGGGAAACAGGGGTAGGAGAGAATACGGTAAATCCGGTTATTAAGGTGGTATGTGATTTTCTCTCCGCTTGCTGCACCCATGACCTTGAAACGAATCTGCTGACTTTCCAGAGGAAGAGCTCTAGATATATAATAGCGATCCCCCTGCTGAGGGGATACAATCTCAACTTCCTGGCTGCCCCCAAGATGCGTTTGTTTGGTCAGCTGATTCTTTTGCCACCATTCGCGGTAGAGTTCAGGATAGACCGTTTTTATTCCTGTTTCGGTCTTTACATGATAGGAGCAGGGACCTTCAGGCAGGTTCTTTTCTTCAAAATACTCCTCCACCCGGTCCCGGCAGTATGGACCAGCTAATTCTCCGGAGAGAGCACAAACCTCCCGCCGGACAATACCAGGAGGTATCGGCAACCCTCCCTGCTCCCAATTTTTCTGAAGGATCAGAAATATATCCCGGACTATGGTGGCACTGTTTCCTGTTTCCACCACCTGCTGTGAAATGTTCTTGCCGCTTGGATTCCCCAGCCATACTCCCACTGTATATTTGGAATTGACAGCCACTGCCCATTTATCCCTGAATCCCTTTGAGGTACCGGTTTTTATCGCCAGGGGAAAAGGCAGGTTCATGGAGGAGAAAAATCCGAAGCTGCCGGCCCGGGCAGCAGGATCTGATAAAATGTCAAATAGCAGAAAAGCACACTGGGGGGAAAATATCTGACGCTTGTCGCTTGCCGGCCACTCTTTTAACAGACGCGGCTGATAAAGAACTCCTTTGTTTGCCAGACAGGAATAAGCTGTTACCAGGTCCAGCAGTCTCACTTCTCCCGATCCCAAGGCAATGGCTTCTCCGTAAAATCCCGCGGGCTTATCAAGATACGAGAAACCGGCCAACTGGAGTTTTTCCAGGATCCGGTCGGGTGTCAGTTTTATCGCCAGGTAAAAGGCTGGAATGTTGTAGGAACAGGCCAGGGAGGTTCTCAACCTCAAGGGGCCGTGTTCCATGCCATCATGATTCCGGGGAAAAAATCCGCCCCGGGCCGGGAACTGGATATCCGGGAGAATGGACGATGGAGTATATCCTGCTTCTAAAGCCACTCCGTAAACAAAAGGCTTCAGGGTGGACCCGGGTTGTCGAAGTGCTATAGCATAATCAACATATCCGTTGTTCTCAGCATTAAAATAATCAGGAGAACCCAGGTAGGCCAACAACTCATGTGATCGGTTATCAATCACCACTGCTGCAGCAGACTGAACATGATACGATCGGAGCCTTTGCAGATGTTCCCGGACAATTCCCCGGACCTTCAGCTGGAGATGCCTGTCCAGTGTGGTATATATTTTCTTGTGATCAGAAAGGTCGTTCCCATGACGGTGCTTGATCAACTCAATGAAATGAGGGGCCACAAATAGGGAGTCCCTGATATTAAAATGAACCTCTTCACTGGCCACCCGCCGGTATTCATGGGATGATACAAATCCCTGGCGGTATAATTCATCCAGGATCCAGTCTCTTCTTGCCTTTAACTGATCTTTGTTTTTGATAGGATTGTAGGTAGTGGGAGCCTTTGGAATAACAGCCAGTTCAATAGCCTGGCTGAGAGATAGCTGCGCAGGGGCCTTGCCAAAATAAAATTCTGATGCCGGCCCAATGCCGTATATCATGTTCCCAAAGGGCAGACGATTGATATACTCTTCCAGAATCCTTGATTTGGGAAGGTGCAGTTCCAGTTTCAAGGCGAATATAATTTCCTCCAGCTTCCGGAAAATGGTTCTCTTTTGATTGGCATTTAACAGCAGTTTTGCCAGCTGCATGGTGATGGTTGATCCTCCCGAAACCACCCTTCCCTCCTGAACATTCTGAAAAAGGGCCCGGGTCAGGGAAGACAGGTTTACCCCCTCATGTGAGTAGAATCCCCGGTCTTCCACCAGCACAATTGCCCGAATAAAGTGAGGTGATACCTGGCTAAGGCCGCAGTGAGCGCTGTAACGCTTCTGATTCACCAGATGAAATCCCAGTAGCTCCCCCCGGCGATCCACAAATCGCAAGGATTCTTCCTTATCTGAAAGGCAGGATTGATTGAACCACGCAAGGTACACCACCATCCCTGCTGTTCCCAATGACAACAGGATCAGAAAAATCTTTTTTTTATTTAATCTTAATCCTTTGATCTGCACTTCTTCCAAAAACCTCCGGGTTGTACATCTGTAAGACCATAGTTGCAGGCAGCTGGTATTCTCCGCTGTTGGTGGCAATAACCAGATATTTCCAGGTATGGGTGCCCGCCGCAAGAAAGTCAGCAAACAGTTCCACCCGATCAAAATAATACTGGCTGTGATAAAAGTCACCCCAATATCTGAATGCTTCACCTTCTTCCATATTACTGCCGGCCAGATTTGCCTGGGTGAGGAAACGGGGATTGACCACTTTAAATCCCGCCGGCAGTGGGTCGTTGACCACTACAAAACTTCGTTCTTTGTTAGTGGTGATCTTCAGTTCCACCATATAATTTTCTCCGGCTTTAAGCTGGTTTGGGGCTACTGGATGACCTGCCTGGTCAAAGAAAATCTTTCGTATTGCGAATCCCCGGTCTACCGGAGAAAGAATCCCGGCTGGACGGTAGGTCAGCCGGGTATTGTAATACATGATTCCCTTGCCTTCCTTTTGAAGTTTCAACCTGATCTGTTCTCCAGCATCAAAATCCTTCAGGGAAAACGTATCCAGCTGGTAAAATCTCCGGTCGGAGACTTGAACATTTACCATTTCCTTCTTATCCAAAATAATACGGGCTATGTAGTCCGGATCTTCCAGCTCGTATCTTTCAAAGTATTTTTCAAAGGCCCTGAGGATGGCCAGGTGTTCTTGTGTGTTCAAATATTGTTTGTCCCGGAGGGTATCAAAGAGCCAGCGGGCAATTTTTGGAGCCATGGGGAACCGCTGATACACCAGAAGCAGAGTATCGAATATGTGGGCGGTGGTACGCAGAGAAGAGCCATGGACAGTCCACCAGAAAGGATCGGGGCGGTTTTCAAAATGGGTCCGAGTGGGTTCCTCTTTTATATTATTGAGCAGCATCCGGGTCAGCAGGGCCTGCATGGAATCAGGCAGTTCATCTGTTAGGTCAAATATCCTGACAAGGTAGGATGCTCCTTCCAGAGGGAGGCGTTCCCTCATTTCAAACAAATTATTGACCGTGTCCTGCATAATGGTCCCGTCCCGTGCCAGGACATATGCGGCATAGGCCATGTTAAATAGCCTCAAATTCAGACTGTAGGGATACCTGCTTTCAATACTGTTCTGACAAACCTTTGTAAGATATTCTCGTAAAGGATTTAAAAATTCCGAACTTACCTGATATCCCGCCTTCCGGGCATCCAGGAGAAAATCCATGGCAAAAGTGCTTAAAAACCAGCTGCTGTGACGGGTATCCGGATAGTAACCGACTCCCCCGTCAGGATTCTGATAATCCTCAATTCGGTTGATAAATGTTTCAACCCGCTCACGGCGGTCTTCATAGGATTGGGTTATGATGCCCAACTGGGTGAGATAACTTTTTTCCTTCAGCAAGGGAAAGAGCCTGCAGATCTTCTGCTCCAGACATTCGTAGGGGTATTCATCCAGGAATTGAAAACTCTTTTCCACTCCACCGGAAATGGATGGAGACCATGCGATTTTCAGGTTGTCATATTCTCGGATGCTGTCAGTGGGCACTGTGATCAGCTCTTCGGCTTTGCGCCGGGTCACCTCCCCGGATGTGGCCACTGTTTCCGTGAATTGAGGCATCCTCACGGTAATGGACTGTTCATATCCATCGCTATAGGAATCACTGCGGGCGCGAAAGGTGAATCGGGGAATCTTTTTCCCTTCCGGAACCTTGAAATCAAACAAGACCGAATCGGTTTTAAAGGGTGACAGGCGAATCTTCTTCTCAGCCCTTTCACCTGAAATCTGAATTGCTGACACTTCCGCCTGGACGGTGACGTTCATCTCTTCGTCAGTGTTATTGGTGACGGTCACACCGCCCTGGAAGCTATCCCCCGCTCTCAGAAAATCCGGCAGGGCCGGTTTGAGAACCAGTTCCTTTTTTACCAGCAGATCGGTCTTTCCCCTTCCAAAGCGATGTTGGCGGTCCACGGAAACTACCATCACTTTGAAAGTGGTCAGGTTTTCCGGAAGGGTGAAGTGGATCGTTGCCTCTCCCTGTTTATTGGAATAGGCAAAAGCCTGATAGAAGGCACTCTCTTTGAAATCCTTCCGCACCACTACAGAACCAAAAGTCGAAACGCCTACTCCCCCCCCGGGGTCTTCACCTTTTTCTGAAAACTTCCGTCGGCCCAGGACATCCATCAGGGTTGACACTGTGCGCACATCCAGAGATCTCTCCTGATAAAAATACCGGAAAGGATCCGGCAGCTCATAGCCTACCAGGTTCAGTACCCCTTTATCCACCACTGAGATGCATAGTTCCGAACTTATCGGTTCTCCATTATGGTCGGTGACTGTCAAGTCGAGAGTAACCGCATCTCCCGGGTCATAAGAATCTTTATCAGCCGAGATGTCTATGTTTAGTTTCTGAGAATCAGCCTCCACTTTAACACCGGCATATCCGGCGTAAAACTCCGGTTTCCCAATATCATTCCCCGAGTCATCCCACCGGACTCCTGTTCTCTCTTTCAAAAGAATAACATTAAAAAAGATATTTGGCATAAAATCCCTAAGAACCGGTATTTTTACGGTACCGGCATTGCCATTGAGGGTAAAGGTCTTATACCAGAAGACCTTTTCCCGTTCGGCAGTGATCAGGACGGTGGATTTTTTGAAAGGGGATTTTATCAGCAGTTCAACCGTTTCGCCCTCTCGGTATTCCTTTTTGTCTGTCACCAGATCAATTATCCTGCCTTCATCCATGCGCCATGAGACGTATCCCCCACCAGTGACATAGAAATTGGCCGTAGTGGTGATTTGGTTGCCGAAACGGTCTGTGCCGGTCAAGGTGATCTCGTAATATCCAGGTTGGTCAAAAGTGAAATCCCTGGATAACTGGCCGTTCATGATCGTTATTTCTTCTTCAGTTACAGGATGCCGTTCTCGCTCCCAATACCACCGAAGACTGCCCGATGCATCCTCTTTCTGATAAGACTTCCAATCCACCCGCTCGATGAGCATGTTTAATCGGTGTTCCCCTTCCTGTTTCCCATAGGGGTCCACAGTTATGATCTCGACAGATCCCGGTTTTCCACTCTGAAAGAAATAAGAACCGGTTCGGACCCCGATATAATAAGCCCCCCGGTGAACCACCATCGAGGAACCGGAACTGATCCGATTGTTATCCTGGTCCTGGATTTCGCCGTACAAGCTCATCCGAACCGAATTTTTTGTGTCAAAGGAGAATTCTTTCTGCTCAAAATTAAAGATGCCTTTTTCATCAAGAACGAGGCTTTTCTGGACAATAGTCCGGTCAGTGGCGGACTCAGCGGTACCGAAAGTGAATCTGTTCCAACCCGGAGGAGTGAAGTAAATGTTTTTAATCCTCAGGCTGAAATCTCCGTGGGCTTCTTTCATAGGCGTACCAAAAAGATATCTTCCCTTTATGCGGCCAGAAAGGGACTCCCCGGCAATGGCATGAGTCTGGTTAAAAGCGGTCGTCACCTCAAACTTTGCCGGTCTGTATTCCTGGACTGAAAAATTCAGGTTCTGCATAGAGGGTTCATCCTGCCCGGGTTGGGTGATCTTCAGCTGGATCCGGTAAAAACCAGAGGGGCTCTTTCGGGGAAGCTGGAACTGGTGGGCAAAGGTTCCGTACTCTTTAAAGCCAGACAGATCAACTGTGAAGGTCTCGAGTTTATTATTAAAGGAATCGTATACTTCCCCTTCGATTCTCTCGAGCTCAGGTATCTGCAGATCACCACTCACTAAATGGCGGAAAATACCCTTGAATCGTACGGTCTGACCAGCCTTGTAAAGATCCTTATCCGTGAATACCAGCAGCCGGTGGTAATAAGAACGAGGAGAGTAGCGATAATTTATATTGTAATCATAGCGGAAATTCCACATGTCAAACATGGTATCCTTCTCACCCCAAATAAAGGCTCCGCTCTCCGGTGAATAAATTTTAAATTTAAGCAGGTCCCGGCTTAGAAAAATACTATCCCGGGGCTTCAGCAGTGCCACTCCATCCTCACCGCTTTTGATCCGGTCACTGAAATTTTCTCCCAGGATATTGAACTTTTGTTGTTTTTGAAGCTTGCCGTTTTTCAGGTTAAAGGCGGTTAGAAAAATTTGAGTGGGACTGTATTTGGCGACCAGGGCCTGGTCGGTCAGCTGAAAAACGGCTCCCTGTTTTCCCCAGTAATTGGTGGCCTGATTGAATTTAATATAATATACACCAGGATCTGCTATCCCGATGTTATCGAGTTTGAAGGGCAGGACCATGCTTTGGTTATGATGGATCGGGATCTGCCAGGAATAGACCTGGCAATCCTCCGGATTGATGCGTTCGGTATCCAATCGGCCTCCATCGACAAGGGCCGCCAAGTCTTCACTCTTAAGCCGTTTATAAAGCACCCCGGTTTCTCTGATATTCCGAACCTGGATGGGAAGGGCTCTGGTCAGATAGCTCTCCAGGACAAAATGAGACCCAGTGGGAATGGTAAGGTAGGATGTATAATCTTTGCTCATCGCTGTGAACCGGTAATCCCTGGGAAGAGTGTTTCCAAACACATCCTGTATCGAATGGGGAATGGAGACAATGTAACGGGTATTCGGCTTGAAATCCCCCATGATCCGGAACTTTTCATTACCATAAAAATAATCCCGGTTGATCTTTACCTCCGGATCAATGGTGATCTGGTCCAGAAAATCAGCTATCCGCACCTGATTGGACAGATGAACTTCAATACCCTGGTCCGGATTAAAAGCTTCCGGCACTTTTTCAACAATGAATTTCTCAAAGGTCCGGAACTCCAGCACCTGGTTTCTCGGTAATCCAAGATTGCCGGCTGCGGCGGTCAATCCCTTAAGAAAAGAGACCCGGATATCGGCAGCCTGGGGATAGGCGAGAGTGGGAAAAACAGTAATGAATTTTTTGGGATCCTTGCGATAACCCTGCCAGTAAAAAAGCTCCTTTCGCTCCTCTTCTGTGGAATAACGCACCTGAAAATGTTCCCAATCCTTGTTGTCAACAGTGACCTTAATATAGGGTTTAATATCCAGGGGATTTACTGGCTGGGAAAACTTTACCAGCACACGCTGTCCCAGCACACACCATTTTTTATTATGGCTGGGGACTGTCTTCAGGATACTGATCAGGGGAGTTGAAAACTCCCATTGATGCTTTTTTACCTGGAAACCAAAGGGACTCTCATACCCTTCAAAGACTACCTGATAAGTAGTGGACGGTTTTAAATCCTCTTTTACCACAAAGGCATAAGTGGCGGCGTTTTTAAAATACCCTTCCCCTTTGAGAGGTGGATTGGTGTGGATAAGGGGATCACGGCCAGGTGCCACTGGTTCCAGGGGTGCCACAGGGCGGGAAAAGGTGATACTGAGCTCATCACTCTGAGAGTCTTCCTTTAACTGACCTTGGGGATGTATGGCTACTATTTTTACTGCTTTTTTAACCGTGTCCCGGGATATGAGATCTGGTTCGGTATTTAGCATCTGCAGCCATTTTTCCGATGCTTCCACACCGGTCAGATCAATGAAGGTCTTATCACCTGGTTTCTCTGCCGGAGTTTTCTCCTCTTTTTTACAGGAGACCAACACAAGCATCCAGAATAGGCATATCGCCAGAATCCCAAATAACCATAGATTACCCTTTTTATCTGAAAATTTTCTGCTGATCATAGCGACTCCGCCTGATATTTCATATTCCACCCTCCAATCAATTGCATTATTTATGGTACACACAGAAAACATGCCCAGTCAACAAAAATCCGCGAAGAGTGCTTTTCTGATATCCTCTTCTTTTTGTGGGTTTCTTGTTGACTTGTCCGTTATTTTACATTTATGATGAGTGATGAAGCCGCTTAGAGGATGGGAATTTGATGAAATGGAGTGAAAATCAGCAGCAACAAAAAAATCAATTTCCTATCTTTTATAAATTGGCAAGGTGGGTTCTTAAACGAATTATCGATAGAGATATCAGTTATGCGGCGATGGGTGATTTTGATGAAATTTATGCAGTAAAGATTAAGAAGTCCGGTACTTTAAACGCGGCTGCGTGGTACTGGTTGCAGGTAATCAAATCGTTTCCCGCATTTGTTCGGGATTCGGCACAATGAAGGTATGCAATGATTAAAAATTATGTGAAGGTGGCGTTCAGAAATATAATGAGACAAAAAGCTTATTCCCTCATAACTATTTCAGGTATGGCAATTGGATTAGGGATTTTTATGCTGTTTGCGCTTGTTTCTGATACCGGTTTCAACATCGGGAAACTGCATAAAAATGCAAAGAGGATATATGGGATAGTTCAGGTATTTTCTTCCGGAAATGAAGGCGAGCGCCATTCTGCAATCACCCCGGCGCCGCTCATTCCTGCGATGAAAAGTGAATTTCCGGAAATTGAAGATGCCACACGAAGTTTCCCGGCAGATCAATTAACGGTTAAATGCAAAGATGAGATTATCTATGAAAACTCAGTGTTATTTGCAGATCCTAATTTTATTTCCTTTTTTAGTTTTGATATGGTATCGGGTGATCCAGAAACCGCTCTTTCAAAACCGTATTCGATTGTATTGACCGAAGCTGCGGCGTTAAAGTATTTTGGCGATATTAATCCGATAGGTAAAATTTTAACAATTAATAACAAATTAGATATGACCGTTACAGGCGTAACGAAAGAAATCCCCCTCACTTCAGCCATTCGATTTGACTTTTTAATCTCATTTGAGACTGCACGGTACATGTATAACTGGATGAATGATTGGAAAGCTTATAACCAATCATCGTTTCTTTTGCTTCCGGAAAATTCAAATCCTGATGAAATTGATTTAAAATTGCAATCTTTTATTGATAAATATTATGCTCACACTCCTGATTCTCCCACAAGGATGTATCTCTTTCCCTTTAAAGATTTTTTCTTTAAATCAAGGCATATTGATTCATATATGAGTCAGGGATTTATAGCAGTATTCGTATTACTTTTAATAATCGGAGTAGTATTTCTCATTGTTGTAAGTTTTAATTATATGAATTTATCTACAGCGCGTTCAATAACCCGTGCGAAGGAAATAGGATTGCGGAAAGTTGTCGGTGCTCATAGAATCAATTTGATAATGCAATTTCTCGGTGAATCGGTTATATTTTCGCTTCTCTCGTTACCTGTTGCCCTGGTTATTTACAAATTATTAAGTGATTTTTTTATTCCCAGGCTCGGGGCGGATTTTGAAATTTCAATCTGGAATAATCAGCATCTCTGGTTCGTTTATTTTGGAGTTACTGTGCTTGTCGGAGTATTTTCAGGGAGTTATCCGGCATTTTTTCTTTCAGCATTTAAACCGGTAATGATTATAAAGGGATTGAAACTGAGCGGTAAAAAAGGTCCCTCTTTTCGTAAAGTTTTGATTGTGACACAATTTGCTTTCTCTGTAATTTTGATTGTGTTTTCAATTGTAGTGAGAAAACAATTCGACCACATCATAAATGTTGATTTTGGTTATAACCGGACCGGAGTCATAGCAGTTCAGATTGGTGAGGAGGCGCGCTCTCAGATTGAGCCCATGAAGAAAGAGCTGATAAAGCATTCGGAAATAATTGCAGTTTCAACTTCTGGCAGCATTCCTGCATATTGGGATACAAAGCTCAAAGTAATTCCTGAAGGTATAGATGAAAATGATGCGTGGTCTATGAATGTGTATGGTATAGATTATGATTTTATAAAGGTGTTCGATATGAAGATAGTGCAGGGGAGAGATTTTTCCAGAGAATATGAAGATAAAGATAAATTCATCATCAATGAAAAAGCAATGGAGCAATTACAGTGGCAAAATCCGGTAGGGAAACAAATAACCGTTAATAACCGGAAAGGGTTTGTTATCGGTGTAGTAAAAGATTATCATTTTAAAGACGTTCATTATCCTCTTCTTCCTGCGGTATTCTCTTTATCTCCTGAATATAGTAATTATTTACTGGTGAGAGCATCTTCACAAGCAGTAATTCCGGATGTGGTTAAGTATATGAAGGAACAATGGTATCGGTTTTTACCTGCCATGCCTTTTGAATATATTATTCATGAAAATTACTTTTTTGATAATTACAGAGCTATACAAACAATAGCCGAACTCTGTGGGGCAGTTGCTATATGTGCAATAATCTTTTCATGTTTAGGTTTATTCGGGCTCGCTTCATTTGCCGTTGAAAGAAGGATAAAGGAAATCGGCATAAGAAAAGTATTAGGGGCATCGGTTGCCGGGATCGTAAGTATGCTCATCAAAGATTTTTTGTTACTGGTTATTATTGCGAATAGCATTGCCTTGCCTATTGCTTACTTTATTTCATACAGTTTTTTACAGTGGGGGTTTACCTTCAGGATAAGTGTAGGATCAGGTATATTATTATTCACCGTTGCCGTAACGTTTATTACAGCTCTGATTGCCGTTACTTCTCAAACTTTGAAAGCGGCTTTTGCTAATCCGGTGGATAGTCTGAAATATGAATAGAATCAATGATCATTGATCAATTGTCAATTATCAATTGTGTAAAAGTAAGGATAGAAATAGACAAAATGAAAGAGGTTAGTAAAAATTATAATCCACCTAAACCGGCACGATGGATTCTTAAACACATTATCGATAGAGACATCAGCTATTCTGCGATGGGTGATTTTTACGAAATTTATGCTGCTAAAGTAAAGGAATTTAGTCCTCTCCGTGCAGGTCTCTGGTATTGGATGCAAGCACTCTATTATTCTCTTTGGTTCCACTACCGAGAATCCATCCTTTGAAGTCATCTCCCCACTTCTTTCACGTATGCGGGTTCTCCTGCTCAATCCGCTTTCTGAAGACACCCTTGTCCGCATTATCAAAGAGGCCTTGATCGACAAAATAAGAGGACTTGGAAATCGCCGCATTAAAATCGATAGTCTTGCCCTAAAAATGCTGATCGACTATGCCAATGGAGATGCGCGTCGTGCGCTCAATTCATTAGAGATTGCTGCAGAGGTTGCAAAAAATAACAGAATCACGAAAGATGTTGTCAAAGAGGCCTTCCGAGCATAATTGTTCTACGGGCAAAGATATCCCGAGGTGTGAAGCCCCGATCTAAAGATGAGCACATCTGGAATTAATATTTAGTATCCCTTCATTAAAGAGAAGAGCCGTAAACAGCAGGCGTCATATTAATATCATTTCTGACAACTCCTGTTTCCAATCTAATGAAGAAGGCCTGATACTTCATCTTGTTGCTTCCAGGGAAAATTTAGTCTTTGAGGCCCCCTGTTTCGTTCTGGTCTGTTTTATGAATCTTTATCTCTGCTGTGGCAGAGATTTATCGTCAGCGTCATCCGGAACGCACTGTTTTCTATCGAGAGGTGTTTTCCATGTTACTGCGCGAAGGACTCATCAACCTGGAACTCGTGAAAAAGATCCTCAGCTGGCGTCATACAGGCTTCAATGTGCACAGTAAGGTCAGAATCACAACAAAGACAGAAGCAGAAAGAGTCGGCAAATACATGATAAAACCTCTCCTTTCGCTCAAGCGGCTATCTATTGATAAATCTGAAGGTAAAGTGTGCTATCAATACGGCAAAGACAGCTCAGAGCTTGAGCGGATCGATTATCTGGAGTTTATTGCCAGAGTCACCTTCCATATTCCCGATAAGGGACAGGTCACGATTCGTTACTATGGGCTTTATTCCAATGCCCACAGGGGAAAGATGAGAAAAAAAGAATCCGACCCTTTGTGTCCCCTTATTATTGAAGATGAAGATCCCTTTATACCTTCCAAAGGTTGGGCTGAGATGATAAAGAAAGTCTATGAAGCTGATCCTCTCATCTGTCCAAAATGCGGGGGAACCATGCGCATTGTCTCATTTATTGAAGATCACAATATCATAGATAAGATCATCAAACACCTTAATCTGACCTTTAAGGCTGCCCGGCCCCCGCCTCCTCAGGCTCAGCTCTCTATGGCGGCTGAGGAACTATCAGAATATATATGATATCCTAATCCCCTAATTAAGGGGCCAAGGGTAATCTCTATTCTTTGCGTGGCACTATTACACTGATTTTCTGATATTCTCTTCTTTTTGTGGGTGTCTTGTTGACTTGTCCGTTATTTTACATATGTGATGAGTGATGAAGCCGCTTAGAGGATGGGAATTTGATGAAATGGAGTGAAAATCAGCAGCAAAAGAGAAACGAATTTCTTATCCTTTCAGAATTTGACATAAGTATCTAGCTATGGAGTTTTTATGTGACGGAAAAGAACTAGAATATGACTTTGTCGCAGTCCCCCTATCGTTCGAAGCCGGTATTTATACAGATGTGTTTAAGGATAAGAATAACAAGACTGTTAAAACTACATTAGAACATTATAGGTATGAAAAATTAAAAGAGGATACTTTTCGCCATTACTCAAAATTTCTAGATTGGCCACTTGGAAAATTTCTTGTCTTTCTTAAGCAAAGTGGGGATGACGATTATAAACGTTTTCTTAATAAATACGGTGATTCTGAATATTCGAAATTTTTTATAACTGATGAATCCATTCTTAATAAAAAAGGAATTTACATCTATACATTATTTGAACAAATTACATATGTAGGTCGCTCCACTGACTCTATGAAAAAAAGAATTAACCAAGGGTATGGGAAAATCCATCCGAAAAATTGTTACTTGGATGGTCAAGCAACGAATTGTCATTTGAATACCCTAATAACTGAACACAAAAAAGACATATCCCTTTGGCTTCATATCATGGAAGATAAAGAAGATATTGAACGAATTGAAGCGCGACTGATATGGGCTTGTAATCCTCCTTGGAATATCGCGCTTAAGAGATGTTAAAAGAGTATATTTTTAAATTATATGGGGGGTGATCGATTTGATCATTGAAAGAATCGAAGTCAAAAATTTTCGGTCAATCCGTGAATCAACGTTGGACTGTGATAGTCTCACTGCTATCGTTGGACGGAATGGAGCCGGCAAGTCATCATTTCTTTATGCAATTGATGTTTTCTATGACATAGCAGCACCTATTACAGAAGAAGATTTTTTTAACCGAGATACTGGTAGCGCTATTGAAATTCGCATTACTTATGGCAACCTGCGTGAAGATGAAAAAGAAGAATTTCAAACATACATTCGGGATGACAGATTAATCGTCACTAAACGGATTTTTTTTGATGAAAATCGCATAAGTCAACGCTATTATGCGGCTGCATTACAGATTCCTCAATTTGCTGAAATTAGAAGTCTTCCTGGAAAAGGAGAACGAGTGTCTGCCTGGAGAGAATTAGTTGAGAGAGGTGAATTAGATGGACTTGAAGGAACTGTTCGCAGTGCAGATCAAGTAGAACAATTGATGGCTGAATATGAGGCCTTTAATCAAGATATGATGGAGCCAATAGAGCGATTGGAGCAGTTTTTTGGCCCCAAAAATATTGGAGGGGGAAAGCTAGATAATTTTACAAAATTTGTTCTGATTCCTGCTGTAAGAGAGGCGGAGGAAGAGGTTATTGGTAAGAAGGGTGCTATATTACAAATTTTGGATATGATTGTATTGAGGAAAATAAATGCTAGGGAAGATGTTAGAGAGTTCAAGACAGATTTCGAAAATCGAATGATAGAGATTTATAGTTCTGAAAATCTAACAGAACTCCCAGAGCTCGGAAGTTCTATTTCGCAAACTCTTGAAAAATTTGCACCTGGATCGCGGCTTAACCTTGGTTGGGATGAAGTGAAACCACCTCAGATTCCACTTCCAGTTGCTAAAGCAACCTTAGTTGAGGATAGATTTGAAGGGGAAATCACTCGTAAAGGCCACGGACTCCAAAGAGCATTAATCGTAACTTTACTTCAGCATCTTGCGATGACAATTCCTACAGAAGCTGTTTCAGAAGAAGATGGGGAGGAAGCACCTTTCACTGAAGTTGATTCATCCCAAGGGCCTGACCTTATAATTGCCTTTGAAGAACCAGAACTTTATCTTCACCCTTCTCGGTGTCGATATTTATCAGGTCTACTTCTCCAACTTGCTGAATCACCAGAATTTGGCCTTGGTGCGAGCAATCAAATTATTTACACGACTCATACTCCTTATTTTTTAGATTTACATCGATTTGACCAAGTTCGTATGGTAAGAAAAAAAACGTCCCCTGACTCTCCCATTCTTCAAAGCAAAGTTAGAAATTATTCCCTGGAGGAAGCAGCAAACGAGCTTGCCAGAATTAATAATGCAGATCCGGCGGGTTTCACTAGAGAAAGCTTTAAGGCACGAGCAATGTCAGTAATGAATACGATAGTAAATGAAGGATTTTTTGCGGATGCTGTAGTTGTAGTAGAAGGGCCCTCAGATGTTTGCACATTATGGAAGCTTCAAGAAATAATGGAAAAGAACTGGCACGCACTAGGAATAGTAGTCGTTCCTGCGGGAGGAAAGAACAATATAGACCGCCCAGTGTTAATTTTTAGAGGATTATCTATACCCACATATTTTATTTTTGACGGCGATTCGCATCTTGAAGGACAAGGAAGAGTGGGTGCGAGAATCCGAAATCATAGATATCTCCGGTTAGCAAATTCTGATATTGAGGATTTTCCAGAAACAAAAGTCGAAGAAACCTGGGCTGTATTTAAGGAAAATTTGGAAGGAATATTCAAAGAAGCTTTAGGTGAAGATGTTTTAAGAAATACCCAACAAGAAGTGGCCAATGAGCTAGGCTATGATCGTACTGATCGTGCGTGCAAAAATATCGAGGGGGCATCTCGATTTATTGAAATAGTGTATGAAAGAGGGTACAGAATAAATACTTTAGAAGAGATTGTTAATAAAATAACCCAATTGCTAAGCACAGGAAGCGAGTAATAGACATTCCCTTATTTCCTATAAAAATTAACCATTGAAATTTGTGTTTTGCTTTTTGGTGCAAACTGCCGTTTACAAATTTCTTTCTCTAGTCTTATCAAGTTTAGCTGTGAATAGAGAAACATAATCTTTTCTTCTTCTTGGCACATTTATTGAATCACTGTCCCTGCCATGAGCAGGGTCTACCGTCAAAGTCATCTGGAACGCACAGTTTTTTACAGCGTACTTTTCCATTATTATGAGCCATTTCTTCTGGAATTCTATGCCTCACTAAGAGTGCTTTTCGATAAGGATCTGCAGGATCTCCAGCTCATCTGTGTCAAACCAGGTCTTATGGCACAGAAAGCATTTATCTACAGGAATGATATACTGATACGTGAAAGGCCTTGGCTGCATTTTCAAGCCGCATATGGGGCAGTATATGTCCTGAGATTTCTCCCTGTTGAGCTTCCTGATTCCGGCCGGATTCTGTAAAAAATTCTCTCTAAAGTCAGCGGCTTTTTGAAGGAGACGGTCAGAGAAGGCGACTTCTTTGCGGGCAATAATCCGGTCAATCACAGCCGAATCAACAAGCTTGCCCTGGCAGGAAGGGCAAATTTTCAAGGCCACGCCTTCATAGAAGGTGTCTCTAAGCAGCGTCCGGCAGCGCGGGCATTTGTTGTATCTTTTCGGATTGACAGGCTTTTTATGGTACAGATTGTGAAGGCCCGTACGGATCTGAGGGAACTCTCCGGCCGTGGCCTCGATGCCTTCCTGAATGTTTTTTGTCCTGATCCGTAGGGTAAAAAAACGCAGGGACAGGATCTGTTCCAGTGTGTAAGGCCCCTGCCATTTCCCTTTAGGGCTCCGGACAGACCATACGGCCTCCTCTTCCGGCTGGATATCATCCGATGCGGCTGGTATCTTTTGCCCTCCGGATTCTTTTTCTTCTTTAGAATGAAGAACAAATCGGGCTTTTTCCCTCTTTTTTCTGGTTTCCATGACCGCACCAATAATTCTTGCCGGAGATGTCGGGACCATGTCCGCCAGCTGCCGGATTCTTTTCATAAGCGGGGGGTGTGAATTGAAGATCCGGCTGAACAGCCCGTCCGTGATGTTCTTTGATCCGGGAGGCACCAAAAAAAGCGGGCTGTAGGAAAGACTGAAGTCTCCTATAAAAGAGTTGCTTACATGGGCTTTGTAGATAGCCCGGGCCAGGGCCGCGGGATTTCTGTTTAGTTCAACGGCTGTAGCATCTGCCAGGAGCTCTCTCTGACGGCTGACGAGCGTGCTCAGAAGATGCATCAAAACAGATGACAGGGAAGTCGCCGCATAGACCAGAGGATTTCCGCCGCCTGAATCCTGGATCTCTCCGATCTGACCCTGAGGCCTTTCCTGAGGCTCGGCCATCTCCCGCAGGCGCTCAAAAAAATTAGCCAGTGAGCACACAAGAGTGATATAAAAAGTATCGCCCCGGATGATATGGGCCAATTCCTGAGCGATCACAGCCTGAAGCTCGTCTCTGGTAAACTCAGCCAGCAGCCCCTCGGTTACGATGATGCTGGGGCTTTTATCCGCTTCCATAAGGGCCATGGAATTGACCGCAAAAGCGGAAATAATATAAGGAGTAACCCTGGGAAGGCCCGCAGCAAGACGCATCTCATCCACGGTGTTGATGAGCCTTTTGTGGTAGATGTCCTCTTTATCCGGGGATTCAGCCAGCAGCCTTTTCCGTATGAATCGAGCGCCGTGGAAACGGGCATCGTAAAAATGAAAAACCGCTATCCCCATGGATAAGAAAAAGTTTACAAGAAAAAAATTTTTCAGGTTATCTCCGGCAAAAAGAGAGAGCCCCGGCACGAACAGTCCTATGCTTATCATAAAAATAAAGGACACGAATCCTACCAGAAAAAAATAGAACACAAACAGGATAAGGAGCAAGAAAAGGCTTTTCTGCCATTGTCGGCGCTGGATCTCATAAAAATCCTTCGCGAATTTCTTTTGTGAGCTCACTGTTCTTCTGCCAGCATTCATAATATTAAAAAAAAGGGGGATATTCAATTTCTAAAATAATGTAACCTTTCTTGTTATTTTCCGGTCTTATTAGTGTTATGGTTTTTGAGCTTCTGTAGATTCCTGTTTAACTGGAGGTATGCGATGATCAAGGAATATGTAAAATTAATATGGCGGCATATCAGGCGTCGCAAAGGACTGGCCATTATAAATATCGGAGGATTTGCGGTAGGTCTGGCCGCTTGTATTTTGGCTTTCTTTTTTATTCGTGACGAATTTTCCTTCGACCGTTTTCACGCTTATATTGATTCCATTTATGAAGTCAAGTCTGTGATTACCTATTCAGGCGGCCCCCAGGTCTCTCTGGAAACTCAAGGGCCGGTGGCAGTGACTTTGGCTGCGAATTTCCCGGAAGTGGAAGCGGCAACTCGATTAACGGCAACTGATCTGATCCTCCAATATGGAGATAAAATTTTCAAACAGAAAGGGATTGGGGTAGATCCGTCCTTCTTTGATGTTTTCAGTTTTCCTTTAGTGCGTGGGAAAGCCGGATCCGCTTTGCAAAACCCGAATTCTGTCGTTCTCAGTACAAAAGCAGCACGTCTTCTTTTCGGGATTACGGATCCTATGGGACAGACGGTTTCCATAAAAATCAAAGATGAGACTTCTGAATTAGAAGTCACGGGAATAGCCCAGGAAATCCCGGCCAACTCCAGCGTGAAATTCGACCTCCTCCTGCCAATCCTCCAAGTCAAAGGATCTGAGATCGATCAATGGAACACCGGATTGGACGCAGCCTGTTTTATCCGTTTGCGAAAAGACACGGATCCGCATGAACTACAGGCAAAATTTCAAGGAACAATTGACAAATTCCTGAAGAAAAAAGGAGTCACAGGAAACCACTATCTCTTCCCTTTTGCCGAATACCATAAGGGAGCTAAAAGCTATTCTTTTTCTTCCGTTCTTGAACCGCAAAGCTCCCCTTCTCATTCTTATATTCTATCCGGCATTGCCTTTCTTGTTCTCCTGATTGCTGGATTCAACTTCATGAATCTGAGCATTGCAGCAGCCGCATCCGGACGGATGAAGGAGATCGGGATGCGCATGGTACTAGGAGCCCGGCGAAAACAGCTCCTTCAACAATTCCGCTTCGAGGGAATAGTGATGAGCCTGGGTTCTCTTGTAGTGGGATTCGGAGTGGCTGCAGCAGTGCTTCCGGTGTTTAACCGTTTCGCCGGGAAAGAACTCAAGCTGGATCTACTGGGACCCGTTTTTCCTCTCGTCATGCTTATTCTTTTTGCCATCATTCTGGGAATTCTCGCCGGAAGTTATCCTGGCTGGTTTCTTTCCCAGATTCGGCCGATCGATTTATTCAAAGGCAAGTTTCTGCTCGGTCGACGCAGTCGTTTTAACCGCAGCTTTCTTCTCTTCCAACTTGGATTTTCCATCTTCCTTGTCATAATAACAGGATTTCTCTACAGGCAACACCAGTACCTGCTGCAGGCCGACCTGGGATACAAACCTGACCATGTTATGGTCCTTAACATTGAAAATCTCACTCAAAACTTCCAAATGAGCTCCCAATTCTTGCCTGTCTTGAAGTCTCGCCTCCTTCAGTATCCAGAGATCAAATCCGTAAGCGGTGCTTATAGTGATATGCCTTCCTCATCAGCCATAATTGCCAAGCCAGAAGGAACACAAAATCCTGAAATAATCCGGTTCAATACTGTTGATCTGGACTATATCAAGACTCTTGGAATCCGATTAAGCGAGGGGAGGTGGTTCTCTTCTGAGTATACTTCAGATAAAACCAACGCAGTTGTCATAAATGAAGCGTTTGCTCGAAGGTTCAATATAAAGGAGCCTACAAAGAGAAGCCTTTCCGAATTTTTCAGATACAGAGGTCCAGGCAGTATCATAGGCGTTGTCAAAGATTTTCACTTTGATTCTCTGCGGCAGCCGATCCAACCTGCTTTCTTTAACCTTGAAAGCGATAGATTCCAGAAGGTGTATATCCAATTAGAAGAAGGAGACCTCAGAAAGGCAATCGATTTAGTCAAGAAGGAATTTGCAGCTTTAGCCCCCGGTTATCCCTTCCTCTTCTCCTTCCTGGACGATGAAGTGGCACTGCAGTATGAGGATGAGAAGCGCTGGAGCCACATGATTACAATTGTCAGTATTTTTGCGGTGCTTATCGCCTGTTCCGGGATCTTCGCACTAGCGCTTGAGGCGGTGTCACGCAGAACTAAGGAAATCGGTGTCCGCAAAGTATTAGGCGCTTCGGTATCCCGAATATTCTATCTTTTAACCAGTGAATTCATGTGGATCGCTGCTGTGGCCGTTGCGGTCACATGGCCCATCGCCTACTTAGTAATGCACAAAATCCTGTCGGATTACCCCTATAGGATATCTTTAAACTTGTGGATGTTTGTGGCTGGAGGAATGGTCGTGATTTTGCTTACCCTTGCTGCTATCAGTTTGCACACAGTACGTGCGGCTATCCGTAATCCGGTCGAAAGCCTTCGAGATGAATAACTGCTAAAAACACAAGAATTTCTTTATACTAAAAATTTAAGAATATTCAATTTTAAAACAAATATAAACCTTTTTTGCTTCCTCTGCGTCTTATTAGTGTTATGATATGTATCCGTTTTTCATACAAACAACAAAGGAGCCCCAAAAAGGAGCCTTTGCAAATTTTCGGTTATTTAGGGAGAGACAATGATTAAAGAATATCTGAAATTGACATTGAGTCATATCAGGCGACGTAAAGGACTGGCCATGATTAATATAGGAGGATTAGCGGTAGGTCTGGCCACTTGTATTTTCGCTTTTTCTTTTATTCGCGATGAATTTAAAATTGGGTGTATTGAAAAGACAGGCTCAGTTTTACATGTCAATAAAAATGATATCCATCTTAATATTGATGAAATGCTTTCAGAAATATTCAAATCTGATGAGCCTGGCGGGACTGTAATTGCTGTGAAGCAGGGCAGTACAATCTTTCGAAAAGGATATGGAATGGCTGATCTTGAACTCAACGTTCCTCTAAAGCCGGACATGACATTTCGAATTGGTTCCCTGACTAAACAATTCACTGCAGTGGCTGTTTTCATGCTTATTGAGAGAGGGATACTCTCGTTTAGTGAAACCATTACCAGTTTTTTCCCTGAAAGTCCTGAAAATTGGAAAAACATAACCATTGAACATCTTCTCACTCATTCGTCAGGACTTACCAGTTATACCACAAGCTCAGAATGGGAAAAAATCACAAAGGAGGATATTAAGCCTGAACAGATCGTAGAAATCATTAAAAAAGATTCTTTGCTTTTTCCGCCCGGTGATCATCTATACTACAGCAATTCAGGATATTTTTTAC